>ENA-OQCN01001599-OQCN01001599.1-human-gut-metagenome-genome-assembly--contig:-NODE-1599-length-10907-cov-3.381354_pt1 | contig 10907 bp, 15 predicted proteins | sample MGYA00242497_ERZ504576 | MGnify/ENA primary metagenome ERZ504576 (study PRJEB26092, sample SAMD00036296) | human gut metagenome | host: Homo sapiens | study: EMG produced TPA metagenomics assembly of...
GCAGCGCAAGAGTATATACTGTTTACAGAAGTATGACAACCTTACCAAAGGAGCTCGGTTTAAACCATGAACCTTTATTCTTTTTGACACCCAAGCAGGACGTCCTGTACATTTACGAGGATTTCACCCTGCGCCAGACACTGGAAAAATGGTCCAACCAGCGCTACGCCACCATCCCTGTTCTGAAGCGCAACGGCGAGTATGTCGGCAGCATCACCGAGGGCGACATCCTCTGGGGCATGAAAAATCTGCACGGGCTGGACCTTGAAGCCAGCGAGGACGTGCCGATTTCCAGCTTCCCCCGCCGCCGCGATTACAAGGCCGTGACCGTGACCACCGACATGCCGACGCTTTTAAAGGCAGCCATCGAACAGAACTTTGTGCCGGTGGTGGATGACCGCAATGTGTTCATCGGCATGGTGCGCCGTACCGTGCTGCTGCGGGAGCTGTACGACAAATATACGACCCTGCCGACGGATAAGCGCTTCAAGGCAGCCACCCGCCGATGTAAGGGTTTGCAATCCGCCGCGCGTTGCGGTATAATCAGCACAACGGACAGAGAGGTCGCACAGGACTTCTCTGTTTTATTTTTTACAGTGAGGTGTGAACGCTTGCGCCGGGGCTGGCGGCTATGGCCGTCTCGGAGGATGGACTGACGGAGCCGTATGCCTGCCGGATAAAAGGTTCGTCTGGGCTGTGCAGTGGCACCCCGCATTTTCGTTCCGCGTGAATGAGGACAGCCGAAAGATTTTTAAGGCGTTTGTGGGTGCGTGTTAAAGGAAAAGCCTTCCCCCAAGGGGGAAGGTGGCGCGGAGCGCCGGATGAGGGGCAAGTTTGCCATTATTGTCCATAAATGGGTTGTCGTGGGAAGGCCGCCCCTCATCAGTCACCTTCGGTGACAGCTTCCCCCAAGGGAGAAGCAAAAAAAATCCCTTCTGTGGTGTCATACCACAGAAGAGATTTTTCTTTTATTTTGCTTTTTCAGCGGCTTTTTTTGCTTTTCGCTTTTTGCGCTTGCGGGCGATGAACAAAATCACCAGCAGCAGTGCGGCAGCGGTGCCGCAAGCCGCCGCGAGCAGGGGCACCTTGCTGGCGGGCATCTGCACAGCGGCGAAGGCCGTCGTACCGGCGGGGGCGGTGCAGGTCAGATAGCTGCCGTCCACGCTTGTGTCGGCCTGCTGCAGCCTGCGTCGGTCCTGACCCACAGCACGGTGTTGTCCGTCGTCTCCGGCGGCATATAGCGCAGCGTGTGGCCGGTGTCGGCGGGCAGCTCCAGGCCCCACGCCTCCACCAGCGTGCCGGGGGTATCGGGCGCGTCGTCCACCTCATGGAGCATCAGCTCGTCGGTGGTGTCGAAGCTGCCCTCCACCAGCACAAGGGAGCGTTCACCGCGCTTTTCCTGGCTCTGGCGGACCGTGTTTATGTCGCTGTACTCGGCGTGGATCGTCGCGTCAAACGTCATGCCGGTCAGATCCACATCCTCCCAGCTGCCGTACTGGCCTGGTGGTTGGGAACCGGCGGCAGCTGATCCGTCGGGAAGTCGCTGCCGTACGGGATGTGGTATTCCTGGACCAGCGAATCCTCGTCGGTCACAAAGCGGACACAGATGCTGCCGAAATCGCCGGGCAGATTTTCCTGCGCGACGAAATCCTCGTAGGCCAGCGGTTCGGCAATGCCCTGGTAGCTGACGCTGTCGATGCCCGCGACACCCCCGTCCACGAAGGTGTTGCCGGTCACGCTGCCGTCCAGCGGGTCGTCCACGATACCGGCAATCGCACCGATCTGTTCGGCAGCGTTGTCGATCATGACCATGGCGCGGCAGTTTTCGATGGTGGCACCGCTGCCGACAATGCCGCCGACCTGCTTTGCACCGGACAGGCGGCCCTTGGCGCAGCTCTCGCGGATCGTGGACTTGCTGATACCGGCCACGCCGCCGACGCCGGTAGCGTCCTCGGCATCGAGGGTGCCAAAGCCCCTGCAGTCGATGACAGAGCCCATCTCGCGTCGCCGACGATGCCGCCCGCGTTCTGCTTTTTGGCGCTGACCGTGCCGTAGTTTGTGCAGTCACGGGTGACGACGCGGGTCTGAAGGTAAAGTTCAGCGACTCGCTGCCCGCGGTGGTGTAGTCGTCCTCGGGGTCCAGATCGTTCTCGCGGGCCATGGCACCGGTAATGCCGCCGGCGTTGAGGTCGGCATTGACCGTGCCGCTGTTGATGCAGTTCGTGACCTTGGCCTCGACGTCGTCATCGGTGTCGTCATCGGAAACGTCGTCCACGATGTCGTCTGCATCCCGGTTGACATTCTCGCTGGCACCGGACAGCGTCTGGCCGATCTTGTTGATCTGCTTCGAGATCGCCTTCACGTCGTTGATCAGCGCCTGGCTGTTGCTGCTGGCGTTGTTGTTCAGGCTGCTGACGATGTCGCCCATGCTGGTCAGGCTGCTGCTCAGATCATTGCGGCTGGCCGTGATGGCGTCGCGGTTCGTCAGCTCGACCTTCGGAATTTCGACGTCCACGGAGTCCGGCAATGCATCCGAAATGTCATTGAGCACATCCTTTGTGTCGGGCAGGTCGTCAAGACCCTCGGTGATGAGCGTATAGTTCGGGTCGATCGGATAGCGCTCGTCCGGCTTTGTGGCAGTGCCGTCGTCCTCGCTGACAACGGTGCTGTCAGCGGAATCGTCAACGGCTTCGGGGCTGGCTGCCGTGGGGGTGCGGTCCGCCTCGCCGCCCTCTGCAGCGGGCTCCTGTGCGGGGGATGTCTCCTCACTCTGCGCCGCGGCGGGTTCCTGTGCGGGGGCAGTGTCCTGCGCTGCCGTACTGCTTTCGTCCGGCGTGGAGAGGTCAGCACTCTGCGCGGGCTCCTCCGAGGGGGACAGCGTGTAATTCGGATCGACAGGGTCGGTGTCAGACGGAGGCGTCGCTTCGCTGTAGTCGATGACTGTGTCCGAGTCCGCGGCGTTGTCTCCGTCGTCCGCGCCGGGCAGGTTGGTATTCTTGAGGTCCTGCTTGAACTGGCTCAAGTCGGTCTTGATGGTCTGGGAACCGATGGACACGCCGTTTTCGGCCTGCTTCAGCAGATTCTCAATGGCATTGCGGGAGCTGGTCACGTTGTTCTTCAGCGCTTCGAGCTGGTTGGAAAGGTCGCTGCTGGCGGCGCTGGCGTCATCGCAGGCGCGGTTGACCAGCGTCTGGAGCGTGCTCATCTCGTCGGAAAGCTCCTGCAGCGTGTCCTTTGTGTATTCCAGCGTGCTGCTCGGCTCCATCTGGCCGACGATGCCGCCGCCCTCCTTGCGGGCGTAGACAGTGCCGTAGTTGACGCAGCCCTCAATGTAGCCGGTCTGGCTGCCCGCGATGCCGCCGACGTTGTAGCCCATGTGCTGGTAGCCCACGGTGCCGCGGTTCATGCAGGCGCGGATGACACCGCCGGACTGGCCCGCAATGCCGCCGATGTCGGTGATGTCGGCGGCGTTCTCGGTGCCGATCAGGTCGTTCAGCGTCAGCGAGGAAAGGTCGATGTCGTTCTGCTCCACCGTCGTGTTGACGCTGGAGGTGTTCGTGCAGTTGGCAATGATGCCGTGGTTTTCACCGGCGATGCCGCCGATGAAGTGTGCACCGTAGACACTGCCCGTGGTCGTGCAGCTTTCGATGACACCGGCGGCCAGATTTGTGCCAGCGATGCCGCCGACAACGGACGCGCCGGAGGACACGCCCTCAAAGCGGCAGTTGTGCAGCGTACCGGCGTTGCTGCCCGCAATGCCGCCCACGGTGGAGCGGCTGCCGGTGGGCATCGAGCGGCCCCGGATGACGAGGTCGCGGACGTTGGCCCCCTGCTGCACATAGCGGAAGAAGCCGATGACCGAGCCGTCATCTACAAGGCTCAGGCCGGAGATCGTGTGGCCCTGCCCCTCAAATACGCCGCTGAAGGACGGGATGCCCGCAAAGCCGCTGCCGGTCAGTTCCAGATCGGCGTCCAGATAGACGGTGCGGTTTTTGCTCCAGCTGTCCAGGCGGCAGGAATCGGCCAGCTGCAAAAGGTCATCGACGGTGCCGATGTGGAAGGTCTCCTTTTCGGCGGTGTCGGCGGTCTCGCTCTCCCCTTCCGCAAAAACGGGCAGGGTCAGCGCCAGCACAAGGCAGAGCGCCAGCAGCGCAGCCCAGAGGCGGCGCGTCAGGTCAGAAATGCGGTTCATTCAGCGTCGCCTCCCTTCGTGTCAGTGTCGGGCGTATCGGGTGTGCCTGGTTCGGGGACACCGCCCTCGGATTCGTGGATGTTCTTCTCCGACAGGTACATGTCGGGCTTGTCAACGGTAAATTCGGTGCCGGTGGCAATGTTCGCACTGAACTGGCCGTGCAGCACGCCCTTGATGTCAGCATCTACGACGCCGTTGATGTAGCCGCGCACGCGGCCATTGACGTGCATTGTGCCGCTGGCCGTGTGGGCCATACCGGCAACGCCCTTCATCTCAAAGCTCGTGCGCTCGATGATGGTGTCGCCCAGGATCAGGATCTGCGGCAGGACGAACAGCACCAGAACGATGGAAACGATCGTGCCGCGGCCCAGGCAGGTACCGATGGCGGAGATAACGGGGTTCGTGGTCAGGACGCTGATCAGGATACCGGCGGATGCCAGAATCGAGCCGGAGGTGAAGATGGTCGGGAACGACTCGTTCAGGGCTGTGACGATGGCCTCCCGCGGGCGCATGACCTTCTTCAGGTCGGTGTAGTGGCTGGAGATAACGATGGCGTAGTCGATGTTTGCACCCATCTGAATGGAGTTGACGATCAGGTAGCCGAGGAAGTACAGCGGGGTGTGCTGCAGGTACGGCACCGAGAAGTTGATCCAGATACTGCCCTGAATGACGATGATCAGCAGCACGGGCAGACCCGCTGACTTGAATGTGAACAGCAGGACCAGGATAACGAACAGCGCGGACAGCACACTGATCAGCAGGTTATCCTCGCCGAAGGAGCTGGACAGGTCCATGGCGCTCGTCGTATTGCCGACAACGTAGAACGAATCGGTGGCGTAGTATTTGCCGATGATGTCGTGCATCTTGTTGACGAAGCGAACGTCTCGTCGGTCTCCTCGGGCAGGTTCAGATAGACGACCATACGGCTGTAATCATCGCTCTGCAGCTGCTTCTGGCTTCATCGAGCTGGTCGAACAGGTCGTCCAGCGTGTCCTGCACATCGCCCGAGAGCGTGATGTTGCCGTCGTGCATCTCCTGTTCCAGGAACCTGAACATGTCGTAGATCGGCACTTTATAATCGTCCAGGCCGTTGATGATCTCGCCGTACTCGTCATGGTCGACGGCGTAGGCGCCGTACAGTGCCTTGGCAACCTCGTAGTCGAGGTTGGCCATCTCGGCCAGCTGGCGCGGTGTCACAGCGTCGGTCAGCATATAGCCGTCCATCGCTTCAATGTTGGCCAGACCCATCGTGGATTTGACCTCGGCGCAGGCGTCCAGCTCGTCGAGGATCCTGCCCTCGGACTCATAGTCGCCCGACGGCACAATGACGGCCACCATGTTGCTGGAACCGAAGGTGTTTTTGATTTTCTGGTAGGCGATCTGGCGCTCGCTCTGCTTGGCGGTGACCAGGTCGGTGTAGGTGTAGCAGTAGGGGCACAGGTTGGCAAAGACCGCCGCCGCCACGATGATGACGCCGAAGATCGGCGGGATGATAAAGCGGGTCTTGATGTCGAACTTGCCGACGGCGGTGATCTTGGGAATCAGGTTCTTGTGGCGGGTCTTGTCGATCAGCTTGCTGAACAGCACCAGCAGGCCGGGCATCAGCGTAAAGACACAGAGCATACTGAACAGGATAGCCTTGATCAGGACCGTAGCCAGGTCGCGGCCAATGCCGAAGTGCATGAACGCCAGCGCGGCCAGGCCGCTGATCGTCGTGAGCGAGGAGGAAGAAATCTCCGGGATAGCCTTGGAAAGCGCGGCAATGCAGGCCTCGCGGGTGGCAGCGTCTCATGCTCATCACTGAAACGGTGGCACAGAATAATGGCGTAGTCGATGGCCAGCGCCAGCTGCAGTATGACGGTGACTGAGTTGGAGATGAAGCTGATCGTGCCGCACAGGAAGTTTGTGCCCATGTTCAGCAGCGCCGCCGCGCCGAAGGTCATGATGAGGACCGGGACCTCGGCATAGGAGCGGGAGGTCAGCGTCAGCACGACGACGATGATGATGGCCGCAATGATGACGATGACGACCATTTCCGATTGCAGGTCCGCGGAGGAATCATAGCCGACCTCGGAATAGATCGAGGTGTCGTAGCTGCCCTCAAGCTCGTCGCGAATCTCCTGCAGGGCGTTCTCGGCGCGCTCGTCCCCTACTTCTGCGTCAAAGCTGACGGAGAACAGCGCCGACGCATTCGTGTAATGCTCGTCGGTGTTGTCAAATTCGACGGTGGTGACACCCTCGATGTCCTCAAGCCGGGACTGGATGTCCAGCGCAGTATCGTAGGTGATGTTGGACACCATGACGTTGGCCGTGCCGTAGGTGACGAAGTTGTCATTCATCACGGTCAGGCCTGGCGGGTCTCGGTGGTGTCGGGCAGGTAGGTCGTGATGTCGTCCTCGACCTTGACCCAGCCCGTGGCGATGGCACTGAAAATCAGCGCAAATATGTATAACAGGAAGAACAGGTTGCGTTTATCAACGATAAACGAAGCCAGCTTTTCCATCCCGCCGCCTTTTGGCTTTTCGTTCTCCAAGAGTATACAGCCTCACTTTCCCATTTTATTCGATACAAAAAGGATACATCAATATTATACGAAATGCAAGGCCCATGCAACACGGTCAAATTCAGAGGAATGTACAAAGAAGCAAGGAAGTTTTTGTTAAGGTACACAAAAAAAACACCGTGCGGTGTTAAACCACACGGTGTTGAAAGCTATTTGGTAAGCTAAATTACTTCAGCTCGACCTTAGCGCCGACTCGGCCAGCTTCTTCTGGATGTCCTCGGCGTCAGCCTTGGAAGCCTGCTCCTTCAGCTTGGCGTTCGGGGTCTCAACCAGCTTCTTGGCCTCCATCAGGGAAGCGCCGGTCAGCTCCTTAACGGTCTTGATGACCTGCATCTTGTTGGCGCCAACGTCAGCCAGGATGACGTCAAACTCGGTCTTCTCCTCCTCAGCGGGAGCAGCAGCGCCGGCGGCAGCGGGAGCGGCAGCAGCAACAGCAGAAACGCCGAACTCCTCGCAGATGGTGTCAACGAGCTCTTTCAGCTCCAGAACAGTCATAGTCTTGACAGACTCGACAATGGCAGTGATCTTCTCAGAAGCCATGGTAGTTACCTCCATAAATTTTATAGTTTTAAGCGGCGCGGTTTGTATTCAAGGAGCGCTGCGCCGGTGCGCTCAACCTGCTAAACCTAAACTCAGGCAGCAGTCTCGTCCTGCTTGTCGACGATACCCTGCAGGGCAACAGCCAGACCGCCAACGATACCGTTGAGGGAGCCAGCCAGCATGGAGAGCAGGCCTTCGCGGTTGGGCATGGTAGACAGGCTCTTGATACCTGCAGCGTCCATGACCTGACCATCGCAGAAGCCGCCCTTGACGACGAAGCGCTTGGACTTGTCGGCGTCAGCAAACTTGCACAGGATGCGAGCAGCAGCAGCCGGATCCTCCGGAGACAGAGCGATAGCCGTGTCACCCTTGAAGTAGTCGGTCAGACCCTCGTACTGAGTGCCCTTGACGGCCAGGCGCAGCATGGTGTTCTTGACGACCATGTAGTGCACGCCAGCCTCACGCAGCTCCTTACGCAGCTTGGTGTCATCAGCAACGCTGATGCCGTTGTAAGCAACGACAACACCGGCCAGAGAGCCTGCGATCTTCTCGTTCAGATCAGCAACAAGAGCCTTCTTAGCTTCCAGAATCTTTGCACTGGGCATTTGAAATTCACCTCATTCCACTTACAGATTGGTTTCGGTAAGCGGCTTTTTATGTGATATACAGAAAAAAGCCCCTTCCGTCGCCGGGAAAGGGCTTGAAAGCATTGCAATCAAACGCACGTTTCTCGGCAGGTGGGTAAAACCCGTTATGCCTTGCGGCACCTGCTGTCTCAAAAACAGCTTAATTAGTATAGCACGCGAACGTGCGTTTGTCAAGTGTTTTTCAGCTCAAAGCTGAACTTATACGCCGTACTTGTTGGTAGCAACGCGGACGCCGGGGCCCATGGTGGTGGCGATGGTAGCGCTCTTGAAGTACTGGCCCTTGGCAGCGGCGGGCTTGGCCTTGGCGATGGCATCCAGGACGGTGTCCAGGTTGGTCATCAGCTTCTCGGCACCGAAAGAGGCCTTGCCGATGGGCACATGGATGATGTTCTGCTTGTCCAGACGGTACTCGATCTTACCGGCCTTAGCGTCGGTAACAGCCTTGCCGACGTCGGGGGTAACGGTGCCGGCCTCGGGTTGGGCATCAGACCACGGGGGCCCAGGACCTTACCGAGACGGCCAACGCGGCCCATCATGTCGGGGGTGGTGACCAGAACGTCGAAGTCCAGGTAGCCGCCGGCGATCTTGGCGATCAGATCGTCATCACCGACCTCCTGCGCACCGCAGCCTCAGCGCTTGGCGGCGTCGCCCTTGGCGATGGCGATAACGCGGACGTTCTTACCGGTGCCGTTGGGCAGGACAACAGCGCCGCGGACCTGCTGGTCGGCGTGACGGCTGTCACGCCCAGGCGGACGTGCAGCTCAACGGTCTCGTCGAACTTAGCGGTAGCGGTCTTGCAGCACAGCTCCAGGGCCTCGGTGGATCGTAAGTCTTGTTATTCTCGATCAGCTTAGCAGCGTCGATATACTTCTTGCCGTGTTTCATTGCGTATTACCCTCCTATTCAGCCCTCAACGGTAACGCCCATGCTGCGGGCGGTGCCCTTGATCATGCTGACAGCGGCCTCCAGGGAAGCAGCGTTCAGGTCGGGCATCTTGGTCTTGGCGATCTCCTCGGCCTGAGCCAGCGTGATGGAGCCAACCTTGTTCTTGTTGGGCACGCCGGAAGCAGTGTCGATGCCGGCAGCCTTCTTGATCAGAACGGGCGCCGGAGGAGTCTTGGTGATGAAGGAGAAGGAGCGGTCAGCGTAGACCGTGATGACGACGGGGATGATCATGCCCATCTGGTTCTTGGTACGCTCGTTGAACTCCTTGGTGAACGCCATGATGTTGACGCCCTTCTGACCCAGAGCAGGACCAACAGGGGGAGCCGGAGTTGCCTTGCCGGCGGGGATTTGCAGCTTGATGTAGCCAGTGATTTTCTGTGCCATAATACTTGCACCTCCAAATTTTGTGGTGAGTTGCGGCCTGCGGTGCAGACCTCCCACGGGCGCACGACCTCCGCGCGCCCTATAAAAACCGTACCCCGGGCACAGGCCCGTTCGCGGTCTTTACCGGAAACTAGGGTGTTCTGAGAAAAACTCAGAACAGCTTGACCTGATGCAGCTCCAGCTCTGCCGGAAGCTCGCGGCCAAACATGGTGATCCTTACGCGCACCTTGCGCGCAGGAATGTCGATCTCGTCGACGGTTCCGACGGAGCCTTCCATCGGACCGGCGGTGATCTCAACCGTATCACCGACCTTGTACTCGACCTCAAGGTCAACGGTGGTTTCGACGCCCATCTTGGCAACCTCCGCCTCGGTCAGTGGCTCGGGCTTGGACTCCGGGCCGACAAAGCCGGTGCAGCCGCGCGTGTTGCGCACGATGTACCAGGTGTTGTCGTTCATGACCATTTTAATAAAGACGTAGCGGGGTAGAGCTTCGACTGAACCTCTTTCTCGCCGGTCTTGTTGCCGCGCTTGTCAAAAACTTCTTCAATGCGGGTCTCGGTGGGAACCTTGACGTCGCAGATCAGATCCTGCAGGTGGCGGTTCTCCACCATCGTCATCAGATCGGTTGCGACCTTGTTCTCGTAGCCGGAATAGGTATGTGCCACATACCAATTTGCTTGCTCAGCCATTGTCTTTGCCTCCGCTCAACGCGCTCAGGCGCCGATCAACAGGTGGATGCGCCGCCAAAGATGAGGTCCAGCAGGATCAGCACGACAGCTGCGACCAGCACGACCGCGATAACGGTGATCGTATTGGTTTTGACGTCGTTCTTGCTGGGCCACACGACCTTTTTCAGCTCGCTCTTCGTATCTTTGAAATACTTGCCGATCCCTTTGAAAAAGTTCTTGACCTTGTCGAAGAAGGAGACCTTCTTCTTGCCGTCGTTCTTTTTGGGCTTGTCGCTTTGAGTCTGGGCTGCAGCGGTGGCTGCTTTATTGTCTGCCATCTCTAAGCTCCTATCCTCACTTGGTTTCGCGGTGAAGGGTATGCTTCTTGCAGAAACGGCAATACTTCTTCATCTCAAGACGGTCCGGAGAGTTCTTCTTGTTCTTCTCCTTGTTGTAGTTGCGCTGCTTGCACTCCGTGCAGGCCAGGGTGATCTTGACAGTCATTGTTCGGCACCTCCATTATCGGTTAATAAGCCTCCCTCGCGCTTGCAGGCGCCCTTGAAAAAGGGCATAAAAAATAAACCCGCAAAAGAGGTGCTATCATAATAACACGACTGCGGGTCTACGTCAAGCGGTTTTGCAAAAATTCTTGTAAAATTTTGACGGCCTTGCGCCGAACGCAGAAGCGGAAGCTCCGCGGGCGGGTATAGCCGCGTTCCCCGTCACAGCAGGAGGCGCAAACGGCTGCCATCCCCTCCTCCGTCAGCTGCACGCCGCCCCGGGCAGCGGCCACGGCGGCGGTGGTGTAGTCAATCGTCAGGGCGGTGCGGGCACTTAAATAGGCCAGTGTCTCGCCCAGGGCGTTCAGGTCTGCGGCCAGCAGGTCGGTCAGCAGCCGGGCACTGCGGCTGCGCAGACCGTCGGCAGACCGGCCAGCAGCGCCGGGTCCTGCCGCAGGAACGCCGCC
>ENA-OQCN01001600-OQCN01001600.1-human-gut-metagenome-genome-assembly--contig:-NODE-1600-length-10906-cov-1.403284_pt1 | contig 10906 bp, 20 predicted proteins | sample MGYA00242497_ERZ504576 | MGnify/ENA primary metagenome ERZ504576 (study PRJEB26092, sample SAMD00036296) | human gut metagenome | host: Homo sapiens | study: EMG produced TPA metagenomics assembly of...
CAAAACAAAATGCACGCAGCTAAAGCAAGTGTATGCAAAAGCGGAGGTCATACCTGCCGGGTTTTCCTTTTTGCCGCTTTTGCGCATTGCAGGCACTCTCTGCACAAAAAAGTTCGCCGCTCCTTTGACGGAACGGCGAACTTGCTCGGATCGTTTACGGTCTGCTGTCTTGTCACGGCAGTGGGCAGGTCACAGAAGGCTCAGGGCCTCTTCATCTGCCACCAGAGTGCAGTCCGGATGCAGCTGCAGGATGGAGCCGGGGCATTCCGGCGTGACCGGGCCGGACACGACTGCTTTGACGGCCTTTGCCTTGGCCAGGCCGTTGGCGACCACCAGCACCTTGCGGGCCTGCATGATGGTCTTGATGCCCATGGTATAGGCCTGCCTGGGCACCAGATCTTCGTTGCCGTCAAAGAAGCGCTTGTTGGCCTCGATGGTGGCTTCGGTCAGATCGACGCAGTGGGTCTCCAGCTCAAACGCCTTGCCCGGCTCGTTGAAGCCGATGTGGCCGTTCGGGCCAAGGCCCAGCAGCTGCAGGTCGATGCCGCCCACGCTGTGGATGATCTGGTTGTACTGGGCGCAGGCATCGTCTGCATCGGGGTTGGTGTCGTCCGGCAGGTGGATGTGCGCCGGGTCGATGTTCACATGATCGAACAGGTTGCGGTGCATGAAGCTCCAGTAGCTTTCCGGGTGGTCCTTGGGCAGGCCGCGGTACTCATCCAGATTGACGGTCGTCACCCCCGAAAAGTCGAGGTCACCCTTGTTGTACCACTCCACCAGCTGCTGGTAGGCACCCACCGGGGTGCCTCCGGTGGCCAGACCCAGCACGCAGTCGGGTTTCAGGATGATCTGCGCCGAAAGGATGTTGGCCGCCTTGCGGGACATGTCTGCGTAATCGTTTGCGCGAATGATCTTCATCGGTTCTCCGCTCCTTTGTTTTTACTTCAGCAGCAGCGGCAGAAAGCTGGTGCCGTTTTCCGGTGCCTTGCTGTGGAAATAGTCCGCAGCGGTCGCACCGACATCGCTGAGGGTCTTGCGGATCCCGATATTCTTGGGGGTGGAGTGGGCGCTGTGGATCATCAGCGGCACCATCTCACGGGTGTGGTGCGGGTGTCCGATGGTCGGGTCGTTGCCGTGGTCCGCCTGCACGATGAGGATATCGTCCTCGCCCAGGGCGTCGCGGATCTTGCCGATCCATTCGTCTGCCACCCGCAGACGGTCTGCGTAGGCCGCAACATTCTCCCGGTGGCCGCACAGGTCCGTTTCCTGCACGTTGGTGCAGATGAACGCAGTCTCCTGCTCCTTTACGATCTCCAGGGTGCGCTGCAGCACGCTGGCCGTGTCCACCATGGGGATGCTGGTGCCGTAATTGTTCGTGACCACGTCGGCCACCTTGCCCAGCAGGAACACCGGCAGGCCGCTCTTGCCCAAAATCGTCGGGATCTGCACCTCCGGGTCAACGCCGTAGCCCATGTGGATGCAATGGTAGTCGTTGTTGTAAACGCCGCTGGCCGGGGCATTCACGCCGATGTAATCGCCGTGTTCCTCAATGGCATCCAGCAGGTTCTGCAGGTGCACGCCGCGCCCACCGAAGGTGATGACGCGGGGCACGACCGACACGCTGCGCACCAGATGACCGATCTTGAGCTCTTCCTCAAAATCAAGGTCGTCGATGGCCGCCGTGACGTTGAAGGCCTGACCCGGATCGCATTCCACGTTGTCGGCCACGGTGCAGGCCTCGTTGACGATCAGCAGGCGCTTGCCGGATGTTCCGGTGTAATACCGGACATGGTAACCCGCATCCTCCAGCGTTTTTTTGATGAGCTCGATCTTATTGCAGATCGGCTCGCCGAAGGGCTTTGCCGGGCGGGTGCCCATGATCTCCTGATGGCCGAAGAAGGTGTCCGCACCATCGTGCATCAGCTCGGCACGGCCGAACGTTGCATCCGTCGCAAACGGCAGGCCGGGGAACTCCCGCCCCACGATGTTCGCCAGACCAAGGCTTGCCAGATTGGGCAGCTTCAGGTCCGGCGTGCGCTCAAAGATATGCACGCAGGTGTTGGCACCGCAGTCCGCAGGGCGCACCTGCGGCACATCCGGCATTGCGCCCACACCAAAACCATCCAGAACGATTACAACAAACTTTCCCATTGCGAATTATCCTTTCTGTCATTCCCGGACCGGTTCTCCCAGCGCAGAGTACAGGCCCGCCAGCTCCGGCTTGCCGGAGGACAGCCCTTTGACCACTGCCACCCGGCTCCGGGTCACAAAGAACTGTGTCCGGAACGCCATGACCGCCGCAGCCGAGACCGGACAGTTCTGCTGCAGTTCAAAATGATAGTCGATGCTGGAGTCGTCCGGCGGCAGCACCGGCACGACCTTTGCATTTTCCGGCGTCGTGCCCACCAGGGCGTTCTTCATATGGCCGCGGCGGTAATGCCCGCCGCCGTAGCAGTACGCCTTATCGCCCAGATTGTGGCTGACCTCCGAAACATACAGGTAGCCGGGGCGCTCCTCGGCATCCGGGTGGCCGGCATGATACGGTGTCGTTCCGGTCAGGCCGTGTCCCGGTTCCCCGTGGGTGCCGCCTGCCGCCGCGATCATCGGGATGCTGTGGGTGCAGGTGGCACTGGGCGTATTGAGCATCAGGTCCCGGTAGCCGCGGGCGCGCAGCATTTCGGCTGCGGTCTGCACGGTCCGGAGGTTGGGCATGGGCAGGATGTCCTGTGCCGCTTCGTCGTACAAAAAGCAAGGGAAGCTGCACACGCCGCCCACCTCCACATTCGGCATCGCCTCGATCGCACGCACTGCGCTGTCCAGTTCCTGCAATTCAAAGCCGCCGTACTGCCCGGAATACAGCATGTCGCCTTCTCCCAGAACACGGAGCATCAGCTTCTGGTGCAGGCCCAGCTCGGTGCAGACTGCGCTGATCTCGCGGGCTTTTTCCAGCGTGTACACCGTTACGATCACCGGCTTTGCGCGGAGGATCTTTTTTCAGGGCCGCCCGGGGGATCTGGACCAGATGCCTACGTTGCCGAGGGGGATCTGATTTTCCACCATCGTCAGCGCCTCGCGGAAGTCCACGCACACAGCGCCCACATATCCCATGTCGGTCAGCGCACGGGCAATCAGGGGGTTGCGTCCGATCTGCTTGAGCATGAAAAAGTTCTGCACGCCGTTTGCGTCGCCTGCCTGTTTGATGCTGCGGGCATTTTCCAGGATCGTGTCGTAATCCAGCAGATAGGTGTCCGGCAGGATCACGCCATTCTGCTGCCATTCAATGCCCAGACGCACCAACGGCTGGTTGCGCTCCATTACGGTCTTTAAAAACACAGGGCATCTCTCCTTTTCCTCTCGTTTTTTCAGCGGTTCAGTTTTCCTCGACCTGCTCCATGCAGCTGCGCAGGATGCGGATGATGGTGTCCGGGCCGCTGCGCATGGGATTGATGCGGATCATCCGGTGTTCAATGGTCGGGTCCTGCGCACGGAACGTTCCACTGACACGGTAGATCATGGGGCAAACTCGTATTTGCTCTCGCTGCCCACCGGATGCGGCGCTGCGCCGAACTTCGGGGCAGCGTCCAGAATTTTTTCGGCGATCTCCTGATCAAACTCCACCAGCAGCACCTTGCTCTGCGCGTTTGCCAGGAACGCCTGCCGCACATGGGGGACCTCGCCGGCGTTCAGGCGGCGGACCAGCTCCTCGTTGACCTCGCTCTGGATGGCGAGCGCCACCGGCGCATAGATCAGGCCGCGCAGGGCCTCCATGGCTTCGTGTCCCTGCACCTGACTGCCGCCGGAATACTGCATCTTGTAGATGCGGTCGATCAGCTCCTTGCTGCCGATCACTGCACCGACGCCTCCGGACCAAGGATCTTGAAGCAGGAGAAGGTGGACAGGTCGGCCCCCGCCTGGCAGCCGATGGCGTCCACTTTCAGGGCGGCATAGTTGTCATCGGTCACCACCGGGATGCCCGGCAGCGCAGCCTTGATGGCTGCGATCACGGCCTTGTAGTCGTAGCAGTCCTCCGGCTTCTGCCGGGTCAGCTGCACCAGAGCGCCGCGGATCTCGTCCTTGTGCTGCGCACAGACGGCCTTGAGCTGTTCCAGATCGTTGAAGTCCGCGCGGATGGGTTTCAGCCCCATGGCGTCGATGGTCACCTGCGTCGTCGTATAGATGGGCGAGGTGTGCACCAGAATGGCATCCCCCGGTTTCAGGCAGGCGGTCAGAGCCAGCGGATCGCGCCCGTGCCGGAGCCGCGCACAAGCAGCGCCGCCGGGGCATCAAAGGTGTCGGCAAAGACCTTTTCCACCTTTACCGTTGCAGCGGGGCTTGTTCAGCCTTTCACCACGCGAGGTCGCCCAGCGAGAGGACTTCCTCTCCCTGAAAATTGCGGGTCACTGCGTCAATGACCTTGAACTGGAGCTGTTTTGCCTGCTCCAGCGAGATAGAATGCAGGGGATAGTTTTCATTGTCAATTCCTCGAATCCTTGTTATTTCTGTCCTTTGTAGATGCGCAGTGCATTGCGGTACAGCAGGTTCTCCCATGCGCGGTCCGGCACGCCTGCCTCGCTTGCCAGCGGAGCAAAGGTGTCCAGCAGGTAGCTGTAGCCCACACCGCCCCGGTCTGCAAAGTTGCTGCGGCGGGTGATGTCCATGCTCATGACGATCTGCGTGTCGTACCCTTCCGCACAAAGGCGGCTGAGCCAGTCTGCACGGGAGACATCGCTGGTAGTTGCACTTGCCGATGGTGTCGAACGCAATGTTGACCCCCTGATCCAGCAGGCGCTTCATGTAATCCAGATCGGCCGACAGGTCGATGTGGCTCAGCACCACCCGGCTCAGGTCAACGCCAAAGCTCTTGAAGATCTCCAGCTGCTCCAGGCCGCGCGTGCCAGCGTTGTGTGGTGCAGATGGGTGCCCCGTTTCTGCATAGGCGCGGGATGCCGCACGGAACACCTTGGCCTCCGTCTCGGTGATGTCCTTCGAGGTGCCGATCTCGCCGATGACGGTCGCCCGGACACCGGTGCCTTCCATGCCCTCGGTCAGTTCCTTCACCATGATGTCACACAGCTGCTGTTCGGTCAGCGTATAGCACTCCGGCGGGAGAAAAGGCTCCTTGTAGTAGCCCGTCGCGTGGGTGATCTCCACCCCCGCTTGTGCAGCCATTTTCTGCACATAGGCCACGTTCCGGCCCATCCCGCGGTTGGTCTGGTCGATGATGCCGACCACACCGTGTTCCGCCAGCCGCCGGTATTCCGCCGCGGTCGCGTCAAAATCATCCAGCCTGCAGTCGATGTTCTTCTTCGGACCGGACAGGTCGATCGTCGTATGCTCGTGCGCATACAGAATCTTTTCAGGCAGTTTCAAAAGGATTCGCCTCCTGTATTGTTTCTTAACCAGAGCCGCCTCCCGGCGCAGGCCGGGGAGGCGCTCATTTTATCCGGGGATCAGGCGGCAGGGGTGTACAGAGACAGCAGGAACAGCACGTTTGCGATCAGGCCGACCAGGATCGCGCCCAGAGGACCGACCGCATGGAGACCAGAGGCTTCTTGCTGCACTTGTTGATGCACCAGAATGCCACGATGATGAACAGACCCGTCGTGGGCATGATCGCCTGAGCAGCCAGGATGCCGCCGATCAGCAGGGCGATGTCGATGACGTAGCTCATAGCGGTACGGATGTTGTCGCCGCAGCGCTTGATGCCGGGGAACTTGTCCAGACCCTTTGCGATGACGTTCAGCAGCAGGATCTCCACGCAGATGCAGGCTGCACCGGCGATCAGGGCGATAAAGGGGTTGGGAATCAGCAGACCGATCACAAAGACGAAGGTCATGCCGGCCGGAGCGTAGACGCCGGTGGTGATGGCGGTGGTGGCAACCAGCGGGATAAAGCCGATGGCACGGGCCAGAGCGGTCAGACCTGCGTTGACGCGGTCACCCTCGGCCAGCAGGCCCAGGCTGATGGGTCACCGGCCATGATGCTCATACTGGTGCCTGCTGCGATCAGGCCGCCCATGAGGGCCAGAACCGGCATATACTTGCGGATGCGTGCGACCTTGTCGGCAAAGATCTGGGTCAGCATTTCGTTGGAGTTCTGGTCGTTGCCTTCCTTATCCATGGCAGCGAACACCAGCATGATGATCATACCGGCCAGCAGGGCCATACCATCCTTGTTCAGGCTGATCGTGTGCTCGGCGTCCAGTGCGATCTTGCGTAGGTCTCAACGATCTGACGGACCAGCAGGGTCACAACGGCGGTGATGATGCCCTTGGCAGCGCCGAACTGCAGGGCAACCGTCACAGCGGGAAGATGGCGAAGGCCAGCGTGATACCGGCAGAGACCTGGCCCAGGCTGCCCAGGAAGTTGACCGGCAGCAGGTTGAACAGGTCGATGATCACCTGCAGGCCGAACAGCAGGGCCACGCCGTACACAGCGCCGATGACGCCGGAAGCGATCATGCCCTTTTTGGTGTCCGGGCACCAGGTGCCGATGATGTCGGTGGTGAGCAGGATGCAGTGGATCAGGATGATGCTTGCGGCAATGGACGTGGGCAGCCGTAGCCGATGACCAGACCAAAGCCGATGGCAAAGCTGGTGGCTGCCAGAGCCTTGCGGTCCATGCGCTTTTCCAGATACTCCGGCAGGACCGGGCGCAGGCCGTCGTTGAACACGGCGATGCTCTGGTTTGCCAGGATCGATGCCAACGCACCAACTGCCGCGATGATAACGTAGCGCAGAATGGTTTCCATATGTAATCCTCCTTATTTGACGATCCGGATCAGAAGCCCAGACCCTTGAGAATGATCGGCACGACCTTTTCGATGTGCTGATCCGTAAAGCCGTATGCCTTCTTGCCGGCCTTGACCTGTGCCAGGATCTCGTCCTCACTCAGCATTTTGCCCGGCATGGACACCGTTGCGCACTGGTTCATGCCCAGCAGGGCAATGGCCATTGCCAGCGCACCGCCGCCGCCCGTCTTGCAGGCGCCGAAGTAGTAATCTGCCTGCCCGGTCTTGACCGCCATTGCCGCCGCAATGTCATCCTTGATCTCCACCGAGGCACGGTCGCCTACAACACCCTTGATGGTGTCATAAACCTTCTGCTTGTCGATCTGGCCGCCTACTACGATTTTCATAAGCTAGCCCTCCTTTCTGATGTGGGTTTTATGCAAATGCTGTCACGATTGTGCCAGCACGACCCGATGTGCATGGTCAGGAACTTCTGCTCGTCCTCCGGCAGGTCCGGCAGGATCTCCCGCACCAGCGCCTGCGTTGCTTCCAATGCCTTGGGGAAGGTGGGCTCCTGCTGGTCTCTTCGTAGACCTCTTCGTCCAGCGGCTCCACCGGCTCTCCGCGGTGGATGCGCCCCAGCGCAGCGCACAGGTGCGTGATCATGGCGGAGGCGTTTTCTTCGGTCAATGTCAGACCGTATTTCTCCTGAAAAAAGCGGATCACGTCCTGTACCTTCCGGTAATCCTCCTCGGACAGCATCCCTGCCTGGTGCAGGATCGTTAATCTCGGTTCAAAATCCATCTCTGACATCTCCCAATGATTTTTTGTTTTGCTTACAGCCAGGCGCCGATCTTGTCGGCCAGCGTCTCAGCCGGTGCTTCGGTTCCAAAAATGTTCCAGACCAGCTCACAGATCTCGCCGCAGCAGCTGTAGGGACTGTAGTAGGACATGGAGTTAGGCTTGAAGCCAACGTTCTGCTTGTTGGTCAGGAACACCACTGCGGTCTTGTTGGTCTTGTTCATGACCACATGGGTGCCGGTAAAGCCTGCGTGGCCAAAGGCGTCATAGTGGCGGTCGCCGCGGCCCATGAACGAGGAGCCCCGCTCAAAGCCCAGCCCGCGGGACGGCTTGCCGTTCTGCTCGCTGGTGAACTCGTCGATGACTTCCTTCTTGTAAGGCGGACGCCTTGTAGATGCCGCCGTTCAGCATGGCCTGGCACAGCACGGCCAGATCTTCCGCGTCGGAGTACAGGCCCGCGTGACCGGCCACGCCGCCGTTTGCCATCCATGCATTGCCGTCGTTGCACTCGCCCTGCAGGGTGTAGTTGCGCCAGCCGGTGAAGGTGCGGAACGCGTCCAGATCGGCGGTACAGTCGTAGCCAAAGCCCGGGTAGTCGATCTCGTCCACCATGCATACTCATACGGGTTGCCGAAGGAGGTGGCCGCCACATCCTCGGTGGTAAAGCCGTTGGCCAGCGGCAGATAGGTGGTGCGCTTCAGCCCCAGAGGCTTGTAGATCTCGTTCTTGACGTATTCGTCCATCGAGCGCCCGGTGATCCGCTCCACCAGGAAGCCCAGCATCTGGAAGCCCAGGTCGCTGTACTTTTCCTCGCCGGGGGCGAACATCAGCTCACAGTTGCAGATGTAATCCAGCACCTTGGCCTTGTCCTTCTCGATGTGGAGGAACATCGCCTTCCACTGCGGCAGACCGGAGGTGTGGGTCAGCAGCTGATGCACGGTGACGTTTTCCTTCCCGTTCTTGGCAAACTCCGGAATGTAGCTTGCTACCGTGGCATTCAGGTCGATCTTGCCCTCGCTGTACAGCTTCATGATGGACTGTGTCGTGGCCATGATCTTGGTGCAGGATGCCATGTCGAACATGGTATCCATCTGCATGGGGCGGGGATCGTCCAGCCGCACGCCCATGTCGTTGAGCATTGCGTAGCCGTATGCCTTTTCATACACGATCTTGCCGCCGCGTGCCACCACGATCGTTGCGCCGGGGAAATATCCCTGTCCCATGTAGTTTTCCACAATGTCGTCGATGGCCGTCAGGCGGTCATCGGTCCGGACGGGCATTGCAGACCGGGGGAAGCAGTTCTCCGCCTGCTCCGGGCTGGCACACCCCATAAAGGCAGAGGCAGCTGCCAGTGTGCCAACGGTTTTGCCGGATGCGATCAGGAAGTTGCGCCGAGTGATCTTTTTCATGCGAGATCTCCTTTTCTTTCTGCAAAAAAATCAGACATCCTGTATCGGTTTTCGGAAGAAAATGTTTTATACAATATTTTGTATTTTCATCCCGAAAGAAACATCCGCATGTCCTCCATGCAGATGTGACTTCTGTTTGACAGCACCTTTGCTTAGTAGCGCGGAATGATCTGCTTGCGCATCACCTGCTGCTGGATGTGGTCCACACGCTCCACCGACAGGATCTTGCGCACCAGCTGCGCGGTGATGTTATCACTTTTCCGGCAGGCAAGCACGGCCACGGTATCTTTTTCCTGCTCATCCAGCCGGGGCATCGGATAATAGCTCAACCCCTCCGGCAGCATATCGGCGCTCCAGACGCCGGCATCAATGACGCCGCTGTGCAGAAACGGCACCAGTTGACTATAGATGATGGGCACATATTGCACCGGCTTATCGGCAAAACAGAACCGGGTCAGCATCTCCTGGTCCACCGAGGAGGCATCCACGCCCACCTTGCAGTTCTGCCAGTCGCCCTTGAAGTCCGGGCGGACAAAGACCCGATGCTGTTCCACATAGCTCTGCGGGCCAAAGGCCGCGATCAGCTGGATATCCTTGCTCTCCTGCGCATAGTGTTCAAATGCAAGCTGGCTCATGACGCACAGATGAAAGCGCCCTTCTTCCACACAGTTCAGCCGGTAGCCGGAACCGCGCATGAATGCGATCGCACCCGTGACCCCTTTCTGGTTCAGTTCCTCATACAGTCCGCTGGCCAGACCTTCATAGCGCAGGCCATACGGCATAGGCATCACGCAGGTCAGACCCGTATTGCTGCAATACTGCGCCATTGCCACATAGTCGATCTCTGTTGCAATGTGCCGTTCTGCCCATGGGATTCCAGACGGATCACATGATTCTGTTTCAGGTTGTTCAGCGCGATCTGGATATTTCCCCGTGCCATCTCGCATTGTTCGCTCAGTTCCGTCACCGTGGGGATCCGGTCTCCCGGTTCCAGCCCTGCCAGGATCTGCGCGACCTGCAGCGTTGCCAGACCAGACTTCTGGAGCAGACTTGTGTTCATCATGGTTGCTCTTCCCTTCTCGACCTATCTTTCAATCCGCATCAGGTGGACCGTGGGAAAATCCACAGGAAAGAAGCGTATTTTGGGCATTCCGCCCCTCCTCACAAGAGACAGATCGCTTGCAGATTTATGATAATACAAAATTTCATATATTGCAATATGGAGTCTTGCATAAACTTTTTCCGTCGAATTTGTACAACCTGATTTTTTCATCTGCGGCGGCTTTCTGGTCCGTCGGCAGCCTCCCCGGCAGGAACACCATGCGCCGCTTGCCCTTGAGGTCACCCCGCGTGTGCGGGGAAAAGTATCCGGTAATGGACGACGCTTTCATCGACATGGGATCACCCCCGCGTATGCGGGGAAAAGTCGCTCACCCGGTCGTCCCGGTAGGTGATCAGGGGATCACCCCCGCGTATGCGGGGAAAAGTATCACTGTGATGCTGCATACATCATCGCCGGAGGATCACCCCGCGTATGCGGGGAAAAGTGATACGGTGTGAAGAACTGGCCCGCGTGGTCGGGATTACCCCCGCGTGTGCGGGGAAAAGTTGCCGGTCTCCTCAAGGGCGGGCAGAGCATGGGATCACCCCGCGTATGCGGAGAAAAGACCCGGAACTCAAGACCGGGAACGTACACAGTCGGGATTACCCCCGCGTATGCGGGGAAAAGGGTCGCGGTTGAATCGCGTTCGGCTTGCGTGCAGGATCACCCCCGCGTATGCGGGGAAAAGCACTGTCCAAGGAAGAAACGCCTATCATGGACAGGATCACCCCCGCGTATGCGGGGAAAAGGCTCTTCCAGCTTCATGGCGTTTACCTGTGCCGGGACTCACCCCGCGTATGGCGGGGAAAAGCAGATTTTGACGTATGCTCGGATAGGCAGTGCGGGATCACCCCGCGTATGCGGG
>ENA-OQCN01001601-OQCN01001601.1-human-gut-metagenome-genome-assembly--contig:-NODE-1601-length-10898-cov-2.106025_pt1 | contig 10898 bp, 14 predicted proteins | sample MGYA00242497_ERZ504576 | MGnify/ENA primary metagenome ERZ504576 (study PRJEB26092, sample SAMD00036296) | human gut metagenome | host: Homo sapiens | study: EMG produced TPA metagenomics assembly of...
AAAACAAATAAAGAGTACATAAAATTCTGGAAAATAACTTGCAGTAGAAAAACTCCCCTAAAAATGGTAGAATTGTAAGGAATCATTTGGAGGAAAACAAGATGCAGTTAATGAATGAAATCCCGGATACGTTCTGGAGTCTGTTCCGTTCGGTCAACCGGGATATTTATATTGAAGCACTTTTATGTATTAATGAAGAATACGAATATAATAATTATTTCCTGACGAAAGAGGTGTGCATCCAGATCTTAAGTGATATGAATGCGAAGAAGCGCTTTGAGCTACAGCGGGAGGAAAATGATACAGACTTTGATATGTTGGAGACGCCTTCTTCGAGGATCTTAAACTGGCTGCTGCGGGCAGGATGGCTGAAGCGTATCGAGGATTATAATACACTGGTGACAAATATTGTCATTCCGGATTATGCGGCGGTGATGATCGATGCATTTGAAAAGCTGAATTCGGAAGATGCATCGGAGACGGACATTTATATTCAGAATGTGTATGCAACGCTGTATGCGTTCCGCAATGATCCGCGGGCAAGTGTCGGGCTCTTAAGGACGGCTCTGGTGAATACGAGGCGGCTGAATAAGGCACTGCAGGATATGCTTCATAATATGAATAAATTCTTTGCGAAGCTCTTGCAGCAGGATTCTTACAGTGGGATTCTGCGGGAACATCTAGACAGTTATGTGGAAGAGATCGTATGGAAGAAGTATCATATTCTGAAAACATCGGACAACTTTTATATCTATAAGATGGATATTAAGAAATGTCTGAGAGAGATCCGGGATGATGAAGCATTTATCATGAAGGTACAGGCACGGTCGAAGATGCTGGGAGATAACCAGGATGATGTGTTGGATCTGTTGGATCTGATCGAGCGTGGATTTGACGATATCGAGCACCGCATTGCCAATATGGACAAAGAACATACGAAATATGTCCGGGCAACGGTAACCAGAATGAATTATCTGTTAAGCGGTGAGACGGATACGAAGGGCCTGGTGGTACAGCTTCTGAATAAGATGTCGGAAGAACCGGAGCAGATGGAAGAGATCATCACAGAGACCGGAAAGCGCATGAATCTGTCACTTCTGGAGATCCTGTCAGAGAAGTCTTTATATAAGAGAAGAAAATCCAGAAAAGACTTCATCAGTCAGCTGCTTCCGGATGAGAGACGGGAGATCTGGATAAGGACGATATCTTAAGACTGAACCGGATACAGATGCGGTTCAGCAAGAAGCAGATTGAAGAATTCATCGAGAATAATATGGAAGATGAAGTGATGGATGCGTCGAAGATCAATATTGCTGACGAGGAAGAATTTGAAAAACTGATTCTTGCTTATGATTACAGTACGCGTAAGAACAGCAGATATATGGTGCTGGAAGAAGAACCGGAGATGGTGGAAAAGGACGGATACCGGTATCCGGCACTCAGGTTTGTGAAACGGCGAGTGTAATAGATAAAAGGAGTTCTGAAAATAAATGATAGATTACTACGAACAGTTAACCCAGGAAGAAAAAGAAGAGGTCACAGAGGTCATCCAGACACTGTACCGTCAGACATTTCTCCTGGAAAGAAAATTTGATAAACGTGCGGGAAGGATGCAGTATACAAAAGAATACCGTACCTGTACGAAGCATCTGGAATTTTTTAAAGCATATTTTGAAGTCGCAGGGATCACGCTCAGAGAAAATGTACATATGGGTGTGATCTATATCCAGGGCGAACAGTTGTGGGGCGAGAAGCTGCCGCGTCTGGCGACGATCTATTTACTGGTGCTGAAGCTTATCTATGACGAGCAGATGCAGACTGCATCGTCGAGCAGCCATGTGGTGACAACACTTGGTGCAGTAAACGGAAAAGCGGGAGAATTTCATGTATTGAAGAGTCTTCCGTCAATTACGGAAATGAGACGGACGATCGCACTTCTGAAGAAGTATCAGATCATCGAGCCGCTTGATGTTCTGGAAGAATTAAACGAGTCGACCCGCCTGGTCATCTACCCTTGTATCCATACGGTACTTTTAGGAGACGACATCAGGGAATTATTAGCAACATTCAGTGAGGAGGATCAAATTGGAGACGAAGCAGCCATTCAAAGCACTCTCGAAGATATGCCTGAATAACTGGCATTACATAGATAAAAAGATACTGACGCTTAATGAAGGAATCAACTTCTTCACCGGACATTCCGGAAGTGGTAAATCGACGGTTCTGGATGCGATCCAGATCGTGCTGTATGCCAATACGGATGGCCGTGGATTTTTCAATAAGGCGGCAGCAGATGATTCGGACCGTACACTGATCGAGTACTTAAGAGGTATGGTGAATATCAGTGAAAATAATGAATCACAGTATTTAAGAAACCGTAATTTTTCCAGTACGATCGTGCTGGAGCTGACACAGACGAATACCAGAGATAAGCAGTGTGTCGGTGTTGTGTTTGACGTGGATACGTCGAATAATGACGTAAGCCGCCTGTTCTTCTGGCACACGGGAGAATTACTTCCGAATCATTACCGTTCGGAAGGCCGGTGTCTTACCACTGCGGAAATGCGTGAGTACCTGCAGCGTTCCTTTACGCCGGAACAGTTCTACTGCGGACCGAGTAATGAAAGATTCCGGAGACAGCTATACGATATCTATCTTGGCGGTCTGGACATGGAAAAATTTCCAAAGCTATTCAAACGTGCGATCTCGTTCCGTATGAATATCAAACTGGAAGATTTCGTAAAAGAATATATCTGTATGGAGCAGGATATCCATATTGAGGATCTGCAGGAAAGTGTCATGCAGTATGGACGCATGCGCAGTAAGATCGAAGAGACGATGGAGGAGATCAGAAGACTGAAGCTGATCTGCGGAAAGTATGAGCAGTATGCAGAAAAATCCGATGAGGAGAAGGTGTGCTCTTATCAGATCGACCGTCTGGAGATTATGAACCATGAGGTGAAGAGTCAGGAAGCCAGAGACCGGATCAAGGTAAGGCAGGAAGCCATCGAAGATCTGAAGAAGCAGCAACAGGTGCTGGAGCAGGAAGAAAAGGACCTGCAGAAAGAGTATGAAGAGATCATTCTGCGAATCGCAGACAGTGGGTATGCAAGGCTGGAATCAGACCTGGATACATTAAATGAGACGCTGGAGCGTCTGAATAACGGAAAAGTCCGCTGGGAGCAGACTGCAGAGCATCTGAAGGCATGGACGGAGAAAGACATTACGCCAAATCAGGTGATCTGGGATATCGAAAAATTCGCAGACGGAAGCATTTCCGAAGAAGAGCTTGTGCGCCTGCAGGAAGGATTAAAAGATCTGCAGGAGGAGCTGGAAGACCAGAGACAGGAAGCGGATGCAGACCTTCGCCGGATCAAGAAAGAAGAGAAAGAGGCAAGAGCAGAATTAAAAGAACTGAAGCAGGGAAAGAAGGCTTATCCGAGAGAGCTGGAAGAGGCAAGATTCGAACTGCGTAACCGTCTGCATGAGCGCTGCGGCAAGTTCGTGAATGTGCATATTCTTGCGGACCTTCTGGATGTGAAGGACGAGAGATGGCACAATGCAGTGGAGGGTTATCTTGGAAATAATAAATTGCAGCTGATCGTGGAACCAAAGTATGCCAGGGCTGCGATGGACATTTACCAGGAGATGGATACGAAACGTTTCTTCCGGGCAGCAGTCCTGGATACGGAGAAGCTTACGAAGGACAAGCATCAGGTACAGCCGGGGGCGCTGGCAGAAGTAGTAAAAGCGAAAGAAGCGTATGTGCAGGAATACATTAATTTCTTCCTTGGAAATGTAAAGAAATGCGAATCACTGGATGAACTGCGTGAGTGCAGGATCGGTGTGACACCGGATTGTATGCTGTACCAGAGCTACAAACTGCAGCACATGAATCCGGAGAATTACACCAGAAGAGCCTACATCGGTGAGACGAGTATGCGCCAGAGAATCCGCAAGCTGGAAGAAAAATGCGAGAAGTTAAATGGCGAGAGAATGCCGGTACAGGAGCTGTTAGAAGAGATCCGCCAGGCAATGCAGATGGAGATGTTGAAACAGCCGGCAGAGGATTATCTCGGATGGCTGGCTGACAGCAAGGCAATCATTTCCAAAGAAAAGAAAAAGGCTCAGCTTTTGGAACAGATGCAGAAGTTAAAGGATGAATCCGTTGCTGCATGGGAAGGCAAGAAGAAAGAAGTGCAGGCGGCACAGGATGCGAAGAAAGAATCCGTATCCAAGGTGCAGGAAGCAATCTGGGAGAACAAGAAAGAAATCGAACGTCTGAATGCAGAAGTTCTCGAATCGGAAGAACAGATGAAGGACGTGAAGAGAAAAGTAGCAGATAAGCGTTACGAGAAGGAGTTCCAGGAATATCTGTCGGGCAGAAAATCCGAGAATTATGAGTATCTGAGACGTCAGATGGTTTCGCGGGTATATACGCTCAGGGAAGAAGAGGAAGACGCTTACCGGAAGCTGGTGGAAGAGAGAAGCAGTTATATCAGAGAATATCCGAACCGTACATTCTCAACTTCTATCCGGGACAACGCGCCGTATGAGAAGCTTTTGAATTCGCTGTCCTGCGATCATCTGGAGACTTACAGGGAGTCGGCGAAGACACAGGCGAAAGCGGCTGTGGAGCATTTCAAAGATGACTTCATCTTCAAGATCCGAAGTGCAATCCTGGAGGCTTATCAGAGAAGGGATGAGCTGAACCGGATCATCAGCAAACTGGACTTCGGTAAGGATAAGTATCAGTCGTGATCACGAAGAACAAGGGTGCAGATGGAAAATATTATAAGATGTTCATGGATGATTCCCTGCAGATCCGTCCGTCTGACTTAGATGATACGATGGACAACCAGCTTGATATGTTCACGATGGAGCATGAGAACCAGTATGGGGAGATGATGAACGAGCTGATCAACATCTTCATCCCGCCGGAGAATGCGACGAAGGACGAGATGGATGAGGCGAAACGTAACATGGATAAGTATGCGGATTACCGAACCTATCTGTCATTCGATATGCAGCAGATCGTACATGGCGATAAGGAGATGACGATCGGACTGAGTAAGATGATCAAGAAGAACTCCGGCGGGGAGGGGCAGAACCCGCTGTACGTGGCACTTCTGGCAAGCTTTGCGCAGCTTTATAAGATCAATCTGTCGCCGAAGATGCACCGGTCACCGACACTGCGTCTGGTTGTGCTGGATGAGGCGTTCTCCAAGATGGATGCCGAGAAGGTGGCAAGCTGTATCTCGCTGATCCGCGGACTTGGTTTCCAGGCGATCATCAGCGCGACGAACGATAAGATCCAGAACTATCTAGAGAATGTAGATAAGACTTTCGTGTATGCGAACCCGAATAAGAGACATATTCCATTCAGGAATTTGAGAAGACGGAGTTTGGGGAGTTGGCGGAGGAATAATAAGGAAGATATAAAATGGAAGCAAAAGAAGAAATCTATCAGTATATCAGGAAAAATATAAAAGAAGATGGTGTAACGGCTCAAAGTATAGCGGAAATATTCGGAATAAAAAGAAATGTTGCATCACATTATCTAAACTTGCTGGAAAAAGAAGGAAAATTGCAAAAAGGAACTAACCGGCCGTACATTTTTCAATTCCGACAGATACAGAAAAGAAAGCGGAAGAGTGTAATAATATGATAGATGAAAGACCGGTTGCTCAGAAAGAAGTATCTGTATTTTCAAAATTTATAGGCTATAACGGTTCGATGGAACAAGTAATCGAAAAATGTAAAGCAGCTGTGAACTATCCGGTAAATGGACTGACGATGATCATATGTGGTGCGAGCGGAGTAGGAAAAAGTTATCTTGCATCATTGATTCATCAGTATGCGGTAGAATCCGGGGCAGTAGAAAAAAATGCTCCTTTCGTTGTATTAAACTGTGCGGACTATGCGAATAACTCGGAGTTATTGTCATCTGTATTATTTGGACATGTAAAGGGTGCTTTTACAGGTGCAAATGAAGAAAAACAGGGACTGCTTGCAGAGGCGGATGGAGGTTATCTTTTCCTGGATGAGGTACACAACCTGTCAGCAGAAAATCAGGAAAAACTATTTCTGTTTATCGATTCGCAAAAATATCGAATGTTGGGCGACAGCAAAAACTGGCAGACAGCAAAGGTCCGGTTATTGTTTGCGACAACAGAAGATATTCACAGTACATTGCTTGCAACATTCAGAAGAAGGATTCCGTTTGAAATCCGGATTCCGGATTTTCTGGAGCGGTCATATGGTGAAAGGTTCCTGCTGGTATCGTCCTTCTTTCAGAATGAAGCAGAGATTTTAAAGAAGAATATATGCGTGGATTCAGAGTATTTCAGAAGAATGTTGAATCTGCACGAGGAAGGAAATATAGGTGCTGTAAAAAGTAAGATAAAAGTCTTGTGTGCACAGGCATATAGTCAGCAGAGAGAAGAAGAATTAAGAATCACTACACCGGGAAAAGAATCATCCGATAGTTTTCATTTTTACTGGAACCGTCCGGAAAAGAAAAATGGATGTCATCCTATCAGATTTTCAGTAATATTACCGGGTGTTTTGTGCCGGGGATGAATTACTCAAAAATAGAAGAAGTACTGGAGCTGTTTTACAGACCATTACAAGAAGACTTGAAGAAAATAAAAAAGAAAATAATTTCTGTGAGATTCCTCCGTTCAGGCACTATGAAGAAAAATGCAGAAACAGCATCAATAAAATATTGAAAAGCTATGGATATCGCTTAAATGAGTTGGAGATAGATGAATTTTATAAGATGGTCATAGCGGTGTTGTTTGACGAGACATTTTTTGGAGCGGCATTTAAGATCAGTGGATATGAAAAGAAAAAATATCGGAAATATGAAGTGATGATCAGCCGGATACTGGATGCTGTGCTGGAAGATTATAATGATAATGTAAGGGAATTTCTGCAGACGATATTAACGGTATGGTTATCAGACAAGGTGAAGGTAAAGTCAAAGATCAACGCATTGATCTTAATGCATGGAGAGCACAGCGCATCAAGCATGGCAAGTCTGGCAAATGAAATGATCGGCGATTATGTCTATGAAGCATTTGATATGCCAATACAGGTACATACGGAAGATCTGATCGTTAAAGTGAATGATTATGTAAGAGATATCGAGACAAATGAGGGATTGGTACTTCTGGTAGATATGGGATCACTGGAAAGAATGTATGATAAGATATCTCGTAATGTAGACGGGGATCTGGTGATCGTTAACAATGTTTCAACGGCATTTGCACTGGAACTTGGATTTAGTCTCTTTGATAAAGCGGATATTTATCGTATTACACAAATGGATATGTCACAATTTAATATGAAAATGCAATATTATAAAGGACTGTCCCAGAAGCCGAATATTATTGTATCCTGCATTTCGGGAGAAGGAATTGCGGTAGAAATTAAGGAAATTCTGAGCAGATATGTCAATACGGATGAAATTGATATTCTTACGATGGATTATTCGGAATTGAAAAAACAGCTGAACAGAGGAGCCGCAGAAGATTTCCATAATACGATAGTTGTCTTTACAACAACACCGCTTAGCAGTACGGTAGTACCGGTAATGAATGTGGAAGATCTGGTAAATGGTTTTACAAACCCGTCCTTTCCGGAATTTATGTTAAATAAAGAAAATGTCAGGGAATTTACAAATGATATTATTAAGTTATTCACATTAAAAGGTGTGGCATCCCGCCTGAGATTTCTGAATCCGGAAGTAGTTATGCAGGAAGTGGATCAGGTAATCCGCGGGTATGAAAACTACTATCATGTACAATTGCCGAATTTCCTTCGGATTAATTTGTTTTTACATACATCGATAATGATTGAAAGAGTATTGGTAAAAGAAGAATCGGGAAAAATAGACAGTATTGATACAGAAGGAATTAATGAGGAGAGCAGAAAATTTATTGAGGTTTCAAAAGATATTTTCAAATCCATTATGATGAAATATAAAATAGAAATCTCCGATGCAGAATATTTATTGTTATATCAGATATTGCAGTCTGTCATTCAAAAATAGAATAGTGTCTAAAGAAAAAATAGTGTCCAAATGCATGATTAGACACTATTTTTTTCGTACAAATCAGGAAAAGCCTTGAAAATAAAGGAAATTTTTAATATTTTGATTTGAGAGAAAGTTGGCACGCTTCTTGCATGTAATAGAGTAGAATGCAAAATAGAATCTAAGGAGGAAGAGAAAATGCATGTACAATTATGGCAAATGTATTGATCATTGCTTATGGATTTTTATCAACTATGACAAAAACGGAACAATGATCGGAACGTCACAGCCGGTCACAGCCGGACTGATCGTAGGATTGATTATGGGAGATTTGAAGACAGGTCTTTATATTGGAGCAACACTTCAGTTAATGACTCTTGGTATCAGTAGTTTCGGAGGGGCTTCTGTACCGGATTATCAGACAGCTGCTTTGGTTGGTAGTTATATTGCAATTTCGACAAAGCAGGATGCTTCTATCGGAATCACACTGGCAATCCCGGTTGCTATGTTAATGGTTCAGTTGGATGTGCTGAAATGGTCTATTCAATATCTTTTCCAGAATAAAGCAGAAAAATTTGCTGAAGCTGAGAATTACAAAGGAATTGAGAGAATGCACTATTGTGGAGTATTGTGTACGATGTGTACATCAGGAATTCCGGTATTGCTGACAGTTATTTTGGGCCAAAGCTTGTTGGTGGAATCATCAATTACATCCCGGACTGGCTGTCAAGTGGTTTGTCAATCGCAGGTGGTCTGCTTCCGGCAGTAGGTATTGGACTTTTACTTCGCTATCTGCCTGTTAAGAGTTACTTTGGCTATCTGATTGTAGGTTTTGTTGCAGCAGTATATCTGGATATTCCGATTCTTGGAGTTGCGCTGATTGGTTTTGCTATTGCACTGATCATTTATAAAAACAAAAGCGTAGAAGCTGTTTCACCGGTTGTAGCAGGAGGTATGGATGAAGATGAGTAAGAAAGAAAAGACAGTTTTAACAAAGACTCAGAAAAGATCTCTGTTTTCGTTGGTTTTTAAATGGAGGGCATCGCTGAACTATGAACGTATGATGAGTATGGCATATACATATTCCATGCTTCCATGGTTAAAAGAAAATTATAAAGGAAATCCGGAAGGATTGAAAAAATCAGTAAAGACACATTTACAGTATTACAACTGCAGTCCATATATGAACGTATGTTATGGGAGTTAACATGGGAATTGAAGGACAGGGAAAAGAGAATTCCCTGGATGCGGTTATGGCAATTAAGACAGGACTGATGGGACCTCTTTCAGGATTGGGAGACAGTGTATTTGTTGTAATACCATGGACAATATTTGGAGCAATTGCTGCTAATATGGCATTAAACGGAAGTGTGGCTGGAATTTTCATCTGGATTCTTGTAACATGGATTTTAAAGGGACTCGGATATCCGTTATTTAAGGCAGGTATAGCTTCCGGAACAAGCCTTGTAAATTCAATTGAAACAAAGATGAAAGTTTTAAAAGAGTGTGTTGCTGTACTTGGACTGACTGTAGTTGGTGCACTGATGCCGACAGTTGTAAAAGCAAATGTTGCACTTACCTTTAAACAGGGAGATCTGAAAATGACAGGTACAGAGATCCTGGATCAGATCATGCCAGGGTTAATTCCGGCAGCACTTGTAGCACTTGTATACTGGATGCTCGGAAAGAAGTAAAACCGGTATGGATTATCTTAATGATCATTGTTGCATCTATCTTATGTGCAGTATTTGGAATTTTAAAATAATAAAGAAAAAGGGAAGGTAATATAATGGAAGGGAAATTATACATATCAGAAATCGATGACCGTCTTATTTCACGGGACAGGGTAGCAAACACAGTGGGACGAAATGATCTTGGGAGCAACCCCGTATCATGCAATTAATGATGAAGTTGCAACAAACCCAACATTAAAAAACCGTACTTCGTATGGCTGCACCACCGAATGTCAGTACATCGATCATTACAAGAGAAACCGCAGTAACCAATATTAAAGCAGGAAAATATACCGGACAGAAGTTCTGGTAGTGGTAAAATCTCCGTTTGATATCTTATATCTGATCGATCAGGGATTAGATATAAAGACTGTAAATGTTGGAAATATGTCAGCAAGAGAAAATACGGAACATTTACGTCCGACTATCAGTGTGACACCGGAAGAAAAAGAAGCATTTAAGGAACTGTTAGATAAAGGAGTAGAGATTACAACAATTTTAGTACCAAGTGCTCCGAAATCTTACTTAAAAGACAGTCTAGCATAAAAGGAAGGTTGGATATGTATAAAATAATTGTAGCAAGTCATGGCCCGATGGCTGAAGGAATGAAGAAATCACTGGAATTTGTTATGGGACCGGCAGAAAATGTAACGGCACTCTGCTTGATGAAGAAGGAATCAGTAAATTTGCAGAAAGAGCAAAGAGGCTGGTAAATGATCAAAATACAGAAGAAATTCTTGTAATGGTTGATTTTCTGTTTGGCAGTCCATTTAATGAATTTTCAAAACTTGCAGCCGGTTATGCAGGAAAGATGGAAATTATTACCGGGGTAAATCTGCCGGCACTTGTAGAAGCGGTGAATTGTCAGGAAGACGGAAGCAGTATGGAAACGGTAATTCCACAGATAAAAGAAGCTGCGGTAATGAAAACTTTAAGAGAGATACTTGCAGAAGAAGAAAGCGGAGATGACGATGAATAAACCGATCTATCATATTACACCGGAAAAGGGATGGATGATGATCCGAATGGACTGGTTGAATACAATGGTGTACATCATGTGTTTTATCAGGCAGACCCGGAGCATCTGATAAATGAAAATATTGGGTGGGGACATAAAATAAGCTCTG
>ENA-OQCN01001603-OQCN01001603.1-human-gut-metagenome-genome-assembly--contig:-NODE-1603-length-10877-cov-3.345581_pt1 | contig 10877 bp, 13 predicted proteins | sample MGYA00242497_ERZ504576 | MGnify/ENA primary metagenome ERZ504576 (study PRJEB26092, sample SAMD00036296) | human gut metagenome | host: Homo sapiens | study: EMG produced TPA metagenomics assembly of...
CCCGCCAGAAGCAGAGCTGCCCCGCGAAATAAGATCTTCCGTTTGCTCTCAGCCATGAAACCATCTCCCAAACCTCCTTGACAAATCGCATTGGATCTGCAGTATCTCTTATAGGATATGACCCGCTGAAAATTTGTAGAATACAAAAGCAGGCAGAGGAATTGACATTTCCCGCAAAAATTGATAAACTAAATAAGTTCTCCGTGCAGGAGTGGCGGAATGGCAGACGCGCTGGTTTTAGGCACCAGTTCCCAGTGAGTGAGGGTTCAAGTCCCTTCTCCTGCATAAACAAAACGGCAGGCCCTTGGATAGAATCCGGGCCTGCCGTTTTGTTTGTGGCTTTGGTTGGAAAGCATAAGAAAAGTCCACGATCTATCACTAGACCGTGGGCTTTCTTTTATGCGAGGGAGGGGACTCGAACCCCCAAGGATAAACCACACGCACCTCAAACGTGCGCGTCTGCCAGTTCCGCCACCCTCGCACAACTATAAAATTGTTGCAATCCTGGATTTCTGAGGCTTGAAACCATTGTCGCGGACTGCTTGAATATACTACCACATTACCCCGGGAAAGTCAAGCGATTTTGATAGAAATTTCCTCGTTTCATATTCAACGGTTTCCCGGTGCATACTAGAACAAATTATCACCGGGGAGCAGGACCGTGAAACGACGCAACAGAGCATACCGATTGCTGAGACTGACAGCAGTATATCTGCTCCTGCTGCCGTTTCTGCTGCTGGGCTGGCTGTACAGCCGCCTGCCGGATCGTGTTTATCTGGAACCCGGGCAGGCCTTGCTTTTGCCCCGCTTTGGCTGGGTGGAACCTATGGGGCTTCACGGCAGCCAGAATGCGGCCAGTACCCAGGTCGTGGGCAGTTACCAGACCACTCTGTCACTGGGCGGCTGGCTTCCCATCAAGAATATCCGCACGGTGGTCACGGAGCGCGCGCAGGTCACGGTCTGCGGTACGCCGTTCGGGGTCAAAATGTTCTCCGAGGGGGCACTGATCGTTGGCTTTTCCGATATCGACAGCCCCGGCGGGAGCACAGTGAACCCGGCAAAGGCAGCGGGACTGCGCCTGGGAGACCGCGTGATCCGCATTGGACAGATCGGGACGGAAAACAATGACGCTGTGAAGGAAGCGCTGGAAGCCGCCCGGGGAAGCGCCGCAGAGGTCATCTATGTCCGTAGCGGGGAACAGCGCAGCACCACTCTGACCCCTGTCTGGGATGCCGCTGCCGCCCAGTGGCGGGCAGGCATGTGGGTGCGGGATTCCTCTGCCGGTGTGGGCACTCTGACCTTTGTGGACCCGGAAAAGGGTGTCTTTGCGGGGCTGGGGCATCCCATCAGCGACGGCGACACCGGCGAAAGCATCGCTCTGCGCAGCGGGGAGATCGTGCCGTGTGAGATCACCGGGTGCAGCATGGGCACTGTGGGTAGCCCAGGGGAGCTGAAGGGGAAGTTCCTGAGCGCCCACGCCATTGGCAGCATCCGGATCAATGGAGAAAACGGCGTTTATGGCACAACACGGACAGGCTTTTCCGGGCAAACCATGCCGGTGGCGTTTGCGCAGGAGGTCGAGACGGGGGATGCACAGATCCTGCTACCGTCGCCGGGGAAACGCCCCGTACCTACCATGTCCGCATCGAGAAGATCAGCGATGCCGATCCGCGCCGCAATATGGTCGTCCGGGTGGTGGACAAAGCCCTGCTTTCCCGGACCGGCGGCATTGTGCAGGGGATGAGCGGCAGTCCCATTTTGCAGAATGGGCGGCTGGTCGGCGCGGTGACCCATGTTCTCGTCAACGATCCGACACGGGGCTATGGAATTTTCGCGCAGACCATGTTGGAGCAGGCTGAACAGGTTGCAACGGCGGAAAAATGAGCAGATTTGGTAAAACAAAACAGGCTGATTCGACTGAAGATTCCATAATATGGCAAAAATAACAGTTGAAATCCATGGGAATTTATGGTAAAATCAGAAACGTAAGGAAAACCGCACACATTGGAGGAATGAACGATGGACAAGATCAAATTTTTGATGTCGGATACTGGCGCAGAGATCACGGCAGCCTGTCGTGAAGCTTTGGAGCAGAAGGGCGTAGAGGTGACCGTGGTGGAAAAAGACGGCCTGAAGGTCCTGCAGAAAATGCTTGCAGTGCGGCCCCAGGTGGTGTTGCTGGATGCCTTTATGCCCGGGCTGGATGCGCTGGCCGTGAAACAGAAGTACAATGCAGCCGGTGAGCGCCACACCTCTTTCTTTGTGACGGGGGCGTTCCAGAGCGAGGAAATGGTGCAGGAGCTGCTGGATGAGGCTTTGCTTACTATTTCGTCAAGCCCTTTGACGAGACGGTTCTGGCAAGCCGCGTGCTGAAGGTGGCTGCCGGGCAGGAAAAGCGCATTCTGCATACCAGCGTGGACAGCGATGAACTGACAGTCACTGAGATCCTGCACCAGATCGGCGTTCCCGCCCACATCAAAGGTTACCAGTTCCTGCGGGATGCCATCCTGCTCACCATGAACGAGCCGGAGTACATCAACGCTGTGACCAAACGTCTCTACCCGGAAATCGCCAAGAAAAACGGTACCACTGCCAGTCGGGTGGAGCGCGCCATCCGCCATGCCATTGAGGTGGCGTGGGACCGGGGCGATGTGGATACCCTCAACAGCTACTTCGGCTATACCATCCACAACCTGCGGGGCAAGCCCACCAATAGCGAATTCATCGCGATGATCGCTGACAAGATGCGGCTGGATAAGCGGCAGAGAGCAGTGTGATGAATATGCATGCCAACGTGATATTTTGTGCGCAAAGCTGGTAATTTGGGGATGGTGAAAAATGTTTATCGCTATGGAATTATAGAATTATGGATTCCGTAGCGATAAACAGAAACCTTCCATAGCAATAAACCTTCTGGATTCATTGGGGTGGTAGCAGATGATCCATGAGACGGATTTTAATCAAAGCTTTTTCAAAATCATGCACTTATGTCCACGTTGACGCTTTTGTTGTACAAAATTGAGGGATTTATCCTAATGACATTCCTTCTGCTGTGATATAATTGTATCGATCAAAAGGAGGAATGCAAAATGATCCATCTGCTGTTAGCGGTGATCTATGTTTCTTTTATCAGTCTGGGCCTGCCGGATTCTCTGCTGGGGGCTGCGTGCCTTCGATCTATCCGGGGTTGGGGGTTCCGGTCTCCTACTCCGGTGTGATCTTCTGCATCATATCAGTGGGAACGGTGTTCTCCAGCCTGCAAAGTGACAGGATGACCCGCCGGTTTGGAGCAGGCGGTGTTACGGCCATCAGCGTTGCCATGACCGCCGCAGCACTGTTCGGGTTCTCTGTCAGCAGCTCATTCTGGGCCATGTGCCTGTGGGCAATTCCTTATGGACTTGGGGCTGGAAGCGTGGATGCGGCACTCAACAACTATGTGGCGCTCCATTTTGCCAGCCGCCACATGAGCTGGCTCCATTGTATGTGGGGAATCGGAGCCTCGGTCGGGCCCTACATCATGGGCGCGGCGCTTTCTTCCCGCGCCGGGTGGCAGACGGGGTATCGGGTCATCAGTGTGATGCAGATGGTGCTGACGATCATTATTCTGCTGAGTCTCCCGCTCTGGAAAACGAAATCGGGTGCGAATGCCGAGGAGAGGGAAGCAGCTCCGGCAGAAGCGCTGACCCTGAAACAGATTTTCCGGATCTCGGGCGTAAAAGAGGTTCTGGTTACATTTTTCTGCTATTGTTCTCTGGAGCAGACCACCAGTCTGTGGGCCAGCAGTTATCTGGTGCTGAACAGGGGAATCGCGCCGGAGACCGCCGCCGGCTTTGCCAGTCTTTTCTTTGTCGGCATCACCGTGGGACGGGCGTTGTGCGGCTTCCTGACCTTAAAATTCGATGATACCCAGATGGTTCGTATGGGGCAGGGGATCATCGCGATTGGGATAACGGCGTTTCTTCTGCCGCTTGGGGAAGCAGTGACACTGGCAGGGCTGCTGCTGGTTGGTCTTGGCTGTGCTCCGATCTATCCCAGTATCATTCATGCAACGCCGGGCCGCTTCGGTGCGGACAGGTCACAGGCGATCATTGGGGTTCAGATGGCCAGCGCCTATATTGCAACTGCCTGATGCCGCCGTTGTTCGGCGTGATCGCAAACCACACCACGATCGCGATTTTTCCGTATTATCTGCTGGTGATCCTGATTTTGATGGGATATATGCACGAAGCGCTGCAAAAGAAAACGAAAGCGGCGCAATAAAATACCGCTGCTCTTGCATTTGGGGAAATGCACAGGAGCAGCGGTATTTTTGTACGCATATCATCCGCGCCTGCACCGGAACAGCCGACAGCAATGCACACGATGATGGTTTTGGATGCGGCACTGGGGAAAAACCTTTACTCAGACGGCCCAGGTCGCTGGGGTTCTCTTGCCTGTATGCGTCGGCAGGCATCCTCCTTCACAAGCTCGATGATCACCGCCGTCAGGGGGATAAAGAAGATGATGCCGATGATGCCAAAGAGCTTTCCACCGATCATAGCGGCAACAAGGGTGTACAGCGGAGAAAGCCCCACGGATTTTCCCACCACCCGGGTAGATGAACTGGTTTTCAATAAACTGTACGGCAAGGTAAACAATGAGGCAGCGCACGGCCAGAACGGGATCCACCAACAGCACGAGGAACACGCTGACCACGCAGGAGATCAGCGCTCCGACGTAGGGGATAATGGCGCAGATGGCGGTCAGCATTCCCACCAGGCTGCCGTAGGGGATCTTGAAAACGGAAAACGCAAGAGCCATGAGAACGCCAAGGATCACGGCCTCGCTGCATTGCCCTGTCAGAAAGTTTGCAAAGGATTGCCGGAACAGTCGGCAGAACTTCAGCAGCCAGTCGGAGTGGCTGGGCTTCAGGTAGGCACAGACCAATGTGCGGGCGTGGTGGCAGAGACTCTCTGAGCCAACGGACATATAAACAGAGATGATCAGAGCAAAGGATGCGGTCACCACGATATTTACCGTGGCAGATACGGCACCTACCGCATTGACCAGCACGGTGTCGATGCTGTCGGTGACCCTGTGAAGCAGCTGCTCCCAGTCGATGCCCTCCAGCCAGCTCATCAACCACCCCATGTCGGCGTCCTGTGCGCTGAGATAGGCGGTCCAGCGGGGGATGTTTGCTTCGATCTGTACATAGAGGCTGTGAAAAGACTGCACCAGCTCCGGGATCAGCAATGTCAGCGCCAGCACCAACACCAGCACAACACCCAGCAGGGTGATGAAGAAGCTCAGGAGATGGAGTACTTTATCCGAGGGCTGTTTTTTGGTCTTGCAGAACAGGCGCTTCAGCCGTTTTTCCAGCCCGGTCATGGGCACGTTGATAAAAAGTGCCAGAATGCCGCCTGCCAGAATGGGCAATACCAGGTCTACCAGCTGTGCAGCAAATGCCAGAACGGAAGAAAGCCGCAGCAGCGCCACAAAAAGCGTGACGCCTACAACAGTTATGAGCAGATATTGTTTTGTTTTTGGTTCCATGAAAAAATCCTTTCCCGGAGCTGATGGCTGAAATATGCAAAGAGAACGTCTGCGAACTCTTTTTTTGTATTGTAATCAGAAGCAGCTGGCTTGTCAAGAAGTCGGGAACTGCGGGGTTTTCTTTTTGGGCTGGGCGTGATATAATATGTAGGTCGCAATTCCGTGAAAAAACTCAAAATAAACGGGAATGCGTGGAAAAGCAAAGGAATATAACAGAGAGTATCTTTGCTGCTTGCATAAAGTTGAACGAAAATCAACTTAATACAAAATTCCATAGTACAGCCTGTATAAAATCGACACGAAAAAAGCTGAAATTTCCTCTTGCTTTTTCTGAGATCTGTGCTATAATATTAAGGCAATCGTTTCCAAGGCCGCTCGCGGGGGTAGCCGATATTGAAGGTTGTGATGGGCACATACATTTATAATATGGCCCCAATAAGTCAGAACCAGAAATGAGGTGAAAAAGAATGAAACAGGGTATCCATCCGAACTACGTTACTGCACCATCACTTGCGCTTGCGGCAACGTCATTAAGACTCGTTCTACCAAGCCCGAGATCCACGTCGAAGTTTGCTCCAAGTGCCATCCCTTCTACACTGGTAAGCAGAAGCTGGTTGACACCGGCGGACGTGTTGAGCGCTTCAACAAGCGTTTCGGCCGTAAGTAATTACTGGTCTTTTCAGCGCCGTCTCCTTTGGGAGGCGGCGTTTTTTGTTGTTATGCCGTACAAAAGCTCTCTTTCTGTAATTTACACGCCGTTCCCTTATTTTGAACACATTTCCGGACTAAAATAAACCAGTATCTTCAAAAAGCGCTTTGCGCTGCCTTAGAAAGGAGCGTTGTGAACGTGATCGAAGTTTCTCATCTCACCAAACAGTATGGCAATCATCTTGCCGTGGACGATGTCTCGTTTACCGTGGCAGATGGCCAGATCTGTGGTCTGCTGGGGCCCAACGGCGCGGGCAAATCCACCATTATGAACATCCTCACCGGCTATCTCTCTGCCACCAGTGGGCAGGTGACGGTGGCAGGGCACCCTCTGCCCGAGGAGGCCGATGCCGCCAAAGCCTGTGTGGGCTATCTGCCCGAACAGCCGCCCCTTTACCCGGAGATGACGGTGCAGGAGTACCTGACCTTTGCCGCCGAGCTGAAGGGTGTGAAAAGGCGGAACGGAAGGAGCAGGTGTGCAGGGCTGCCCGCCGTACCGGGCTGGAAACCGTTCTGCCCCGGCTCATCCGCAGCCTTTCCAAGGGCTACAAGCAGCGGGTGGGCATTGCACAGGCATTGCTGGGCAGTCCCAGGCTCATCATTCTGGACGAGCCGACGGTCGGCCTGGACCCGGCACAGGTCATCGAGATCCGCAAGCTCATCCGGGAGCTGGGCCGGGCACATACAGTTATCCTGTCCAGCCATATCCTCAGTGAAGTGCAGGCAGTCTGCCAGCAGATCCTGATCCTTTCCAAAGGACACTTGGCGGCAGCAGGCAGTCTGGAGGAGCTGACCGCCGATGGCAAGAGCCTGGAAGAGGTGTTTCTGGAATTGACCAATGGTGAACCGGAAAAAGCAGCCGGAGAGGAGGAGGCAGAATGACAGCTATCTTCAAGCGGGAATTCCGCAGCTTCTTTCACGGGATGCTGGGGTACGTCCTTACGGCGTTTCTGGTGGCGAGCTCCGGCCTGTATTTCCTGGCCCGGTGCATGATCTACGGCCTGACGGATTCAGTATTACACCTCTACCAGACCATTTCATGCTGCTGCTCTATATCCCGGTGCTGGCGATGCGCTCACTGGCCGAGGAACGCCACAGCCGCACCGACCAGCTGCTGCTCACCAGCCCGGTCTCAGTGTGGGGCATCGTGCTGGGCAAGTTCTTTGCATGGCGGCTGTGTTCGCTCTGCCCTGCGCTGTGGATGCGGTGATGATCTTCATCCTCTGGGCACTGGGCGGCACGGTGTCGGCGTTGATCGCAAACCTTGCGGGGCTGCTCTGCTACTTTTTGCTGGGCTGTGCAGCCATTGCATTGTGTGAGTTTCTCTCCGGCCTGACCGAGAACCAGATCATTGCCGCCGTGGCGGGGGTTTCGGCCCTGCTGATGGCCTACCTGATGCCCAGCCTGCGCAGCATGTTCAATGCGGGCAGCGCTGTGGCACTGGCAGTGTTCACCGGGATCGCAGGCGCGGCTTCTCTGGCGGCCGGTCTGCGCACCCGCAGCTTTGTGCTGGGGTGCCTGACCTTTGCGGCGCTCTGCCTGGGCCTGACGGGGCTGTTTCTGCTCCGCAGTGCATGGCTTACCGAGGCTTTCAGCGCCGTGCTGAGTGCCCTGTGCCTGTTTACGCCCTTTGAGGATTTTGTCAACAACAGCTTCTCTATCCCTGCCGTGGTCTATTATCTGACCGTGACGGCGGTGTTCCTGCTCTTTACGGCGCAGGACATTGAGAAGCGCCGCTGGAACTGAGAGGAGGGAACACAGATGAAGCTTTTTGCAAAGCAGAGCTCCTCGGGTGACGGGCGGGTGTTCCGCAGCGGGGTGTGGTCGGCAGCCATTGCCTCGGCTGTGATCGTGCTGGCCGTGCTGGTTAATCTTATCGTCCGGGCCATTCCTTCCAGATATACCGAGTTCGATCTCTCCGAGGCGGGGCTCTACACCCTGAGCGAGAGCTCCAGACAGGTGGCCGACGACCTGACGCAGGATTTGACCATTTACTATCTGGCCCAGACCGGCAATGAGGACCAGATCATCTCCAAGCTGCTGGACAAATACGCCGCCCAGAGCAGCCATATCACTTGGGAGCTGAAAGATCCGGCAGTCTACCCGACCTTTGCGGCCCAGTACGGCGCACAGGATCTGACCTCCGGTGGGCTGATCCTGGTCTGCGGGGAACAGAGCAAGGTGCTGGATGCCGCAGAGCTTTACGACTACGATTACAGCGATTATGCCACCACCGGCGCGGCCAACGTGACCTTTGACGGTGAAAGCAAGATCACCTCTGCCATCTACCAGCTGACCAGCGGAGAGAGCCGCCATGTGTACTACACCACCAACCACGGCGAGCAGGCGCTGACTTCCACCCTGACCGATGCGCTGGAAAGCCAGAACCTGACCGTCTCGGCACTTGACCTGCTCTCCCAGACCATCCCCGAGGACTGTGACCTGCTTGTCATCAACGATCCGGCGCAGGACTTTTCCGGCGCAGGCAGTCTGGTGGATGAGCTGGGCCAGCTGCGCAGCTACCTGAGCAACGGAGGCCGCGTGCTGCTGCTGACGGATTCCTATTATAGTACCCCCAATCTGGATGCTGTGATGGCCGAGTTCGGCCTGACCCGCACCGAGGGCCTTGTGGTGGAGGGTGACACCAACCACTACCTCAATGGCTACCCGGCCCTTTACCTGCTGCCGGATTATGCCAGTACAGAGGAATCCACCGCGCTGGACGGTGTGAACACCAGCCGCAGAGTTCTGCTGCAGATGGCACAGGGCATCACCCTGACCGAGACAGAGCATGTGGTCTCGGATGCCCTTCTGGTCAGCTCGGACAGTGCTTACAGCAAACCGGAAGGCTACGAGATGACCACCACCGAGAAGGCGGACGGCGACATTGCCGGTCCCTTCACGCTGGCAGCATACGCCCGCAATGAGGACACGGTGCCCAGGTCATCTGGGTCAACTGCGGCAACATGGACAACGAGGGCATCTATCAGGTCATTCCGGGCAATGTGACCTTCTTGCAGGGGTGTGCGGCTTCGCTGGCCGGGCAGGAGAGCGCTGTCCTCATCGACAGCAAGGCACTGGAGGCTGCTCCGTTGGAGGTGCCCAGCATTGCCGCCTCCACGCTGGGCCTGCTCTTTGTCATCGTTCTGCCTGCGGCCCTGCTGGCTGTGGGTGCGTGGTGGTCGTGCTGCGGCGTAGAAAGTGAGGACCTGTCCATGAAAGCAAAACGGCGTACCCTCGGGGTGCTGCTTTTCCTCATCCTGCTGGCAGGCGGCGTGTTTGCCCTGCTGACGCTGCGGAATACCCGGGAAGAACAGGCTGCCAGTGCGGCCGCAGATGGAACCATTCCGCTGGCGGCAGTTTCGGGCAATGACCTGACGCAGATCGTGCTCCACTATCAGGCGAGACGAACACCCTGCTCTATACCGCCGACGGCTGGACGCTGGCTGAAGATCCGGCTTACCATTTAGATACCTCTGCCTGCAACACGATGCTCACCGCGCTTTCCTCTTTGAACGCAAAGCGGGGAGCTGAGCCCGCAGGCAGGGGAGGACTACGGCTTTGCGGAGCCTGCACTGACCATAGAGGTGATGGCAGCGGGCGAAACGGACACCTATACCTTCGGGGCCAGCAATACCATGACAGGGGATCTCTATGTCCGCAAGAACAACAGCACTATCATTTATACGGTATCGGGGACCAAAGCCGCCTGCTTTGAGTTGACCAGGGCGGAGCTGTTTGGTGCCTTCAACGGCGGGGCTGACGGCCTCGGAGATCGAAGCTGTCTCTTATACACTGGCCGATGGTGAGACCGTGACCCTGAAAGCAAACTCGGACCTGCGGCAGAGAGCGGCAGCACCGCCTACCAGACTGTCTGGCGGCTGGCAGGGGACACCGCCGCAGACCTCGACGAGACAAAGGTGGATGCTATCCTCTCGGCTCTCTGCACCTATGTCTCGGCACAGGCAACAGGTGCAGACCCGGCGGCGTATGGTTTTGAGGCCCCGCTGGTCACAGCAGAGGTCACCACAGCCGATGGCACAATAAATCTGACCTATGACATGGGGACAGACGGCTGTTACCTGATGGTGGAAGGCGACAGCTCCGTTTATACGGTGGATGCCAGTGTGGTGAATGCGCTTTTGTACCCCGCGGATCAGCTGAAAGCAGAATAAAACATTCCTCTCCCGCGCTGTGCAAATTCCTGGTACAGCGCGGGATTTTTTTGCGCCGGATGTAAAGTTTCGGCAAACCTCGACAGAGTGATTGACATTTCAGTTCGGATTGTTTATGATAGGCGATGACAGGGCAGAATAACTGCACAATATTACGGATGTCATGGATGTTGTGCGGGGCTGGGTCGCCCTGGTACGAAGGATGGGGTGGATGCCCTGTCTTTTTTCGTATCTGAGTTTAAGGAGGAAAAGTAAAAATGGACAACTCGGTGATCGTTTCACTGCGCGATATCGTGGTGGAATTTGACGGTCAGCGCATTCTGGATGGGCTGAACCTGGACATCCATGACAAAGAGTTCGTAACGCTGCTGGGCTCCTCCGGCTGCGGCAAGACCACCACCCTGCGCCTGATTGCAGGCTTCCTGGAGCCCAACGCGGGTCAGGTGCTGCTGAAGGGCCAGG
>ENA-OQCN01001604-OQCN01001604.1-human-gut-metagenome-genome-assembly--contig:-NODE-1604-length-10874-cov-4.849819_pt1 | contig 10874 bp, 9 predicted proteins | sample MGYA00242497_ERZ504576 | MGnify/ENA primary metagenome ERZ504576 (study PRJEB26092, sample SAMD00036296) | human gut metagenome | host: Homo sapiens | study: EMG produced TPA metagenomics assembly of...
CTGTAATATGCCTTAGTTCTTGCCTGTCCGCTTTTTCCCATCCTGATCCGCCTTCTCCTGGATTCACACATTTTTTTCCATAGCGGCAGCAAGTCCATCCCTGTACATAGGCGGAACGCAATAACCGGCACATCCAAAATTATCTCCTTCTTTTCCATTCAGAAGTTCCCGGCAACATCCTACATCAGTCGTTACACATGGGCGTCTGGCCGCAAATGACTCCAGCACGGATAATGGCTGGCCTTCTGATATACTGGTAAGGATCGTAAAATCCAGTTTTCTCATATACTGTACAATATCTACCTTCCTGTAAAAACAAGATTTTTGATATCCAGCTGTTTCACCAGTGCATAACACTCATCTGCATATTCCTCGTCATCTACCCCTCCCAGAATATGAAGTCTCACATTCTCCATTCTGGATGAAAGTTCATAAAATGCATATATCATAGTCTTTATATCTTTAATGGGTGCGAGACGGACTACCGCACCTATGTCTACCCATCCATCTTCCTCTTTCAAAGGAATCTGTGACAACCTGTCATAATTAATACCATTTTCAATTACTCTGCATTTCTCTGCATCACAGCCAATCTGTATTTGCGTAAGCATCGCATTCGTAAATAAACTGGTTACCCGAAAAGCCCTTTTATAAATTGCTTCTGATAACATATAAAAGAAAGAAATCCACTGTTTTTTAAATGATGGGATTACCCATTTTGCCCTGATGATCTCTTCCTCCCTTTCTCTTGTGTATATCCCATGCTCTGTAAGTAATACCGGTCTTCTGTAAACATATCCTCCAAGGCAGGCAAGAAGTCCCCCGTATCCTGTTGAAATCGCATGATAGGTGTCTGCCTGAGGAACCTCAGAACCCAAAAGATATAAAACCGGAAGCAGCATGGAACGCATTGTATGAAACGCGTCCGCAAATGCAATATACGGATATTTTTCCAGACAGCTCTCTGTTAATATATTTAAAAACTGCTCACTTTTCAGAAATGACATCGGATTCATTTTCCGGTCGTGATATAAATGAAACAATACTTCCCAGTCAGGATGACTGCATTCCATCAATTCTCTTAGACTCTTTGTTTCTTCTTCCGAAAAACGATTGATTCTGTGCAGCTGTCCTTTTTGATTTCCATGTTCCTTCAGTTTTAATGCATCATCCAGAAATACCTCATGGACTTCCACCACATTATCCGGCAGTTCATAGACAAATTTTCCACGGTCACATGCATGTGCTCCTATCACCCACAGTACAAACTCATGCTCTTTCATAACAGTGATATACTGATGCATCCATGTAGAAACTCCACCATGTACATACGGATAACAGCCTTCTAAAACCAGACAGATTCTCAATTCTCTCACCTTATTTCTATTTTCACTGATTTCTCTTTTGCCCGAAGCAGATAGAGATTTCCGGTAATATGCGTCAGTTCTCCACCTTCTATATTACCCGGAGTCCCTTCATTCATTCTTATCATAATATAAGCTTCATCATAAAAATTATCTAATTTAAGATTAAGTTCCTGATCTGATACATCCTTATCGATCACCAGTGCCCCATACCGCTGTATTGCGCCTGATAGTTCGGAAGCAGTAAGATTTCTCAGACATGGAGCTGAAGTATACAGCCAGTCCATATATTCATCCAGCCGTTTTTTCAGTTTCTTCCATCCCAGTCTGGCACCTCTGTCTTCGTCCAGCAGATCATCCGGATGTATAAAATGTGTATTGACAAAATGCATATTCAGTTCAGATACAGCCGCAAGTTCCATATAATCGTCAATCACTGCACCGGAAATAATACGGGGCTGTTCCACAATTCCATCTTCTGCGGCTTCAAACTCCTGTGTATATGCCATATCTCCGACAAAATAATTACTTGCAATTGTACGTATCTCCGGAAATTCTTTTACGATCATTTCCCGCCCTTCATCTGACAGCACATTAGACGGCGGTACATAAACAGACAACTCTGTCCCCGGAAACATCTCTTTTCCAAACCGTATCAGCTCTGTCATGGCTTTTTTCATTGCATCATAGCTTTCCCATGTTTTATATGGAAGGATATTTGCATAATCCACATTTGACAGGCTCAATGGCTGATGATTATATCCATGATATCCCAGTTCTCCTCCCTGATGAAGCAGCATATTCCCAAAATACTGAAATCTCTGCACATCTTCCTGTTCCACAACATCTCCGGACACATCATCCTCATAATTATCAATAATAACACCTGTATATTTCACACCGTGTTCCTCTGCCATATCCAGCATATCCGGCCACCAGATATTTGTATAAAACTCTTTGATGCTGAGACCATAATCACGTTTGATATATGTTCCATCTCCACTCGGTACAGGAGATGGAAAATCATCCAGATAGAATACAGATCCATTAAGCACCGGGTAAACCATCACATCTGTCAGCAGGCTATAGGATGCCGCAAAAAATCCTCTTGTGGCTTTTTCACATAATCCAAAATTATCAACTACAAATTTACCTTTTCCATAACTGTTTTCCCAGATAAGCGGAACCTTCTTTTCATCATCTGTCCATGCATAAACCTTCGCCGTTTCTCCAACACTTACTTCCCATGCTGAATCATATGCATCCGGAATCTGGAAAGATCTTCCCCCTCCAATCATGAAATCATCATCAATATAGATTTTATCTACCAGAACATTTCCATAATCAGAGTCTGTAATTCCCAATTTCTGCTCAATGATCGAAACATATGTATCCTTCTGAAGTGTTAACGCAAAAAGAACACTACCTCCACTTTCTACCCAGTTTCCAATCTTTATAACTGTATCCTTTAACGGATTCAGATCCGACATCAGTACTACTATTGTTTCATAACCTGAAAAATCAGGAACTTCATTTTTTCTGACATCTATCATATCCGCTCCTGTTTTCATATCCATGAAAATTCTTTCAAATTGTTCCCATGCTTCCACACTGTCTGCCTGACTGCTGTCCATCAGCACCAGACAACTGCTCTCAATATTTTTGACTGCCTGTGTTTCAGTTACAACCGTATCCCTGTCCAGATATGCCTTCTTCTTGATCTCTGCCTGATACTGAATTCCTGAACGCTCTGTCCAAAGCACCACACTGATTGCCAGAAAAACTCCCAGAATAACAGTCAGACCCTTAAATCGAAAAGACTGTAAATATTTTATCATTCCTGCCAAAAAGCCAATGCCTCCTTTCCTTTCGCCGACAGGTAAATATGTTCCTGCTGAATCTGCTCTAATGTTTCCTTTAATTCTTTTCCCTGTTTCAGTTCTACGTAATATCTGATCCTGAGTATCCAGTATTCTTCATTTCTGTGCCACTTCTTATCCATTCTTTCCAGACTTTTAAGCACCTGTTCATACTCCTTCGTCTGCATTTGATTCTCAGCCAGACATACATATGTATGAAGATCCTCTTTAAATTTCAGTTTTTTCTTCAGAAGTTTTATATATTGATTTCTTTGCACCAGTTCCATCTGTCCTTCTAGAAGTCCCTGAGATAAATACTCCTGAAGAAAATCACAGTACTCTGAAATAAGCTGTTGATTTTCCGGTTCTTTTGCATATCTGTATTCTATCTTCTGCAGTCTGCTTTCATATTCCTTAGACAGCTCTACCATTCCTGTGATCGCATAATGCACAACCTCTACATCGTCATTCATCCTTGCCTGTTTAAGCATATCGATGTAATTCTCCGGATCATCATTCAATACATTCATAATCAGATCACGCCTCATAGCGGCCTCATCAATAAGAAGCACTTCCTCCAGTGGCACAATATTTCTGTCACTTTCTTCTTTCGGTGCTATAATGCTTCTGTAAATTTCTTCATTGATCTTCATTTTTTCTATTCCGATTTCACGCTTTTTATCCTGGTGAAAAAATATCTGGAAATGCAGAAGCAATACACAGATCATACCCCATACCGGTACAAAGATCACAGGTAATATGAGATACCTCTTCACCTTCAATAAATGGGAGTTTATTCCTGTCCATACTAAAACACAACAGATAATATGGAATATAATAAAAACAACCCCTGTTATATTCTGTATCATTCTTCAGCTACCTGCTTTCGTTACGGGTGTCAATCACTCTGCAATGAAGTCCGTTCTTTTCGAGCCTTTCAATTACTATCGGTAACATGGCATCATCACCTGTGACAGTATCAGATAAAGTTGTCCATCCTCCGATATTCCCAGTATGTCATTCTCTCTGATTTTATTTTTTAATATCCTTTCTGTTTCCTCCAGTGTCATTTCCGGATTTTCAATCTGCAGCAGAGCATATGATCCTATTTTCTGTTCTTTTATGGAATGAAATAACTTCAGCCTTTCCATAAAATACTCTGTTTTTAATATATGAGTTCCTTCCAGATATTCCCTGTCTCTGACTGCTTCCTGATATTCCAGTGCACGCAGCAGAGAAACTTCTACCAGACCGCATAAAATTTTGATAAGATTCAGATAATACAATGTCATCTGACTACTGGCTGCATCCTGAATAAATACCAGCATTACAAGTTCTCCATTTCTCTTTATCCCTGCGATATATGCCGGATATCCGGCAAGCAGTTCCCTGTTTCTCCAGACCTCACCCTTTTCCAGCGTTTCTACCGCATTCTGATACTCTTCAATCCTTATAGAATTCGGCATTTTTCTGCGAATTTCAGGTGATGACACTTCCATCCTTCCAAAACGTTTCCATGAATCCAGTGAATAAAGTACAATTGTATGATTTTCCAGAACATCTTCCATTACCCTTATGGTTTCCATAAACAGTTTCTGAGGCTGTATCACATCCAGCTTTCTTGTTATATCAAAAATTTTTCCAAAGCTGTCCCTGCTTCCGAGAATCTGCTTCTTATATTGTCTTTTATCCTGAAGGGTCTCCTGATACATTTCCTGCATAAAGAAAAATTTTTCCTTGATCAGTCTGTTTTCTTTTGTTACAAATTCTATATCCTCTTTATTCTTCAGCCTTATATAACCACAGACAGCACCTGCGGCAAAATAAAAATAAATGGAATCCAGTTAGAAGCCTCATAAACAAAGTATATATGTTTACATTCTCCTGCCTGTACGCTGCAATCAAAGAACAAGTTTCCAACGCAGCTGCTGATATTCCATAATTAATTCCATAAAGACTTCCCATAAATACAATAAATACAAGTCTCAGGTCAATCATTTTAAACTGAGCATAAGTTCCTGTATATTTGTTTAGAAATTCAAATAAAATAAATCCTGAGATTAATTCCAGAATGTGGATCAGCAAAGTATTTTTTGATATCCAATTCCTGATATTTGCAAAATGTCCGAAATCTGAATCTGATAATTTTTTATACTCCTGATACATCCCGGGAATATCTTCAAAAACAGATATCTTTGGAAACCACCCATATTCATGTCTTATAATCTGATCATCCGGCTGTACCTTATAAATCTGACCGCTGTTCTGATATCTTATATCCAGTTTACCGGGAATTGTCTTTCTGATTTCTTTTTCCAGATCACTGAAACTCTGCCTGAAACAATCCGGAACATTCAGACAGCGTTCTTTTCCCCAATTGTCATATACTTTATAAAGCAGTTCTGCCAGATCATCCATACATAGAAAATAAATATTTTGTTCCGGTGATTCCTCAAAAACAATTTTTCCGCTTTCTTCTGCCTCTGTAAACAGCTTATAAAAAAAGTCCTGTGTGTATACCGCTGAATATAAATGAGGAATTCTCAGAATCTTGGTGTTTATCTGATACATATTTCCATATTCCATAACTACATTTTCTGCTGCGGATACCAGAAGTGTTTTTCCACTTGTAATATTATAAATGCTCTCCTGCCCGGTCAGATACAACATTCTTATTTCCTTATTCTTTTTGCATAACTGAAGTATCTGTCTCAGTTGTTCCAGTTCTCCGGTCATCCTTCCATGCATGGTCAGATAATTGGAAAAATAAACAATTCTTTCAAACTCATATGTTTCGAAAATCTCTTTCAGTTCTTTCTCATCTTTTATGAACGGACGAGATAATATATTCTTTTTTCGATTTGATTTCAGCATCTCATTTCCCAGTACAACTACATCACATTCAGGAAATGATTCTTCTATAAAAGTTTCTGTTACATATCCTGTATTTCCTGCCAACAATACTTCCATATTTATTCACCTCAATAAAGTGAAGTATAACAAAATTATTTTTTCTTTTCAATATCAGTATCTTTACAGAAAATAGCTTTTTTCTCAACAACTGTTGTCTTGTTCCTGCTGCTGTTCTATGCTAAAATATTTCCAGTATAAAATCATAAACCACAGACAGATCAGTACCCTGATATTTCCGGCACTGATCATATCTGATCATATTATACAAACTGTCAGGAAAGAGGCGATTACATTGAACATTGAAGATTCCTGTATTTCCTGCATTGACACAGACTGGTCCTACCAGCTTGCCAGACGCATGGAAAAAGAGAAAACAAACCCTGTTCTGGGCTATCGTACTGCAGGTTCCGCTGCTGAAACAGCTACAGGAGATATGTTATACAGGGAAATGAAAGCTATCGGACTTACCGATGTAACCAGAGATACATTCTCACTGGACGGATGGGAATTCGAGAAGGCAGTCCTGAAATTTACAGATGATGACGGGCAGGAACACACCTTTCAGATGGGCGGATATCAGACAAATTTCGAGACAGACGGATTTGAAGATTACGAACTCGTTTATCTGGGAAAAGGAACTGCTGCAGATTATGAAGGCATAAACGTAAAAGGAAAGCTGGTTATGGTTGAGATCAACCAGCGAGACGAATGGTGGATCAGCTTCCCTGTTTATCAGGCTTATCTGCGTGGCGCTGCTGCCCTGATCGCAGTTCAGGCAAACGGCTACGGAGAAATCGCAGAGTCTGCGCTGAATGCACAGGATATTGCAGGACCTGATTTCGCACCTGCATTCTCCCTGTCTCAGGCAGATGCACGTATCCTGAAGCGTTCTCTCCGAAATAAAATTTCCGCCTGCGAAGACAACACCACTGATTCAGAAGATACCCATAACACTCTGGAACAGGATGCTGCTTTATTACGCAGATCCTCATTAAAAGTATCACTGGATGCCCGTTCCAGAGTGATCCCGGATACAACAGCAGGCAATATCACAGGTAAAATACAGGGTACTGAGACAGACTCTATGATCCTGCTGTCTGCACACTATGATTCCTATTTCGATGGATTCCAGGACGATAATGCAGCAGTCGCCATGATGCTCGGCATTGCCCGTTCACTGGTAAAGGGCGGCTATAAGCTGCCCACACTCTCGTTTTCTGTGCAATGGCTGCCGAGGAATGGGGAATCATTGATTCCAAATACGACTGGTCTACAGGAGCCTACAATCAGGTATTCCGCGTACATCCTGACTGGCAGGGTAAAGTGATTGCAGACCTGAACTTTGAACTTCCTGCACACGCACACAATAGACAGGATGCCATCCGCTGTACCTATGAATATGCAGATTTCATTAGACAGTTTACAGACAGCCTGACTGTCCCGAAGGAAGCATATCCTGACGGATCACGGTTCTCTCTCCCATCGAGACATGGTCTGATGATTTCTCCATGGCAATCGCAGGTATCCCATCCACAGTCAATGATTTCAGTGCCGGGCCCTTCATGCAGAATTATTATCATTCCCAATATGATAATCAGGATGTTTACCAGGAAGCTGTCTATCAGTTTCATCATGAATGCTATCTGAAACTGATCATGGCCATTGACAGACTTGTCCTGCCACCGATGAATTTCAGCAATACCATGAACGCGGTCGCAGAAAGTATCCACGAAAATGCACTCTCATTTGCTGATCCTGAGCAGAATGTTCTGCTCAGAAACCTGCAGACAATTACCGCTTCTGCCGAAAATATTTATGACAAAATCTGCCAGATTAATGCGGAATATGCCACACTTTCAGACTCCGACGCCCGCATTGCTTTCCGCCACAAATGGGAATATGCCGGACTGGAGCTGCTGAAAACTTTCCGCAAGGCACAAGACTATCTGGTACGTCTCAACTGGCAAGATGAAGTAATTTTCCCACAGGAAGCTGCCTCCAAAAATATTCGACAGCTGGAAAAAGCCAGCCGGGCTTTATCCGAGGGAAATATTACAGATGCATTGAAGGCTCTCTATCGAGTAGACAATAATATGTACGCATTTCTCTTCGATGAAGAAGTTTACTATCACTTCACCGAATACATTCTTCACCAGCCAAAAGACCGTCTGATGTGGGGTGCCGGACGTATTATGCATCACGAAAATCTCTACGGGATCGTGCAGAAACTGAAGCAGCGCATGGAAGAAGAAACACCGGAACTCGACAGTGAGATCCGTCGTCTGGAAGCTGCCCTGCGCAGACAGAAGGCTTATTATAAGGACGATATCCGCTACTTAAACACCTCCGTTAATAAGCTGTCTGCGATGTTGGATAACATCTATAATAATCTACTGTCTTTTTAAAAAACATTACCACTCCCGGGAACAGCAATGTTCCCGGCAATAAATAAGGAGATTACTACATACCATGGAAAGTGATAATTTGTACAGAGTACAGGAAGAAGATTTACCACGATTACAGAAACTGTTAACGGTCTGTTTCGCACAGGATCCGCTGTATCATACCCTGATTCCTGATGATGACACCAGAGAAAGACTTCTGCCGGAGCTCTTTTCCTGCGATCTGACGGAGTTCTTTCAGACATGCGAAATTTATTCTGACAGCAGCGAACTGAACAGTATCCTGGTTGTTTCTGACGAAAGCGAACCTTACAATTTTCTGCACTACTGTCTCACAGAGGCCAGAGCTGCACTTACCACTGACGGATGGCTGATCAAAGAAGATCCAAGCCTGAAAACCTTCTGGAATTTCATTCAGGGCAAGGACTACCTGAACTCAAGCTGGACAGATCAGCTTCACCAGACAGAGCGTCTCCATGTGATCTATCTTGCAGTAGACCCTGGACACCAGCATCATGGACTGGCAGAACTTCTGATGGATGAGGTGATAAATTATGCCCAGAAACACAAGATGCTGATTTCTCTGGAAACCCATAATCCCAATAACGTTCCTATTTATGAACACTTCGGATTTAAAACATACGGGATAGTGGAAAAACCTCACTTTGGTCTGAAACAATATTGCATGATCCGAGAGGCTACTGTATAATCTGTCCCTGCACTGCTCTCGCAATTATTAACATAAAGACTCCGTAATTGATAAATTAACCTATTTTTCACTTACATTTTTGTCTATTTCTACGTCTAGTAATATTTATACTTTTATATTAAAATAACAAACAGATGTCGGATAAAACTTTTCCACATCTGTTTGTTTATAGTACCATGTGTACTTTTCCGCTACTATTTTTAATTACTGTTAACTGTTCGGAGACTTTCCATTCAACGGACTGCTGAACATCCACGATTACCAGAAACAAAAGTATTTACCTGGCAATAAAAATTTTAATAACCCCCAGAGTACACATCACTACACTGATAAGGAGGACTTATAATAATGGTACGAAATGCAATGAGCGCAACAGAATTTTATATTTTACAATATTTATGGACCAGAGAAACACCTGCAACTTTTTCTGAGATTATGGTTCACTTTAATGAGGAAGAAAAGAAAGCATGGAAGAAACAGACAGTAAACACATTTCTTTCCCGTCTGGCACAGAAGGGCTTTTTGAATATTGACAAGAGCGGAAAAAGAGCTATCTATATTCCATCTGTCACCTCAAAGAAATTCTATGAAAATTATGCCCAGGAGATTGTAAAGGATTCTTACAACGGAGCCATCAAAGATTTCATCGCTGCATTTACAGCAGGAAATAAATTAAGCGCAGCTGAGAAAGCTGAATTATTATCTTATATCCAGACACTTTAATCAGAAATGCTCAATAAAAAGGCTGTCATTAACAACAGCCTTTTTTATTTACAGAATTACTATAAATACCGGATCAGAGAAATTACTCAGACTCTTCTATATTTTCCAACGTAAGCTTATGATATGGCGTGCGCACATATTTTCCGTCGATCAACGGAATATCACTCTTATCTCCATCCGTTGCGATTACAAATGCAAGATTCAGTATTTCACGCGCCTGCTCCTCTTTATCATTATAAACCGTTCCAAGCATTTCCTCATTCTTTACAGCCTCAATCCCCTCATCTGTACGGTCGACCAGATTGACACACACCACATCACATCCTTTATCGATCATGTTTTTCACCTGTTCATTCTGCGTCAGCTGACTCTGTGATGCATCCAGGATTTCCAGATTGATCGCCACACCGCTGGATTCCTCTTGCCAATGATTTTTTCAGGTTATATTTTTTCTATTGTGATTTTTTCATATTACTTCCTATTACATAATGTTCGGATCAAAAGGTATTTTTCCCCTAACTTGATACCCACGAATTACTCCACACTTTGCAGCTCCCGCAATTTTATTATATGTTTATATATACAGCATAAAAGCCACTCTACAGATTATTCATCCAAAGAGTGGCTATCCTTATTTTTATCAGATACTTATGGTAAGTATACCCGTATATTCATTTTTACACAAAAAAACCAGCTAACTGTTAGCTGGTTTCTCATTGTACCTTCAAAACTACATACATGTTGACATTTCCTTGAGATTCATTCTTCCTGCGATTCTTGGTCAAGCCCTCACCCGATTAGTAACAGTCAGCTCCATGTGTTGCCACACTTCCACCTCTGCCCTATCTACCTCGTCGTCTTCAAGGGGGTTTACTTCTTTCGAATGGGATATCTCATCTTAAGG
>ENA-OQCN01001605-OQCN01001605.1-human-gut-metagenome-genome-assembly--contig:-NODE-1605-length-10869-cov-3.157606_pt1 | contig 10869 bp, 13 predicted proteins | sample MGYA00242497_ERZ504576 | MGnify/ENA primary metagenome ERZ504576 (study PRJEB26092, sample SAMD00036296) | human gut metagenome | host: Homo sapiens | study: EMG produced TPA metagenomics assembly of...
GTTCGGCGGCGGAGGTTTCGGGCGCGGCGGGGGCGGCAGCTTCGGCGGCCTGCACAAATTTTTGCACGGTTTTTGTGCTTTTCTGCTCCGTCAGATATCGGCTGACCGTGGGCTGCAGCATCAGCCCTACGCCCAGCAAAATTGCCAGCCATGCAAAATTTGCAGAAACAGGCGTTTCATCAGTCTTCCTCCTCGCGCTTTTTGCAGCGGTGCAACAGCAGCAGCAACAGCAGCGCCTCGCCGCCGATAACCACACTGCCCGTCACGCTGATCCACGGCCAGGCGTCCACAATGCGCTTTACCACGTTGCCGGTATTCAGCTGTTGGTACTGCACGGTCTGCGGCGTGTCGGGCTGCTCGTCCTCTCCGGTATACGGCACACGGGCGCCGCGCACAAGCATACGGTGGGTGTTAATGGCATAGGGTGTGCAGGTGACCAGCGTGCAGTAGTCCCCGCCGGGGATAATTTCCAAATCCTCGGTGTTTTCCGGCTCCACGACCTTGACCTGGTCTACCTGATACGCCAGCACCTCGTCCATGATGTGGAGGTAAAAACGGTCGCCCTCGCCCAGCTTGTCCAGGTCGGTAAACAGTACCGCCTCGGCCATACCGCGATGCCCCGTCAGCACACTGTGGGTGCCCGCGCCGCCCAGCGGATAGCTGGAGCCTTCCAGATGTCCGACGCCCTTTACCAGCACATCGTCGCTTGTGCCCTCATAAATGGGCAGGTTTACGTCAATTTTGGGTATGGTAATGTAGCCAAGCTCTCGCCCACATCCAGCATGTCCACATAGCTTGTGCCGATGTCGTCCGCTTCGCCCGCCGCGTCGCGGTCGATGGCATTGTTCAGTTGTTGGTTGTAGCGGCGCGCAGCTCCTTGGCGGCGTCGATTTTCTCGGCGTCCATCGACTGCACGGTGTCGTTGTAGCTTTCAATGACCGAGCTTGCGTGGCGCTGTGCCACCGCGTTGCTGACAACGGGGTACATGGCCACGCCGATGCCGGAGACGATCATCAGCGCAGCAAAGCCAAGTTTTAATTTGACGGTGGTTTCCATAGCAAAGAGCCTTTCTGTAAAGGGTTGGCGTACTGCCACAACCGCCCATAGGGGAAGAGCCGTTTCCGGCCCTTCCCCTATGGATTACCCGTTTATTTTACTGTGGGTGTTTGTATGGTGTGCATTACGCACGGTTGGGTTTCTTTTTCAGGCTGAACAGAACGCTGACGCCCGCCAGAACCAGCAGCACACCGATACCGCTGAACAGCAGCGTACCGAAACCGCCGGTGACAGGCAGCGTAAAGCCCGCACGTTGACGATTTCAACCGTTTCTTTGCTGGGGTCGGCCACAGGAGCGCTATCTCTCGTGTAGGTCGGCGTAGTTATTGTAGACTTGGTCTGGTTGCCATTTGCATCATACGTTGTCGTGGTTGTCCATGCAGCAGTATAGGTAAGGTTCAGTTTTGCATCCACAGGCTTAGACAGCAGGTTGTAGCCGTCCACGGTCTTGGTCTCGACCAGTTTGTAGGTGCCGGAGGGCAGACCCGCTGCGGAGACGTAGCCGTTTTCGCCCGTTGTAAGGGTCTTGACCTTGATCCAATTTTCAGCAGAGTTAGTGGTCAAGCCCAGTTTTACGGCATCGTCACCACTGATAGCGGCGTATTCTTGGCCGCAGAAGGGATACTTACTATTTCCATTCAGTGTTTCCGTATCCACCTTCTTGTACAGGTCAAAGGTAACGTCCTTAAGACCCGCTCCGTCCTTGGTGCCGCCCTTGGCAGTCTTGTGGATGTTCAGACCAAAGGTGTAAACAACGCCCTTGTCCGTGATTTCGTAGGGCTGGTTGCTGTCAGGTCCTTCTTCGATATCGGTGCCGGTTTTGCGGGAATAGACGATCTTGGCAGTGTTCACGTTGCCATCACCGGCAACAATTGCACCACTCTGAACGGTAGCGGTATAGGTAATAATGATTTTACCACCTGCAACAGACTGGAACTTATCGCTCTTCTTCGCACCAAAGTCAACCGTCATGGTTCCGTTGGTATCAATATTCAGCGTATAATCCGTGTTTTCCTCAAACTTAACCTCGGTTTTGCCCGCGTCAGCCTTAATGCCCTTGACGGTAACGGGATTTGCATTATGTTTCAACTGTTTTACATCCGTGGTATCGGTAACCTTGAAGGTTTTCAGGCTGGCGACGTTTTCAGGGACTTTGATAGTCAGGGTAAACGGCACGGCATCGCCAATACCGTAATCCGCTTCATGTTCAGTTGTGGTGCCGTCGCGCTTGGTGACGGTCTTTTCAATGTCGGGCTTGTAGTTCGTGACGGTCAAAGTAGTGCCGGTAGTGTCAATGGTAAAGCTTGCGTCACTCACTTTATTCGTATCGGTAATGGCAGGGTCAGTTGCCGCCACAGCCTTGCCATTTTTGTCAATGTCAAAGTAGAATTTGCCTGTGGTGTTCAGGATATAGCCCTTGTCATTATTTGCGGTATAACCTGTTTCTTGCAGATAGTAGCGGCCTTTGGTAAGGTCTTTCAAAGCGATTTCGCCGTTAGCATCAGTTACCAAGGGATCGGCAGTTTGTACCGGAGTATATTCATCTTTTGTGTCACTCTTCCTGTACAGGGTAAATTGGACGTCTGCCAGCTTTGTTGTTTTATCTCCCTGTTTGCCTAGCTTGACAAGTTTTACCGTGCCCTTGGCAATGCTGTTTTTGGGGTAGACAGTCACATCATACAGCCATTGCTTTTGGTTTTGACTGGCCTCACCCTCTGCCGTGTCGCCAATGCGGGTCATAGGAATCGAAACCAGGAACGGCTCCGCGGGTACGGTAACAGCCTGCGGGGCTTGGGTTTCAATCACAAGGTACATACCGACATCGAGTCCGGTGAATTGGGCCACGCCTTGCGCATTTGTAAGCACTTGTTCCCTATAAGCAGTAATCCCTTTTATCAGCCCTGCTTCCGTCTTATTTTCATTATAGTTAGTAAAGTAGTCCTCAACTTCTACCTGCTTGCCAGTTGGGTTATCATTATAGTAGGCAAGCAATGCGTCTGTATCCATGACTGATAGAGGGTAAAGCCTGTATCCTTCAATGCAGTACCCTGCGGTTTCCCCGTCATCGTTTCGCCATCACCATGGTCACCTTCTTTTTCGCCACTATCCATTGCGCGCTTATAGATGGTGATAGAGCCTTCTTTTTGGGTATCAATCGTGCTGGTGCTCGTCGTGAGCGTCGGCGTCGTGTCGTCTGCCGCCATGGCGGGCATGGCGCAGAGGCTCAGGGCCAGGGCGGCGCTGAGGACTGCGGTAAATAAACGTTTCAGTTTCATCTTGTTGCATACCTCTTTCTTTCTATGTTGTTTTGTGTAGAGGGCTTTTTTAGGGGGTTCAGGAATGTTTGCCCCCTTTCTTATTGTATCGGAACACCAGCACCAGCAGCACAGCCACCAGTGCGGGCAAACCTATCAGCAGCCACAGGCTGGGTGCGTCCGCGCCCGTGTGCGGCAAGGTAAAGCCCTTGCGGTTGTAAATGGTCAGGGCAATGTTGCACACGCCGTCGGCATCTGTGGTTTTCGCGCCAAACGCCGCGCCATCGCGTAGGCATTGCCCGTCCGCTTTCAGCGTAAATTCGATGGGCTCGGCCAGCAGGGTGTAGCCCGCGGCGGTTTTGGTTTCGGTCAGGCGGTACTCGCCGGGGGATAGGTCTGCAAAGGTAAGTTGACCTGTTCCCGCGCTTGCGCTGCCCGTCACGCCTGTGCCGATTGTCACAAACGTGGTGTTGTCATCGTTCAGTTTTTCCAGCTTGAACTCCACACCGCCCAGCAGGGGAGTGGTTGTACCGTCTATGCCCATTTTGGTAAGGTTCAGGGCAAATTTCGGTCGGTGCGCTTGTTGATCAGGGTGATTTTGCCATCGGCAAGGGGGTTCTGCGATGCGGTGTAGGTATATGTGCCAATCGTAACCGTACCTTTTGCCGTAAACGTGCCGTTTTGGGTTGCGCACTCCGCCACGCGGTACACATAGTCGGGGGTGCCGATGACGTTGACATCCGTCTTGTCCAGACGTTTAAACGTGTGCGTCCACGTTTTGGACATATAGTCGTATTTTAGCTCGACAGCGTCCATAGACGGCACGTCTTGCCACGCGCCGGTTGTGTCATTCACATGGCGGCGCTCCAGCTTGACCCAAATCGCATCCGGCAGTTTATCGGTCAGCGGTTTGCCCTTTGCATCCTGCCACTGCTTTTCTACCTCAATATCCATCAATTGGTGTGCCGTGTTAGTAAAGGTGGCGGTGACTTGTGCTTCGCCGGTAACCGTGCCGCGCACACCGTTGTCCACGTCGTACTTTGCGTCAGTGGCATTGCAGGTTACGCTTTTCAGGCTGCCATCGGTGGGCGGTGTTTCAACTACCCGGAAGCGTGTGCCAACGGGGATGCCGGTAATTTCCCAGCTTCCGCCAACTGGTATGGTATTGGTCATTGGTTGTACGCTGTCCGCGCTGCCCAAGCCGATACCGCCAACGTTGCTGAAGGTGACGGTAAACGTGTATTTGCCTGTCAGCGGTGTTTCGCCGGTCGGCTGTTCCTTTTTAATTACCAGCGTACCGACCTTGACGGTGTTAATGAACTTGACCTTCAATTCGGGGAATTCTTCTTCCGGCGCGGCGTAACTGCGGAACACCAGCGTATTCGTGCCTTTGGGCTTGTTGCCGTTGTAGCTGCTGCCTGTTGATGTGGTGTCCCTCGCTTCGGTTCTGCCGTCCTCCGGGTTTGTGTTGTCGCCTTGCAGCGGGGTGGTGATTGTGCCGCTTACAGACGGACTTGTCCCCGCTGCGCTGACCAACGTCCCGTTCTCGTACACCTCCCAGCGGGTGTCGTACAAGGCGGTGTTTTCCGCCTCTTGCAGCGAGATATAACTGCCACGGCGGAACTGGTCCGTAAAGGTCACGGTTTCGCCGTCTTGCAAATCAAACGTGCCATCGGTGTCCACCGCCTGCGTGCCGCTGCTCGCTACGCTGGACGTAAATATCGCGCCGCTGGCGGGCTTCAAGATATTGCTTCCCGCCGAGCCATAGTCCGGGATATCCGCTTGCTCTACCGAGAAGCCCACCGTTTTGTTTGCCACGGGCTTGGCGGTAAAAACAAAATTGCGGAAGTAAACCGTGCGCTCGTAGTCATCGCCAATGAGGATTTTTGAGAGTTTGGTCAGGTCAAAGTCCGTGTCCTTTGGCATTTTGTTCAGCTGCAGCTTGACCGTGACCCACTTGTCGTTTTGCATCACAACGCTGCCGCTGAGCATGGTGTTCAGATAGGACTTTTGACTGTTGGCATCGCAGCCCATCTTCTTGCCGTTGTTGTCCACCAAGGTCAGATACAGGTAGTTGGTGGACAGAACGCCGTCACCCGGGTTGCCCACGGCGTAAACGTCAAAGGACAGATAGTCGCGGTTTTCGATGTTGAGCGGGTTTGTCAGCGTCATAGTGCCGTAGCGCAGGTTGCGGTGTTGGCTGCCTTTATCATACCCTTGGGCGTACCATTTTACGGTTTGGTCTTTGTATGCTTGGCTGTCGCTGTCGGACGGAGCTTCGTCCTTTTTCATGGTTGTTTTGTCAGTATCGCTGCTGCTGGCGGTGAAATTGCTGCCGACTTCCACGGGTTTGGGGGTGCCGTTGTCAGCAATTGGTTTTGCGCCGTAATGCGTAGCCAAGTTTTGCAGGGTAAAGGTAAAGAGCTTTTGATCTTTAGCTGTAAATAAACCTTTGAACTCTTCGTTTACCTTGTCGACATTGACCTCCTTTTCAACCTGCAATTGGTTGCTGTCGGGGAAGTTGAACGCCACCGCCATGTTGGAGTCCCACATACCGCGCTCCATATAGAACATGGTCAGGGTGTGGGTGGTGCGGTTTTTGTCCAATTGGGTGGGCTTGTCTGTCGTCTTGGTGAACTTGATAGGGTTCTGGTTGAAGTAGACGGTTTTGTTGTTGGCATCAGTCGTGTAAGCCATGGTGTTGTCGTTGTCGGTGTTCTTGTTGGAACTGACGTAGGGGTTACGGTGTTGTCCTTGCCAAATTCCAGCAGACCGGACGCTTTGCCGTGCGCACCGCCGACATCCAGAACCAACTTGCCGTCAATGTAGACCCACACGTCATCGTCACCGGAGAAGAAGAACTTGATGGGGACTTTGGTGTTGGAATCATTACCTGCAACGACCTGACCGTCGTCTGTAAGCGTAAAGTCAAATTGCAGCTTGGCGCCAAAGCCGTAGTTGTATTGGGCGGCATTGGCATTGCTGGGAACCGTTTCGTTAAACGGAAAAAAGCCGTGGGTGGCGCCGCTTGATGGATTAATGTTTTTTGATTTGTCGTGCGTGGTGGGTTTGCCATTATCTTTGTGGGATTCCAGATAATACTTGCCGTTGGTTTGGTCCTGCTTCAGATACAGCGAGGCTTTGCTGCTGTCATAGTACCAATAATTGACGTATTGTTCGGGGTCACTGGTATCTCCACTTTTAAAAACCGCATCCTTTGTGAACGGGAAGGAAACATCCTTATACACCTTGCCCAGCACGGTGTTAAAGCTGTTGTCGCCTTGCAGGAAATCTTCGTTAAAGTGCGGGTCAACCAGCACTTTTGTTGTGTTGGGATCCTTGGTTCTTAACAGCGGCAGACCGTTTGCCGTACTGTCAGAGGTATGGTCTTCTACAAGACCTTGGAAGGTGCGGTCGTAGACGTAGTTGTTGGAGTCATCAGTTAGCCGGTCACCCTTATCGTTATAGGCGGAGTTGTTTACCGCCATAAAGGTGTTGTATAATGCCCTTTGGCTGGATCGCCGTTTGGATCGCCCCAGCCACACAGATTCATACCACCGGCAACAGTCGCGAAAAGCGCCCCGCTAGTCGGTTCGAAATGCCCGGTGTAAAGCGGGTATTTGACATTGCCGCTTTTCGAATAAGCACTGCTGAGGGCGCGGTCAAACTGCTCAAAAGTGACAAATCCGCGCTGGGAACCGCTGTCAACAGTCGGGGCGCTGTCGCGGTTCAAGCCGTTCAGCTCGTAGTCGGTGTAGTAATCGTACAGGGTGCTGGTGATATACTTTGTATCCTTTTGTTGGGTAAAAGTGCCGCTGTTATCAATGTCCACAACGGTGGTATTTTTGCCGCTTTCGGCATCGCGGACAGAGGCTTTCTCGCCCCAGTAGCCGTCACGGCTGCCGCCCATGTAGGCCGACGGGTCGCCGTCGTCGGCAAAGAAGCAGGGTGCTTGCAGAGTTGGGGGGATTTGTGCCGTGCTGTACTTTTGGGTCTTGTTGTATGCGGGGGCGTTTGTTCATTCGTTGTGGAGAATTGCACCGCGGTGTAAGTGCCTCAGGAATCTCGCAATACCACAGCTTGCGGTTGGCGGGGGTGTCGGGGGAGGGGTCGTCGGGGTCGGTGGCGGTGGTTTCCTGCGTCATCGGCAGCGATTTGACCACGCCGTCTGAACCCGTCAGCAAACAGTACAGGGTTCCGTCGTCGCCCGGCATGGCGGCCCTCTCTATCTCTTTACCTTCGCCCTTATAACTGTACTCGGACAGCGTGGCGTCAAAGTAAATCGTTTTGCCCTTGGTAAGCAAATCACTGGCCGTACTTGCCCAAGTGTCACCAGTATCTTTGTGGACATAGCAATTTTGGGTTGTTAAGTCCAGTTCCCGGGCACCTTCGTAGGGGGATGTGGTGAAGTCTGTGGTGAAATCATACAGGGCGCTTTGGCCATTGTTCCAAGTAAACTGCACAAACCGCGAATCATTGTCGGGGATCCGGATCTGCTGCGCGGCAAGTTTGCCCGCATCCACCGTGCCGATCGTTTGGCTGTCGGTTGGTGCCGGGACGCCGTTTTTCAGCTTGTAAAATGTTGCGGTTACGTTGGTAAGCGCAGTGCCGCTTGCATTTTTGAAGTAAAGCGGTGTGTCCTTGTAATAGTACTCCACGCGCGTCCATTGGGAGGGGTTGTAGGTTGATTCTGGTTGAAATGTTTACCATCATTACCACCGCTCGTAATGCCTTCACGAACAAACTTTTTGCCGGCAAGCAGGTCAATCGCTGTCAGCTCGTCAGTACTGCTAGCATTGTCTTTGCCAAAGGCGTTGATTTCTTCTTGCCAATTATTGTTATTGCCGTCATAATACTGGAAGGCGATTCGATAAAACCCGCCCGCCGGATAGTCCGCAGAATTCAGCGCGATGCTGAAGATTTTGTGGATTTTCTCATCTTTACCGGTTACTGTGGTTCCAGTATCCACCATGACTTTGTTTATGTAGCCGTTACCCGTGAACCCGAGGAAACGCATGGTGCAATTTCCGCCATATGTACTATCGTATCTGCCGTCATCCTCAAAATAAATGGTTGCCGTAGCCGGGATAAAGCCCGTCGATACACTGGTGTCCGCTATCGCATCAGGTGTCTTCGCGTCATCGTTGTCAGGCAAATCATCCGCAGGCATAGTATCTTCTTCGTTGGGGTTGTCCCCGTCAGCAAAAAGAACATCTTGCTCTGTGTTGGTTTTTGCCGCCGTGGCTTCCTCTGCGTTGATGGCATGGTTTGGCGCGGCAGCCGTATCGGAAGTGTCCGCAGGGGTTTTGTTCGTCAAGGCTGGGTCGGCAGGGGCGGTGTCCGTATCGGCGGCGGGAGTCTGATTTTCTGCCGCTTCCTGGGTTTTGCCGTCATTGTTCGGAACCGCTGCTGCATTATTTACCGTGTCTCCCGCTTCTGTTCCCGGCTCGTTCGCAGTGGGCGGGGTATCTCCTTCATCCGGAATCGTTTCCAAGTCGGATACAATAGGCTCTTGCGCAGGCTCTACACCCTCGCTTGACGTGTTTGCGGCAGGAATGGTCGGAATCGTTTCCGAACCTGCGTCAAAAATAAAGCCTCATCCTCAGCTGCATAAACCGGCAGAGCCATACCGACCAGCAGGCACAGGGCGACAAGCAGTGCCGCCGCACGGTGCAGGATAGAAAATGCCTTCGTCATTTGCTTCGACTCCTTTTCTATATATGTGTGTTCTCACGATATATCGGGGGAACGCGCGCCATTCGGCGCGATTTTATGCGCTGCGCACATCTGGCACGGAAACGGACTTTTTCCACAAGCTGAGCTGTATTTACAGTCTTTTTTGAGAATATAATCCGATGTGCAAACATTTGCGCTTACGTCGGGAAAAGTAAGACACGGTATGTTTGTTGTGTGCCTTTTTATTTATAAGGAACAGTATAATACTTTGGGATGAAAATTTCAATACGGCTACATTCAAGCAAGTGATTTTTTGGCAGATTGCAAAATTTTGACTTGTCGAATTCGTCACAATGACAAGCGCTTTCGGCAACTATTATACACACCGCCAAGCACTTGTTAAAATTTTGCTGATGCTTTTGCGTAACTATTGCGCAAATCGCCACAAAAAAAGCGTAAACACAACACAAATTCAACGGGAATGTCCGTGAATTTGGTCGTGTGTGCTTGCGGTTTTATCCTTATCCGGAGCCCAAAAGGGCAGGGGTCAGCTTATGCGGCACACCAATGTTCAAGCTGAAGATGGAATCTTATATCTTCCCTGAGTATGCAGACTGTCAAAAAACTCTTGTAGGGGCGAGCATTGCTCGCCCGTGCCCGTTTGCCTGTGAAAAAACTTACCCGGAAAAGGCGTTGCTGCGCCAAGTTGACGGCGACCAATGGCCGCCCTAGATATTCAATAGACCACGAATGTGATTTTTTGACACGCCGGAGTATGAGCAGGAGCTGACAAGCAAGTTGCGGTGGCCGCATAAAAAGGCGCACGGCAAACACACCCGGGCAAGGACTGCGCTTGCCGGGAACAGCATGTGAGAGGTGTCCCTTGCGCTATAGGACACCCGACAAAAGGGCGCACCTCGCCACTGGTCGGAGCCTTTGGGGGCGGAAGGCTTTACCCGCCGATGGCATCCTCGACCACGTCCAGCAGGTGGCAGGGGTCGAGCTGGGCGGCGGTGCAGCGGCGTGCGAGGGCCTCGACGAAGGCGCGGTCCAACGATACGTCGGAGATAAACTGTACGACCTGCTGGCAGCCGCGGAGGTCCCGCGCGGCCAGAATGCCGTAGGTAGTGTAGGGCCGAGCTCGGGCGCGGAGAGCTTTTGACAGACAACGCGATAGGTATACACGATTTTCACCCACTCCTGCTATGTTACATAACAAAATATATTGACAAAAATGGTAACTGGGGTAAAATTATGGTAGTGTTAGTGTACTTATGGATGCCGCCCTTCACAATATAGCATATCCCGGTGTGCAAAGTACACAACCAGTGCCGGGAATTTTGGCGGCGCATTTTGCACCGCCGCTTTGCTGTTTTTCCGGCGGTGAATCGCGTTTTGAGGGGAGAGAAGATGTTATGTCCGCATATCGATGCCGTGTGGCAGAAGCAATGACCGCTGCGAGGGAGGCAGCGGGTGTTTCACAGCGGGAACTGGCAGACCGCCTGGGCCGGGATAAGCGCACGATCCAGAAATGGGAAAAGGGCGAGATGAAGATCGCGCTTGAGGATTTTCTGGCCGTCTTTGATGCACTAAAAGTGCAGGTGGAGCCGTACTCCAAATGGATTCGGCACCCAGAGCTTTTCCTCAATGGACTGTCGGACATCCTGCAATACTCCACCGATAAAAAGCGCAAGGCACTGGGGGATTTCTACCGCTGCCAGGCGTCGCCCATGGAGTCGAGCAGGAATATTACTTTCTGTTTGCTGACCACGGCAGCGACTACCACGCATGTACCAGCAGTGGATGGCCAACCTGCTGACACCGCTGCGGGATCGCCGCCGCATCTGTGCCCAGATTATTGAGAATTATAACGAGGCTCTTG
>ENA-OQCN01001606-OQCN01001606.1-human-gut-metagenome-genome-assembly--contig:-NODE-1606-length-10864-cov-1.804601_pt1 | contig 10864 bp, 13 predicted proteins | sample MGYA00242497_ERZ504576 | MGnify/ENA primary metagenome ERZ504576 (study PRJEB26092, sample SAMD00036296) | human gut metagenome | host: Homo sapiens | study: EMG produced TPA metagenomics assembly of...
CACACCGCCGGGTACCGGCGTGATGGCATCCACTACCGGCTCTGCTTCGCTGAACTTTACGTCACCGCACAGCTTGCCTTCCGTTTCGCATGGATGCCCACGTCTACCACGGTCTGGCCCTCACGCAGGCAGTCGGCACCCACGGCACCCATCTTGCCCATGGCCACTACTACCACATCTGCTTCCTTGCAGATGGCGGGCAGGTTCTGCGTGCGGGAATTGCAGATGGTCACGGTGGCGTTCTCGCGGTCCAGCATCATGGCTGCGGGCTTGCCTACCACAAGGCTGCGGCCCACTACGACAGCGCGCCTGCCGGAAAGCGGAATGTTGTAATACTTCAGGATCTCAAGGCAGGCCTGCGCGGTGCAGGGAGCATAGCCGAGATCGGTATTAGTGAACACACCGGCCAGAGAATCGTCCGTGATGCCGTCAATGTCCTTTTCCGGAGCCAGCGCCGCACGCACAGTGCGGTCATTGAACTGCTTGGGCAGCGGACGGAACAGCAGGCATCCGTGATGGTATCCTCTGCGTTCACCTCGGCGATCACCTTCAGCAGATCGTCCTGCGAAGCATCGGCGGGCAGAAGAAACTGCTTTACCTCCACACCCACCTTGCCGCAGCGGGCGATCACGCCGCGCTCGTAGGAGAGGTCGTCCTCCCGCTCACCCACACGCACCACGGCCAGCGTGGGAGTGATGCCTTTTGCCTTGAGCTGCTCACACAGCGCCGCATTGCGTTCGTTCATGGCGCTACAACGGTGCGCCCTTCAAAATCGTTGCCATAATACTTTTCCTCACTTATTCCGCAATTTGTTCGTCACGGATGCAAAAACAGCGTCTGCCCGCGACACAAATTCATCCAGCAGTTTGTCTGTTTTTGCGTCCAACGCAGCAGCGCGCTCACGGTCTGCCATCAGCTTTGTGTTGATGAACACATTCAGGCTTGCGGCCTGCAAGGCTGCCTTGCACAGAGCGGCTGCACAGCCTGCGTCCGAGACGGCCATCACGCTGCCCTTGGCGGCGTATTCTTCCACCAGAGCAATGCCCTCGGCGCACTTTTCCATGATCTCAAGTGGCACGGCACAGGCGGCATCCAGCGCCTTTTCCAGCACGGCGGCTTTGTGTGCAGCCTGCTCTGGTGTGTCCTTGGGCAGGACGTAGGCCACAGCCAGCGGCGCAAAGGCATCGGCATCGGCCTGCACCAGCGCTTCCAGCTCTTTGCGCAGGACATCGGCCTTTGTGTTCAGGGCCTGAATGTCTGCTTCCACGGCGGCATATTTCTTTTTGCCGGTGGTCAGGTTGCCCACCATATTGCCCAGCGCCACACCGGCAGCACCCACCAGCGCCGCCGTTCCGCCGCCGCCCGGCGTGGGGGCTTTGCTGGCCAGCTCTGCGAGAAATTTCTCACAGCTCAGCTAGTCATTTCCATTTGTAAATACCCCTCTCTGTTACATAGGCATCCAGCCGCTGGTCGTGCTCGTCTACGGCAGCATGTTCCACCCGCTGTGCCTCAAATGCAATGCCAATCTTCACCGCGTTTTTGCAGCGGGGAAGATACCGGTCGTAATAGCCCTTGCCCATGCCGACCCGGAAGCAGTCTGCATCAAAAGCCGTGCAGGGTACAAGGACCAGATCCAGCGCTTCCGGCAGCAGAATCTCCGACCGGCTCAGGATGGGGGTGCGGATGCCGTACTGTCCCATCTCCCAGCCGTCCGGGCCGGGCACAGCGGCTGTAAGGGAATACGCCTCGCCGCACACCGGATAGGACAGCGTTTTGCCTTGCGCCTGCGCCTTTTCCGCAAGGGCAGAAAGGTCGGCTTCGGAACCAAACGCTGCGTATAGCAGGATGGTCTGCGCATTCTGCACGGCAGCCAGCTGCCAGAGGAATGCGCACAAAGCGGCATTTGCAGCCTTGCGTTCTTCCGGGCCGAGAGCCTTGCGTGCGGCACAGCCCGCTTTGCGCTGGGTCTGCTTTGCTTCACTGACCGTCACCAGAGAACACCTCGCTTCATCTGAAGGTTGACTGACTTGAAAAATATACAAAAACGACACTGCATTTTTATACAAGTATAATAAACACTTCAGACGAAAAAAGCAAGCCTTTTGGCAAAATGGAAGTTGAAGATTCTACAGCTTTCTGCTATGATAAAAGAAAGCAATTCGGTTCGTGCGCGGAGCAGGGTGGCTTGAAGAGATCCAGAGATCCGGGGCTTTCTCCGGAAATTGAGAGGGGTAGAATATTATGTACAATGAAATGATGGACACCATCGGTCTGGTCAATACCGTTGATCCGGAGCTGGCCGCAGCCATGGATCGCGAGCTGAACCGTCAGCGCCAGAACATTGAACTGATCGCCAGTGAGAACATCGTCTCTCCCGCCGTCATGGCCGCAATGGGCAGCATCCTGACCAACAAGTACGCCGAGGGCCTGCCCGGCAAGCGCTACTATGGCGGCTGTGTCTATGTGGACGAGGTGGAGAACATTGCCATCGAGCGTGCCTGCAAGCTGTTCGGCGCAAAATATGCCAATGTTCAGCCCACTCCGGTGCACAGGCCAATCTGGCAGTTTATTTTGCTCTGCTGGATCTGGGCGATACTGTCATGGGCATGGACCTGTCTCAGGGCGGCCATCTGACCCACGGTTCTCCGGTAAACATGTCCGGCAAGAACTATAACTTTGTCTCTTACGGTGTCAATGCCGACGGCGTGATCGACTATGCTGAGCTGGAAAAGCAGGTTAAAAAGGTGCGCCCCAAGCTGATCGTGGCCGGTGCGTCTGCATATCCCGTGCCATCGATTTTGAGAAGATCGCTGAGATCGCCCACGCTATGGTGCATATCTGATGGTGGATATGGCCCACATTGCCGGTCTGGTGGCAGGCGGCTATCACCAGAGCCTGTGCCGTATGCTGATGTTGTTACCACCACCACCCACAAGACCCTGCGCGGCCCCCGCGGCGGTCTGATCCTGACCAACAATCCCATTCTTGCAAAGCGCATCAATTCTGCCGTGTTCCCCGGCACCCAGGGCGGCCCGCTGGAGCATGTGATCGCCGCAAAAGCTGTCTGCTTTGGTGAAGCACTGAAGCCGGAGTTCAAGGAATATGCCCGCAAGATCGTGGAGAATGCACAGGCTCTGGCAGCAGAGCTGCAGGCACGCGGTGTCAAGCTGGTGTCCGGCGGTACGGATAACCACCTCATGCTGATCGATCTGCGTGACGAGGAGTGCACCGGCAAGGAGCTGGAAGCACGTCTGGACAGCGTGCACATCACCGCCAATAAGAACACTGTCCCCGGCGAGACCCGCAGCCCGTTCGTGACTTCTGGCGTGCGTCTGGGCACCCCGGCTGTTACCACCCGCGGCATGGGCGTGGCCGAGATGAAGGTGATCGCCGACTGCATCGCCGATTGCATCTGGCACTACGACGAGAAGAAGGACGAGATCAGTGACCGTGTGCTGAAGCTGACCCGGGATTTCCCTCTGTATCAGTAAATATCGCATTGTTTGAAAGAGGAAGCGCCTTCGGGTGCTTCCTCTTTCTTTTTTGCTGGGTTTGTGTTACCATAAACGCAAAGACAAAAGGAGAAATGACCATGAAGCGTACAGGGCTGTTACATCTATATTACGGTGATGGCAAGGGCAAGACCACCGCTGCCATGGGCCTTGCTTTGCGGGCCATGGGCAGCGGAAAGCGGGTGGTGATCCTGCAGTTCCTCAAAGGCGGCAAAAGCGGCGAGGTGCCGCTTCTGGAACAGCTGGGTGCAAAGGTGTACCGCGGCAAGACGGGGCAGAAATTCGTGTTCCAGATGAACGAAGCGGAAAAGGAAGCCACCCGCCAGCTGCAGAATGCGAACCTCACAGCTGCCATGGCCGACCCTGCCGACCTGCTGATTTTGGACGAAGCAGGCAGCGCATGGGAACTGGATATGTGGATAAAGCCCTGTTGCAAAAGGCTGTGCTGGACGCCCGGCAGAGCAGGAATGCGTGCTTACTGCCCATGCTGCGCCGCAGTGGATGCTGGATGCCGCCGACTATGCCACGGAGATGAAGTGCCACCGCCACCCTTACCAGAGGGGAATTTCCGCCCGGCAGGGCATTGAATACTGACCACGGCAGCAGGATACCGGGTGCATGAGTGAAAAGCGCAAAAACCGGGATGGGGTATTTTTCATCTTGCATTTAGCCCACTGGTGTGATATGATGAAGACAAGAAATCATGCGTGCATTTTCTGAGCAGACCCACCACAGAACAGGGAACCGCTCCGCGCCGCTGCCGGGCAGTTCCCGACGGCGTTTTGTTTGAACCTGCGGTTAGCGCTTCCTAACAGATTCTGCGTCAACGAGCCGATGCGCGCAGAAGATCTGGAGGGGAATAAAATGATTGAAACGATCGTAAAAGTAGATGGTATGATGTGCGGCATGTGCGAGAGCCATGTCAACGAAGCCGTGCGCAAGGCCTTCCCGGAGGTAAAAAGGGTGTCGTCCTCGCAGGCAAAAGCTCAGACGGTGATCCACTCGGAACAGCCGCTGGACGAGCAGAAGCTGCGGGATGCCATCAATGCAACCGGCTATGAGGTCAAGGGCGTAAGCAGTGCACCTTACGAGAAAAAAGGCTTTTTCTCGTTTTTGAAAAAGTAAGCAAACCTTAACACACATAAGGGAGGCGTATCTGGATGAGGATTCTGGTTTACGGTGCAGGCGTTTTGGGCTGCGAGCTGGCCCATGTGCTGATGCAGAACAAAAAGAACGTTGTCACGCTTCTTGCACGCGGAGAGTGGAAGGAAATGATCGACCAGAAGGGTTTGGTCATCCGCCACTGGGTGCAGCGCAAGACCACAACGGAACGGATCAAAACCGTGGACACTCTTGCCCCGGATGATTATTATGATCTCGTCTTTGTGGTCGTGCAGGCGGGCCAGCTGCCGGATGTGCTTCCTGTGCTCAAGCCAACAAGAGCCAGTATTTTGTGTTTGTGGGCAACAACCCGCAGGCAAAGCAGGTGCTGGAATTCATGCAGCGCCCGGCGGATAAGATCGCATTCGGCTTTCAGGGCACGGCAGCCGCCGTGAACACGACCATGTGGTCAGTGTGTACGCCAGTGCTGGCATGACGGTGGGCGGCGCCACAACTCCGCTTTCTGGCACCTTCCGAACCCGGCTCAAGACCGCCTTTGACGGTGCAAAATACAAGCTGACCTTCTATGGCGATATGGATGAATGGCTCAAGTGCCACATTGCATTCGTTCTGCCGGCGTGCTATGTGTGCTATGCCTGCAACGGCGATCTGCACCGGGCCACCAAGCAGCAGCGCGGTGCCATTCTGGATGCCGCCTATGAAGCCTGCCTGATGCTCAAGGATGCGGGCATCCCGGTGAACGATGCCAACAACACCGATAATTTCCAGCCCGGCACATCGGCCCGCCGTAAGATGGAAGCGATGGTGTTTACCATGACAAAAACACCGCTGGGCAGATTGTGCGTTTCGGATCACGCCATGCACGCAGTGTCCGAAATGAAGTATCTGGACGAAGCGTTCGATGCTCTGCGCAGGCAGACCGGCACGGCAATGCCCATGTGGGAAAAGCTGCGCAATGAAATGCCTCGTGGGATAGCCTGCAGCAGAACCGGAAAGCAGCAAAATAAAACAAAAAAGAAGCAAAGGCACTGCCGCTCCTGTTTTGGGTGCGGCAGTGCCTTTTTGTTTGGGTCTCATTTATTCCAGAAGTCCTGCAGGGCAGCGGCCAGTTCTTCGCAGCTGCGCAGATAGCGGATATGCCGCCAGTGAGGAGGGAACAGCCGGATGTATTCCTGCTGGGCAAACCGGTCGTCCAGCAAAAGCACCGCACCTCTGTCTTCCGGCGTGCGGATCACGCGCCCTGCGGCCTGCAGTACCTTGTTCATGCCGGGATAGCGGTAGGCATAATCAAATCCAAAGCCGTTCTGTGCGTCATAATAACGGCGAAGCATTTCCTGCTGCGGATTTACCTGCGGCAGGCCCACACCCACAATGGCGCACCCGATCAGGCGGCTGCCTGCAAGATCAACTCCCTCACCAAAGATGCCGCCCATCACGCCAAAACCCAGAAGTGTTTCGGCCGGGTCCGGCACAAACTGAGCCAGAAATTCAGCCCGAGCGGCATCATCCAGACGGCTTTCCTGCACAAGGGTGCGAATGCCCGGGTAACGTGCTGCAAAATCTTCGTGTACCTGCCGCAGATATGCGTAGCTTGGGAAAAAGGCAAAGTAGTTTCCGGTTCTGGCCTGCACCAGCTGGGCCAGTGCATCCGAAACTGCCTGCACGCTGGCTTCGCGGTCGCGGTAGCGGGTAGAGACATTCGGCAGGCAATACAGCCCCAGATTTTCAGCCGGGAAGGGACTGTCCAGTGCGACGGCACGTGCATCGCTGCAGCCCAGAACACTGCGGTAGAACGAGGGCGGAGCCAGTGTTGCACTGAACAGCGCTGCGCTGCGCCTGCGGCAAGGCTGGCATCCACAAAAGGTGCCGGGTCCAGACACAGCAGCTGCAATTCAAGCTCTCTGCCACGCGCGGTAAGCTGAGTGACAAAGTGGCTGTCGTATCGTTCGGCGGCACGGGTGATGTCCTGTACAGCAAAATAAAGCTCCAGCAACTGTGCATGTGCTTCGGCATCCTGGTTCGCTTCCAGCCAGTCCTGCAAAGGTGCCTGTACGGCCCGCAGCGGACTGAGCAGGGCAGAGGGCGGCTCCTGCAAAAACACAGTACTGTCCTGTACATACAGCGGTTCGGGCAGTTCCAGTGCGGGGACAGTGTTTTCAGGCAAAAGACTGGTCTGTGCCGGGTCTGCGGCATCGGTCTGGCTGCTGTGCCGGGGTGCAAGCTGTATGCAGGCTTTCCGGGCTTCCAGCAGGGCTTTGTCTGCTTTGGTCAGAGCGGTCTTTAAAGCACTTTTGCCCTTGCCCAATGCGCGTTTTGCCTCGGTCAGGCTGCTTTTACAAAAGCGTGCAGAATACATTGCTCTGGCTCTGTCGGGCAGGTTATGTGCTTCATCGACCAAAAACAACCAGTCGCCGGAAGAATCAAAGAACCGCTTCAGGTGCACCACCGGATCGAACAGGTAATTGTAATCCCCAATGACCACATCGCACCACTCGCTCAGGTCTAGCCCCAGTTCAAAGGGACACACCGAAAAACGCTTTGCCGCCCCGGCCAGCGCTGCGCGGTCAAAGCTGCCGGTACCGTCCAGCAGAGCTGTCAGTGCATCCTTGATGCGGTCGTAGTAGCCGTTGGCGTAGGGACAAAGCTCCGGCAGGCAGGCGGGATGTCCCTCTGCGTCCGGATGCAGGCAGACCTTTTCCTTGGCGGTCAGCGTCACACTGCGCAGGGCAAGCTTTGGCTGGGCCGTATGCAGCCGGTTCAAGGCATCCTCGGCGGCAGTCTGGGTCGTGTTGCGGGCCGTGAGATAGAACAGCTTTTCTCCGTTGCCTTCGCCCATGGCTTTCAGCGCGGGGAAAAGCGCGCTCATGGTCTTGCCAATGCCGGTAGGAGCCTGACAGAACAGCCGCGTACCGCCCTTGCAGTCGGCGGTCTTGCCAGCGCGGCAGGCGCGGTAGATCTCGCCCGCCATAGCCCGCTGTCCGGGCCGGTACTGCGCAAACGGGAACTGCAGTGCCGAAAGGCTCTGAGTACGCTTTACATCCCACTCTATCCGGCGCTGCGCCACGGAGCATACTGGCACAATAATTTGTCAAGAAATTCATCCAGCTTCTGCTGCGTAAAGCGGCGGATAAAGCGGATGATCTGATCGGTGTCTATCTGATAATAAGTCAGCCGGACGTTCAGTTCCGGCAGGCTTTGCTGTGCGGCATAAATGGCACCGTACACCATGCCCTGTGCCCAGTGGCAGGGGTTCATATCCTCAGTGATCTCTTCCGGCGGCACAGCGGTGGTCTTGATCTCGTCAATGACTACCGTGCCAGTCTCATCGGTAAAAATGCCGTCAGCCCGGCCCTCAAGGGTAAAAGTGATGCCCTCTGCCTGCCGCTCTACGGAGAGAAATACCTCAGCCTGATAGCCGTCTCCGGCAGCTTTTTGCAATTTGCGGTGGATGTGGGCACCTTCCAGTGCACGGTCAAACCCCGTAAACCGGCTGTCAATGCTGCCGGTCCGCAGCAGAAATTCCACCAGCTGCCGGATGGGCAGATGAGCCGTTGCCAAAGCATTTCACCTCCGCTTTTGGGATACACTGACGAACCGGTAATTCCTCTTCAGACACGATTCGGGCCATTCCATCGCCCGCCCTATTGCCTCACAGCAACAGGTCCCACCCCAGCGGACGGTCTTCAGAGAAACTCCCGGTTCGTCGACGTAACTGATTATTTCAGGCCGAACATCTCCATGCATTCTGCTGCCGCTTCATCCACTTTGCCAAAATCCACCGCTGCACGGTAATAGGTCTCCAACTCATCGTGCAGCTCTTGGCCTGTGCCATCAGGCACTGGCCTGTTCCAGCAGTTCGGCGGCAGCACGCTCGTTAAAGCGCAGCCGTGCCCGGTACGCTGCCAGATTTTCCCTGTCAAGGAAGCGGGTGCACCGCACAGCCTGCACACTGCAGATGCACCGGATGCCAGCGATTATCCGTCAGGAAGGCAAGCTTCAGCTCCGGGATCAGGATATGGTCGATCTTATCCTCCGGGTGCATGGCACATGGACAGGTAATAATGTGGTAGCCCCGCGTCAGGGCTTCGGCGCGAATCAGCTCCAGCAGCAGGCGGGACACCGCGCCGTAGTCATCCCGGAACACGATGAACTTATCCGCCAATGCCTGTGCAGTGCCCTGATAAAACATTTCACCCTTGGGGGTGACGGCGGAAAGCAGGCGCAGCTCTTCGCTGCCAATGCCTTCCGTGCGCGGCATCACCCGGGTGCACAGCCGTTTGACATAACGGCGCACCTTGTCGAAATTGGCGCTGCAGGCTTCGGCGCGGCGGCTGTCCAGCAAAAGGCTGCCTGCCGATGCAATATATCGTGCAGCGCGGCTGCGCAGCAGGGCGTTGCGGGCAAACAGCGCCTTGACCTCATCGGTGCACTGGTGCAGCTTTTCTGCATCGATGGTGTGGTACAAACTCACCACCACTTCGTCCGCACCGGGAGCATCCGGCTCCACCACATGGGGCGCAGTGGCATCCACGATAGCCTTGTGCTGCCCGGGCAGGATCACGCCGTCCAGACTGTCCGGGTCGCTGGCACAGTGGATGCGCTGCGTCAGTTCGCCGCGCTGTTCGGCAGCACGGGCAAGCCGCTTCATCAGGGTGGATTTGCCGCAGCCCGGCCCGCTTTTGATCAGGTACATCTGCATACCGGGTTCGTGGCGCAGCGGTTCAAAATAGCCCTTGAAACCGGCAGGCGTTGTAGCACCCAGAAAGAAATCAATGGAATCATGTCGTGCAGTTTCCATAATCGAACACCTCTCTTTTTGTTTTAGAGTATGCAAAAGGAAGGTGTTTGGTTCTTGCAGCGGGAATGATTCAGTCTTTATGATAGGTATGTTTGCACACCGTTTCAATGTTGTCCCGCAGCAGTAAAATCAGCAAAGGCTGCAGGCTTGTTCTGCGGGCTGCGCAGCAGAGCGGCGGGGTGGAAGGTACCCATAAACAGGATGCCGCCCTTTTCGTACAGCTGGCCATGCTCCTTGGTCACGGAGAAATCCTTTCGGATCATCCGCTGGGCGGCAATGCGGCCAAGGCAGACCACGATCTTTGGCTTCAGCAGGCGGAACTGCTCCCGCAGCCAGGGCATACAGGCTTCGCTCTCAGCAGGCTGGGGGTCACGGTTCTGCGGCGGGCGGCACTTGACGATGTTTGCAATATAGCAGTTCTTCGTGCGGTCAAGGTCGATGGCAAACAGATATTTGTCCAGCAGCTGGCCGCTGCGCCCCACAAAGGGCAGACCCTGCTCATCCTCATTCTGGCCGGGGCCTTCGCCCACAAACAGAACTTCGGCATCTTCCACACCCTGACCGAACACCACATTGGTGCGGGTCTTGCACAGCTCGCAGCGGGTGCAGGCAAGACAGCTTGATCTTAATGTTTCCCAATCCATGGCAGCTTGATCTCCTCTTGAAACGGTATGATACTTAATTCACAAATCGGAATAGCTTTTCTCCTAAAATAATAGTACAAAATCTAGGATGGTACAATGCATTGCATGAAATGACGAATCCACTCAATGCTTCTTTTAGTATACGACTTTTCGGCAACATCATCAATACAGTGGCCGACAATCTTTTTAATGACATGCTCATCCACACCGGCTTTCTTTGCCGTGGTGATGAACTGAACACGACCATCATAAGGACGATGCCGGGGGGCCAAGGCCTGAAGCATTCACGACGAATGCGTTGCCCTTTGTGTGTTTTTTTGGCTGGCGACTTAACGATACCACAGGACGATTCACTCGTTATGGATGTGGAGAAATCAAACGATAAAACGTCGCTTTATTAAAAGAATAAACAAAGAGTATCTCCGCATGTTGATTTTGAATCAATCTGCAGTGACGGCTGAAAACGATTACACATGTAGATTTCAAAGCACTTATACAAATTGTATCTGCTTTCTCTTTGCAGAGCGCGGCTGGATGTGTTATAATCAAAATAGTTTTTTGCGATGCATTTTCAGGCGGTAGTGCCGGACGGCAGCGCGGGAGAAACCGGATAGCGGGAGAGTGGAACTTTTGGAGTTGGAACAGGCAAAAAAGCGCGTGGAAGAATTGCGCGCTGTGATCGAGAAAAACAATCGGCTTACTATGACCAGGATGCCCCGGAGCTTGAAGATTTTGAGTATGATGCTCTGACCCGGGAACTGAAAGAATTGGAAGCGCCAGTTTCCGGC
>ENA-OQCN01001607-OQCN01001607.1-human-gut-metagenome-genome-assembly--contig:-NODE-1607-length-10861-cov-1.806503_pt1 | contig 10861 bp, 17 predicted proteins | sample MGYA00242497_ERZ504576 | MGnify/ENA primary metagenome ERZ504576 (study PRJEB26092, sample SAMD00036296) | human gut metagenome | host: Homo sapiens | study: EMG produced TPA metagenomics assembly of...
ATTATGATAGTGATGCGCAGACAGAGTTAGATAAAACAAGCCGCAATTGATGCAGTTGTTTCGTCTGACAGACTATAGTGATAAGGAAAATGCTGTAGAGACACTTCTTAGCGCGAAAGGGTTTGATAATTCAATTGTCAGCATCACACAGGATGCCGTTGATGTAGTAATCTGCAAGGATAATCTAACAGATGCAGAGCTTGCTCAGATTGAAGATATTGTAAAACGCAAGACTTCCGTAAGTGCATCTCAAATCTGCGTTACACTGATGGGAACAGCAAAGACAGAATAACTTCTTTACAAAAGTCTTTTGATTTGATATAATACAAAAAGGTAAAACGATAGATAGAAGTAGAGGAGGTACCGTTGTGGGATTGGAATCAGAATCTGGAGAAGTTACTATTCCTGTTGAAGAAAGCACCGGAGAAATCAAGATTGCAAACGATGTTGTGGCAACTATTGCCGCACTTGCAGCAACTGAGACAAAAGGTGTTGCATATCTGTCTGGCTCACTGACACATGATGTCATTGCAAAGCATTCAAGCAAGAATCTTTCCAAGGGTGTTATGGTCACAGTCGAAGGAAAAAATGTGTCTGTACAGGTTTCACTTATTATCGAGTATGGATGCAGCGTACCGGTTGTAACAGCAAAGGTACAGGAGCGCGTTAAGTCCGCAATTGAAAATATGACTGGACTTGAAGTTACAGAAGTAAAAATTACTGTTGCCGGAGTAAATATGTAAGATCAGGGTGTCGTACCGGCACCCTTTTTGCGCTTATAGTTAAAACAAATAAAAAGAACAGGCAGGAAACGAGGTAGAATTTGAACCGCAGACAGTTACGTGAATACACGTTTAAGTTATTATTTCATGCAAATTTTTATGATAAGGAAGAGCTGAATGAGCAGGCTGACAATTATTTAGAGGAATGTATGTATCCAGAAGAAGGTCAGCTGCTTTTAATCGAGAAGGAAAAGGAGCAGCTTGAGAAGCGCTTTCATGATCGTAGAAAAGCTTCCTGAAATTGACGAAGAAATCACACAGGCGGCAGAGGCTGGAAGCTTAGCCGTATGAATAAGGTTGATTTGTCAATCATTCGTCTTGCAGCATATGAGCTGATATTTGACGAGGATGTTCCAGGAAAAGTAGCCATCAATGAGGCTGTTGAGCTTGCAAAAAGCTATGGAGGAGATGAGTCACCTCAGTTTGTAAATGGTGTGCTGGCAAAGCTTGTTCATAAGCATCCGGAGCTGGCTTAATGGCATCTGTCTATACAGTAGCACAGGTCACATCGTATATAAGTCATCTGTTTGAAGAAGATTTCGCCCTGAAGAGGATTTCCATTCAGGGCGAGATTTCTAATTGCAAAAAACATTCAGGCGGTCATCTGTATTTACTTTAAAAGATGAAACGAGCACACTGTCATGTGTGATGTTTGCGTTTAATCGGGCAAAGCTTACATTTATTCCATCAGAAGGTATGCGTGTGATTGCAAGAGGCAGTGTTCGTATTTACGAGCGTGATGGTGTCTATCAGCTGTATGTGACGCAGCTAGAGCCAGCAGGTGTAGGAGAATGGTTTCGTCTTTTTGAAGAGCGAAAAGCTCAATTTGAGGAAATGGGCATGTTTTCCGAGGAATATAAAAAGCCGATTCCCCGCTTTGCTAAAAAAGTAGGTGTTGTCACTGCAAAGACAGGAGCTGCCATTCAGGATATTATAAATATTACACACAGAAGAAATCCATATGTTCAGCTGATTTTATATCCGACGCTTGTTCAGGGTGAATCAGCAGCAGTCAATATAGCTGCAGGAATTGACTATCTTGACACACTAGGACTTGATGTGATCATTGTTGGACGCGGAGGCGGTTCAATTGAAGATTTGTGGGCATTTAATGAGGAATGCGTAGCAATGGCCATTTTTCGCTGTGAGACACCTGTGATTTCAGCAGTCGGCCACGAGACAGATTTTACTATTGCCGATTTTGTTGCAGATTTGCGTGCACCAACACCATCCGCGGCAGCTGAACTTGCTGTATTTGAGTATGATACATTTGAAAATACACTAAATCTTTTGCAGCACAGCTTTCGCAGAGTATGCAGGCACTTATAGAGAGCAGAAAAAGGAACTTGAACATGCAAAGCTTTCACTAAAAGTTTCTCATCCAAGCGTACGATTAAAAGCGCAAAGTGAAACGCTTAAGCAGTACGAAGCACAGATAAAAAGGCAGATAATGCATCTGATCGATCAAAAAAAAGCACAGCTTTCTATTGCAGCAGCAAAGTTAGAAGCGCAGTCGCCACTTAAAAAGGTAGGAGGCGGATATGCATTTTTGACAGATGAGAATAAAAAACCAGTTTGCAGTGTGAATCAGATGACACCACAAACAACATTTTTTGCTTATCTAAGTGATGGTATCGTGCAGGCAGATGTGACAAAGTGCATGCCAAAAGACAAGATGGAATGATAAAAGAGGCAGCTTTTGATGAATAAGAAAAAACAGACAAAAAACATGTTAATGGATATGACAATAGAAGAGCAGCTTCTAAAGATTCAGGAGATTGCAGCTGAACTTGAAAACGGCAGTCTTGGACTCGAGGAGGCGCTTGCAAAATATGAAGAGGGTGTGCGTCTTGTTCGCGGATGCGCAGGTCAAATCGACCGTGTGCAAAAACGCATTACAGTCATAGAGACAGAAACAGAGGATGAGTTATGATGGAATGGAAAGAAGAGTTACAGCAGCATACAAAAGAGGCAGAGAAGATTGTACAAGGTTATCTTCCTGAGGAGACTGGTCATCAAAAACTTCTTATCGAAGCATCTAATTATAGTGTTTTAGTTGGTGGAAAGCGTCTTCGCCCGATGATTATGTTAGAAAGCTTTAAAGCTTTTGGCGGAACAGGAAATGTTGTGGAGCCGTTTATGGCGGCACTTGAGATGATTCATTCAGGATCACTTGTGCATGATGATCTTCCATGTATGGATAATGATGAGTATAGAAGAGGAAATCTTACCACATGGAAAAAATATGGCTATGATATGGCCGTGCTTGCAGGAGACAAGCTTTTTATCTATGCATTTGAGACAGCAGCAAAGGCATTTGCGTTGACAGATCGTGCTGATCTTGTTGGAAAAGCTATTTCGATTTTGGCAAATAAGGCTGGAATTTATGGAATGATCGGAGGACAGAGTGTAGATGTTGAGTACACGGACCGTCCTGTAACAAAGAGCCAGCTTGAATTTATATATGAATTAAAGACAGCAGCGCTTTTAGAAGCAGCAATGATGATTGGTGCTGTGCTTGCAGGAGCAGATGATAATCAGGTAAAAGCAGCAGAGCAGATCGCCCATCATGTAGGCATGGCATTTCAGATTCGTGATGATATTCTTGATGTAATTTCTACGACTGAGGAGCTTGGAAAGCCGGTAAAGAGCGATGAGAAGAATAATAAGACTACCTATGTGACAATTTATGGACTAGATGGTGCTTCTAAGCTGGTAGAGGAATATTCTCATACAGCAATGACACTTCTTGATCAGGTATGTCCGAATGCATCATTTTTAAAGCGACTCTTCGAGTATCTAATTGTAAGAAAAAAATAGGCATTATTTTCAAACCAAATGATGCTAAAGGGGGCCGTTTATGGTACTTGATAAAATACAGAGGCCGAATGACGTCAAAGAATTAAAAGAGCAAGAACTTCCTATTCTGGCAGATGAGATTCGGCAGTTTATAATTGATAAAGTCAGCGACAATGGTGGTCATCTTGCCTCGAACCTCGGAGTGGTGGAGCTGACAATTGCACTTCATCGGTGCTTGGATTTCCCACAGGATAAATTGATTTGGGATGTAGGACATCAATCATACACACATAAAATCTTGACAGGACGAAAGAATGGCTTTGACTCACTTCGCAAATATCACGGCATGAGTGGTTTCCCAAAGCGTGATGAAAGTAATTGTGATGCATTTGATACGGGGCATAGCTCTACGTCCTTATCAGCAGGACTTGGTATGGTTTGTGCACGAGAGCTCAAGAAAGAAAAATATAAAGTTGTTTCTGTGATTGGTGATGGTTCTCTTACAGGCGGCCTTGCTTTTGAAGCACTTAATAACGCAGCATCGCTTAAGAGTAATTATATCATGATTTTAAACGACAACCATATGTCTATCTCTGAAAATGTTGGAGGGCTTTCGCATTATCTGGCAGGTGTGCGTACTGCAAAGGGCTACACTAATTTCAAGAAAAATGTGAAAGCATCATTAAGCAAGATGAATGCAATTGGAGAGGAGCTTGAGCGCAACATTCGCCGTGCGAAGAGTATGCTGAAGCAAGTTTTTATTCCGGGAATGTTTTTCGAAGATATGGGCATCACATATCTTGGACCTATTGATGGTCATAATATTGAGGCACTTACAGAGGTCATTGAGGATGCCAAACAGGTAGAAGGTGCGGTGCTCATTCATGTGATCACAGAAAAGGGAAAGGGATATGAGCCGGCACAGCTTCATCCGGAATCTTACCATGGAGTTGGACCATTTATAAAGAAAAATGGAATGGCGAAAAAGCCAAAGGAAGAGGCGACATATACTGATATTTTGCAAAAACGATATGTGAACTTGCACAGACGCACGAAAAACTTGTAACTATTACAGCAGCTATGATGGACGGCTGTGGCTTAAAAGGCTTTGCAAAGCGTTTTCCAGACCGCTTTTTTGACGTTGGCATTGCTGAAGAGCATGCAGTGACATTTGCATGCGGTTTAGCAGCAGGTGGTTTTCATCCGTTTTTTGCAGTATATTCCTCTTTTTTACAGCGAGGCTACGATCAGATACTGCATGATATGTGTATGCAGAATCTTCCTGTTACGCTAATGCTTGATCGTGCAGGACTTGTCGGAAATGATGGAGAGACGCATCAGGGTGTGTTTGATTTATCGTATTTGACAATGATTCCAAATATGACAGTATTTGCACCGAAAAACCGCTATGAGTTTCAGGATGCTATTGCATTTGCTGCTGATTTTGAAGCACCGATGGCAATTCGCTATCCGAAAACAGATGCAGTGCGTGTATTAAAGGAATACCGTGAACCAATAAAGCTTGGAAAGAGCGAGTGGATTAGAAGAGGCAGCCGTGTAGCGCTTCTTGCAATTGGCACTATGTAGAGACAGCATGGAGGTTGAGGAATTGTTGGCAAAGGATGGAATCGATGCAACAGTTGTAAATCTTCGTTTTGCAAAGCCGCTAGATTACGAGATGCTTGATGAAGTATTAGATTATCACAGTTTGATTGTTACAATGGAGGAAAATGTGCTTTCAGGCGGTGTAGGTGAGCATATTTGTCGTTATGTTGAGCTGCATTCTACTGGTGTGCGTGTTATTGCATGTGGCATTCCAGATAAGTTTATTCATCAGGGTTCTATTAAGGAACTTTTAGAGGAGACTGGGCTGGATGCACAAAGTATTTATCAGAAAATAAGTACCATGCTGTAATTAAAAAAGTGAGTTAAAGGACAAAATAAAGTGAAAGAACGTTTAGATGTACTATTAGTAAATTTGGGATACGCGCCTTCAAAGAGAGAAGGCAAAGGCTGTTTATTATGTCTGGCTGTGTCTATGTGAATGGACAAAAGGAGGACAGGCTGGCACGATGTTTGATACGTATGCAGCGATTGAGGTGCGCGGCAATTCGTTAAAATATGTCAGCAGAGGCGGATTGAAGCTGGAAAAGGCAATGGAAGAATTTGCCATCGCACTTGACCAGAAGACATGCATGGATGTAGGAGCCTCCACTGGCGGTTTTACCGACTGTATGCTTCAAATGGTGCTGTTAAGGTCTTTGCGGTTGATGTCGGTCATGGTCAGCTTGCATGGAGTCTTCGGAATGATCCTCGTGTTATTTGTATGGAGAAGACAAATATTCGCTATGTTGTACCAGAAGATATTGGATGCGCTGTTGATTTTGTGTCAATTGACGTTTCATTTATCTCGCTTACCAAGGTACTTGTTCCAGTAAAGGAACTGATGGCAGAGCGCGGACAGATTGTCTGCCTTATTAAGCCACAGTTTGAGGCTGGAAGAGAAAAGGTTGGCAAAAAGGGAGTTGTACGCGAGAAGGAAACTCATATGGAGGTTGTGCGCATGGTGATGGACTTTGCGCTGTCTATTGGTTTTGGCGTGCTTGGCCTTGCTTCTCACCAATTAAGGGACCAGAAGGAAACATTGAATATCTTCTTTATCTTCAGAAAACACCGACAGAGGAAGAGCTAAATCGGCCGCTGCCAGATGTAAATGCACTTGTTGAGCAGTCACATGAACTGCTGTAAGCTGACTGGGAGGAAGCTATGAGGCATTTTTATGTAATTGCAAATTATGCAAAGCCGCACACACTTTTTTGTGTGCAGGAAATAAAAGAATACCTGACAGCGAAAGGCGCAGAGTGTGTCATTGCCGGACCGGCAGCTTCGGATAATGGCCGGTATCACTATACAGATACTGGCCGGATTCCCGGCGACACACAATGCGTTATTGTTTTAGGCGGTGATGGAACATTGATTCAGGCAGCACACGACTTAAAAGGTACAAGCTATCCGCTGATTGGCATTAATCTGGGAAATCTTGGCTATCTGTCAGAAGTAGATCAGGAAAATCTGTTTCCAAGTCTCGACAGACTTTTGATGGATGATTTTTTTATCGAGGAACGTATGACGTTGCTTGGCGAGATTGTGCGTGATGGACAGATTGTCTGTAGTGATACGGCATTAAACGACATTGTTCTGACGAGACTTGAAAGCATGAAGATGCTTCGCTTTTCTCTCTATGTGAATGATCAGTTTATCACAAGATATAATGCAGATGGCATTATTGTTGCAACACCGACAGGCTCTACGGCATATAGTCTTTCTGCAGGAGGGCCAATCGTACTTCCGACCTCAAATTTATTTGTGCTTACGCCAATCTGTGCTCAGACACTGACAACGGCAAGAAGCATTGTTCTTCCGGATAATGCGTATATTCGACTGATTGTTGAGGCAAAGGATGGCATTCGCATGCTTCATCAGGCAGTAAGCTTTGACTCAGACAATGTGGTATCAGTGCATCCAGGAGATGAGATTGTGATAAAAAGTGCATCAGATAAGGTTAGATTAATCCGTTTGGATCAAAGAAGCTTTTTAGATACGCTTGGAAAAAAACTGAGCCGATAAATAAAAAGCCGCGAAAAAAGTTTTGAAAAGGAGATGGCTATGAAAACGGTACGACAGCAGCGCATATTAGAGCTGATTCAGATGCATGATATAGAAAAACAAGAAGAACTGGTGCAGATGCTTTGTGAGGATGGTTTTGATGTGACGCAGGCAACTGTTTCAAGAGACATAAGCCAGCTTCGGTTAAAAAAAGTTTCTGGAAAAAATGGAAAACTTGTCTATAAGGCAGCAGAATCAAAGCACCAACAGGCCGAACCAAAATATCTTCGTATTTTAAAGGAATCTTACGTCAGTATGGATATGGCAATGAATATACTTGTCATAAAAACAGTTTCTGGTATGGCAATGGCAGCGGCAGCAGCACTTGATGCGTGTCATTTTAGTGAGATTGTCGGATGTATTGCAGGTGATGATACGATTATGTGCGCGGTTCGTACCGTGCCCGACACCATTCATCTGATGAAAAAAATTGAGAGTATTCTCAATGATTGAATATAGAAAGGCAGGAGAAAAATGCTGGACAGTCTGTACGTCAAAAACCTCGCTCTGATCGATGAAGAAGAGGTGACTTTTACAGAAGGATTAAATGCCTAAGCGGAGAGACGGGAGCAGGAAAATCCATTTTGATTGGTTCTGTTTTGATTGCACTTGGGGCAAAGGTACACAAAGAGATGATTCGCGCAAATGAAAAGGAGGCTTATATTGAGCTGATTTTTTCACCGACACATCCGGCAGTTCTCGAAAAGCTTCGAGAATATGATATTGAACCAGAAGATGGCCAGCTGATTATTTCGAAAAAGATCACTGCTTCAAAGAGCGTGAGCAAAATCAATAAAGAGGCATATCCAGCCTCGAAAGTACGCGAGGTTGCGTCACTTCTTCTTGATGTGCATGGTCAGCATGATCATCAGGCACTTATTCATCAGCATAAGCAGCTTGAGATCGTAGACAGAAGCGGCGGAAAAAAATTAAAAGAAGCAAAAGAACAGACAGCACAGTATTACCGCGTATGGAAACAGTATAAGGATGAGCTTGACAGTTACAGCGTAGACGAGGACGAGCGGCTTAGGCGCATGGATATTTTATGTTATGAGCTTGATGAGCTTAAAGAGGCATCAATTACACCTGGTGAAGAGGCACGTCTTTCAAAAGAATGGAAACGCTTATCGGAGCGTGAACATATCATAACAGCGTATCAGGAACTGACATCACTTTTAGGTTATGAGTCAAATGGTGCCTGTGATCTTTGTGGAAGAGCAGAGCATGCATTAAAAGGTATTTCAGATGCAGACGAAGAAGCGCAGTCTTTATATGATCAGCTTACGGATGCCGAGTCAATTATTCATGATATCTGTCGTGAAGCTTCAGAACGTCTTGATGCAATGCAGGATGAGGAGCTTGATACAGCAAAGATTGAAGAACGTCTTGATCAAATTCGTCATCTTATGCAGAAATATCGCTGTGATGAGGAAGGACTGCTGAAGATGACAGAGAAAAAAGAGCAGGAGCTTGAAAAATACCGTCATTTCGAGGAAGAGAAGGCGCGGGCGCAAAAATTATGTCAAAATGCATTTGTTAAGTTAGAACAGGCCGCAAACGATCTTAGCAGCAAAAGAAGAAAATGCGCAGATTTACTTTGCAGCCAATTGATTAAGGCACTTGTAGATTTGAATTTTTTAGATGTGCGTTTTGAGATTCATATGGATCAGACAGAGCAGATTGGTCCAGGAGGAAGGGATGTCGTTACATTTTACATAGCGACAAACCCAGGAGAAGCACTAAAGCCCGCTTGCTGCTGTCGCATCAGGTGGTGAATTATCAAGAATTATGTTAGCGGTGAAGTCTGTTATGGCGCAGAAGGAAGAAATAGAAACACTTATTTTCGACGAAATAGACACGGGAATCAGTGGCCGAACAGCACAAAAAGTCGCAAAACGTCTGTCAGAAACGGCAAAAGGAAGTCAGGTTATTTGTATCAGTCATCTGGCTCAGATCGTTTCAATGGCAGATACGCATTTTTTAATTGAGAAAAGTGCAGAAAATGAAAGAAACGACAACACATATCACAAAACTATCAGAAGAGGAAAGCATCCGTGAAGTTGCAAGACTTCTTGGCGGAGCAGAAATTACAAAGAACGTTCTTGATACAGCAAAAGAGATGAAAGATATGGCAAATAGAACAAAAGAATCCCAGATTACAAAATGATAAACAAACGCATACTAACAGCAGAAAAATGAAAGGAAGGCTGTTGGTATGCAAATGAAAATAAAGTACTTTAAAATACGAAAGGCTGTGGCAATTATATTTGCCATAGCCATAGCAGTTTGCTGTGCACATCACAGTTCATTTCAAAGTGTTGCAGCGACTGCGATGAAAAATACGGCTGTTCAAAACACCGTCCAAATGCCGCAAGTATATCCATGTGGATTTCCAGTTGGAATTTATATGGAGACAGAAGGTGTTATGGTGGTGACAACGGCGCAGATTCCAACAAATATGGAAACACTTTCTTCTCCATGTGAGGGCAGCCTGCAGCAGGGAGATTATATTACGTCGATCAATGGAAATCCAGTCAACTCGAAAGAAGAACTGGTTTCTAGTGTGGAAGCATGCGCGGGACAGCCGCTCACTCTTCATATTGTGCGCGAACAGGAATCGTTTGACATTTCTGTACTTCCTATTCAGGATACAAGCGGAACGTATCGTCTTGGTGTATGGGTCAAAGATGATGTGCAGGGAATTGGTACGCTGACTTATATAAGTGAGGATGGTCATTTCGGTGCGCTTGGTCATCCAATTAACGACAGCGATACAGGAAAACGAGTTAGTGTGCGAAAAGGTGGTCTATATGAATCGCAGATTCAGATGATAATCCGTGGCAAAAACGGTACACCAGGATCGTTCTGCGGTATAATCTGTTATGATACATCTACTTTTTTAGGAAACATCTATGAAAATACAAGCTGTGGAATTTATGGAAATGTATCTGCTTGATGAAAGAAAAATTAGTAAGATCAGCATTAATGCAGACGGCACACAAAGAAGAGGTTGTCTGCGGAAAAGCTTTTCTTCGCTGTGCAGTAAATGGCGAGCCGCAGGATTATGAAGTAGAAATTATAAAACGCAGCCAGGAAGTACTGGAGGATTTCAGATTTGCGTTACAGATAAGGTACTTCTTGAAAAACAGGCGGCATTATTCAGGGTATGAGTGGTTCACCGCTCATTCAAAATGGCAAAATGATCGGTGCAGTAACACATGTGTTTGTCAATGATCCAACGAAGGGCTATGCAATATATGCAGAAGATATGTTGAATCATTAATATGAAGTGTCGAATTGCCTGAATATTACAAAAGCATAAATCTACATGAAAAGACAGTTCTTTGTCTTATATAGCGCGAAATGCGCGCTTGACTACTCTTGTAGAAAATAGAAAAAACTGCTATAGTGAGTATGTCGATTGAAAAGACAAACGTAAAAATGAATGAACAATTAGCAGAAAGCAAGAGAAAGGATGAGGAAAATGGCAAAATTAAATGTAGCAATTGCAGATGATAATGAAAGAATACTCACAATGTTGGATGAGGTATTAACAGCAGATGATGATATTACAGTAGTGGGGACAGCTAGAAATGGAGAGCAGGCATACGAAG
>ENA-OQCN01001608-OQCN01001608.1-human-gut-metagenome-genome-assembly--contig:-NODE-1608-length-10851-cov-9.643696_pt1 | contig 10851 bp, 15 predicted proteins | sample MGYA00242497_ERZ504576 | MGnify/ENA primary metagenome ERZ504576 (study PRJEB26092, sample SAMD00036296) | human gut metagenome | host: Homo sapiens | study: EMG produced TPA metagenomics assembly of...
GTCATTCCCATTTCTGCCGCCAAGAATGAGGGCGTGGATGAGCTGGTAGGACCACGCCTTCATGTGGAAAGTATCAGGAGCGGCCCGGCCGCATGGATTCTGCAGTGAGGACGACCACGGCGGCGCGGTGCACCGCTGCATCCACGGCATCATCCATCTGATCGAGGACCACGCTAAGGCGGCGGGCATTCCGGTGCGGTTTGCCGCCACCAAGCTGGTGGAGGGCGACCAGCGCATTGAGGAAGCCTGAAGCTGGATCAGAACGAAAAAGAGATGATCGAGCATATCATCGTGCAGATGGAGCAGGAGCGCGGGCTGGACCGCGCCGCCGCCATTGCGGATATGCGGTTCTCCTTCATTCAGGAGCTGGTAGCCAAGACGGTGGTCAAGCCCCACGAAAGCAAAGAGCAGCTGCGCTCCAACCGCATCGACAAATTCCTCACCGGCAAGTACACCGCCATCCCGGCCTTTATCGCCATCATGGGTCTGGTGTTCTTCCTCACCTTCAACGTCATCGGCCTGTTCTTCCAGAACCTGATGGAAACGGGCATCGACGCGTTGACCGGCATCGTGGACACGGCGCTTACCAACTGGAACGTCAATGCGGCGGTGCACTCCTTGCTCATCGACGGCATCTTTACCGGCGTGGGCAGCGTGCTGAGCTTTCTGCCCATCATCGTGGTGCTGTTCTTCTTCCTCTCCATGCTGGAGGATACCGGTTACATGGCCCGCGTGGCCTTTGTGATGGATAAGCTGCTGCGCCGCATCGGCCTTTCGGGCCGCAGCATCGTGCCCATGCTCATCGGCTTTGGCTGCACCGTGCCCGGTGTCATGGCAAGCCGCACCCTGCCCTCGGAGCGCGACCGCAAAATGACCATCCTGCTCACCCCATTCATGAGCTGCTCGGCAAAGTTGCCCATCTACAGCCTGTTTGCGGCGGCGTTCTTCCCGCAGTATGCGGGCCTTGTGATGGTGCTGCTGTACTTTACCGGCATCGCGGTGGGCGTGCTGGCGGCACTGCTGCTCAAGAGCACGGTGTTCAAGGGCGAGGCGGTGCCCTTTGTCATGGAGCTGCCCAACTACCGCCTGCCCGGCCTGAAAAACGTGGCACAGCTGCTGTGGGAAAAGGCCCGGGACTTCTTGCAGAAGGCCTTCACGGTGATTTTTGCAGCCACCATCGTCATCTGGTTTTTGCAGAACTTTGACCTGCAGCTGCGGTTGACCGCCGACCCGCAGGCCAGCATCCTTGCCCGCATTGCGGGCGACATCGCCCCGCTGTTCGGGCCTTTGGGCTTTGCGGACTGGCGCATCTCCACCGCCCTCATCACCGGCTTCATGGCAAAGGAGAGCGTGGTGTCCTCACTGCTCATCCTCTTTGGCTCCGAAGCTGCGCTGTCGGCGGCCCTCACCCCGGCGCAGGCGGCTCCCCTGCTGGTGTTCTGCCTGCTGTACACCCCCTGCATCGCGGCAGTGGCCTCGGTCAAGCGGGAGCTGGGCAACAAGTGGGCGGTCATCATGGTGGTGAACCAGTGCACCGTGGCATGGCTGTGTGCTTTGCTGGTGCGTCTGGCGGCAGTGGTGCTGTTCTGAGAAAAACGATTGGAATGCGCTCCGCGCATATTCAGCGGAAAAATTACTTATAATGGAGCAATGCCGGGCGGTCTGCGGACCGCCCGGCATTGCGTTTTCACGGGTGGGGTCGTGGAGGAAAACAGCATCTGCCGCGCTGATTTCCTGCGGAAACAGCCGCGCGGCGGGAAGAACCCTCTCAGGCTCACTGCGTTCGCCAGCTCCCCCGAAGGGGGAGCTTTATTTGTGCTAACCGGAAGATGACAAAAAGCTCCCCCTTCGGGGGAGCTGCGCGGGAGCGCCTGAGAGGGTTTGCTCTCTCCCTCCTTGAGGGAGCTGGCGCGGCGTAAGCCGCGACTGAGGGAGTTCCCCCTTGACATCTCCCCTCTTCTGCACTATAATACTTCAAAAATGAATCATTCAAAGATGAAAGGACAGACCTGCTGTGAACCCGAATATCGAATTTTCCATCAAGACCGCACAGGCGTACAATGCCGTCTGCAAACCGCTGTGTCAGGAGCTTGGCCTGTCGCAGACGCGCTGGACATCCTGCTGTTTCTTGCCAACAACCCGGATTATAAAACGGCCCGGGACATCGTGGAGGTGCGGCATATCAAGGCGAACCTCGTCTCCATGAATGTGGATAAGCTGGTGCAGGAAGGGTATCTGGAACGGTACGCTGTGGTCGGCGACCGCCGCAAAACGAAGCTTCTCTGTACCGGCAAGGCAGACCCGATCATCCGCAAGGGGCGTGTGGTGCAGAATGCCTTTTTCAAGCGCCTGCTGGATCATGTGGAGCCGGCCGATCAGGAGGTCTTTTTCCGGACCATGGAGCTGATCGGGAAAAATCTGGACGAAATTATAAAGGAGAACGCATAAAATGAACGTGTTGTTTACGGTTCTTGTCACCTTTTTTGCCGGCATGGGGGCCGGCCTTGGCACCGGCTTTGCCGGTATGAGTGCGGCTGCAGTTATCAGCCCCATGCTCATCACTTTCCTGCACATGGACCCCTATATGGCGGTGGGCATCGCCCTTTCTTCGGATGTGCTGGCAAGTGCCGTCTCGGCCTATACCTACCACAAAAACAAGAACCTGGATATCAAAAACGGCCTGATCATGATGGCCAGCGTGCTGGTGTTCACGGTAGTTGGCAGCTGGGTGGCCAGCAGAGTGCCCTCGGCCACCATGGGCGCTTCTCGGTGTTCATGACCTTCCTGCTGGGCATCAAGTTCATTGTGCGCCCGGTCATGACGACCAAGGAAGCTATGCAGGGTGTCAGCGCCAAAAAGCGTGCCATCCAGTCCATCGTGTGCGGTGTGCTCATCGGCTTCATCTGCGGCTTCATCGGCGCAGGCGGCGGCATGATGATGCTGCTCATCCTCACCAGTGTGCTGGGCTACGAGCTGAAGACCGCGTGGGCACCAGCGTGTTCATTATGACCTTCACCGCCCTGACCGGTGCTGTCTCCCACTTCATGATCGGCGGTGCGCCCAATTGGTTCGTCTGGGCGCTGTGCGTGGTGTTCACCCTGCTGTGGGCGCGCATTGCCGCTGTGTTTGCCAATAAGGCAGACCCCAAGACCCTGAACCGTGCCACCGGTATTGTGCTGGTGGTGCTGGGCGTGGTCATTATGGGCTTTAACCTTCTGAGCTGATATCCCCTGCCCTTCAAATGAAAAAAGAAAGCCCGTGCAGCCGGAAACTGCACGGGCTTTCTCTGTATCAGAACTTACTTTTCTTCAATGGTGGAGTGCTCGATCACCCAGTCGGCAGCCTTGCGGATGCCCTCGTTGCGGCGCATGGCGGGAATATCGGATTTTTCCTTGATCTCTTCCAGCGTCTTTTTGGCGCGCTCTGCACGAGCGGCCAGAGCCTTATCGATATCTTCCTCGGTGGGCACCAGATTTTCCTGCTGTGCGATCTGCAGCAGAGCCATGTGCACACGGGCGGTCTTCTCGGCAGAAGAGCGCACCTTGGCGGTAAAGCTCTCGCGGGTCTCGTGGATCTGGCTCAGGTAGCGATCCAGGCTCAGGCGCTGCATCTGCAGCTGCTGCTGGATCTGCTCCATCTGCTGCTGGTAGGTGGTCTCCACCAGCACGCTGGGCAGTTCGCCCTCAGAAGCATCGGCCAGCTGGGTCAGGATCTGATCCTTGGCACGGTTCAGCGCACCGGCATGCTTGCCGTCGTGCAGCTGCTGCTTGACCTGTGCACGCAGCTCGTCCATGGTGTCCACATTGGCAACCTTCTTGGCAAAGTCGCTGTTCAGAGCAGGGATCTGGCGCACGCATACGTCGATCAGCTTGATCTTGAACACGACGGGTTTACCGGCCAGATCCTTTGCGTGGTAACGGTTCGGGAAGGTGACGAAGATCTCGAATTCCTCGCCTGCCTTGTGGCCCAGAATGCCCTCTTCAAAGCCGGGGATCATGCGGCCGCTGCCCAGCTGGACGGCCTGGTTCTTTGCGGTGCCGCCCTGGAAGGGCTTGCCCTCCAGCAGACCTTCGTAATCGATATGTACGATGTTGCCCTTTACGGCCGGACCTTGTGCGGCACCAGCTCAGCGGCAGCAGCGCGGCGGCGCTCCAGCACATTGTCGATCTCCTTGTCGGTCACTTCCGGGGTGACGCACTCGGCGGTAAAGCCGGTGGTCTTGGTCAGGTTCAGCTCAGGCTGCAGGGCAACAGTGGCAGTGGCCACAAAGCCTCGTCCTTTTTCACGCTCACAAGATCGTACACAGGATTGTCAACAGCCACAAAGCCGTGCTCTGCCATGGCGGCATCATACAGCGCGGGCACGTCCTTGTCCATCAGATCGTTGATGGCATCGTACCAGAAGGTGTGCTCGCCGCGGTCAGCCTCGATTTGTGCGCGGTCCGCTTCGCCCTTCTTGAAGCCGCGGATCGTATAGGAGGCGCGGGTGCGCTCATAAACGGCATTGGATGCAGCTTCCAGCTCTTCGGGGCTGGCGCTGAAGGTCATTTTGCAGACACTCTTTTCGGGAGTTTCCACGCTTACCAGTTTCATAGGATCTACCTCCGTGGTGTCTCGCTGCAGAGAAAACCCGGCGGCGCAGCCTCCACGCGGTGCTGCCCGCAAAGCTCCTGTACCCCTGCACGGACACAGATTAAAAACATATAGTAAGGCTATTATAGCACAAGAACGACAAAAACGATACAAGAAAAAGCATAAAAAATGCTGCTTTTTGAAAAAGATAAAAATATTTGCAAAAAACGGTTGACAAAACCCAGTCTGAGTGATAAAATACATCATGTTCCGAACGGAACGTATGCGTTGGTAGCTCAGCTGGATAGAGTGACTGACTACGAATCAGTAGGCCGGGGGTTCGAGTCCCTTCCATCGCACCAGAAAATGCCGTGAAATCGAAAGATTTCATGGCTTTTTTGTTTTTCTGGCAGAGGTTGCACACACTTGCACACTTTCTGCACACTTTACAAAAAAGCCATGTTATCTTTGCATTGCTCGCACAGCGTGTATTTCGCTGCACAAAAAAGAAATTTTTATGCGAAGAGCACCCGCGTCAGCTCGCGGCGTTCCTCTGCGTCCATCTGCCGGATGCTTCAAGGATCATTTTGCCTGTGATTTTTGTTGCCGCCGGCATTTTGTTTTCCGGGGACGCCTGCGGCACTGCTCTTGCTGTGTCCTGCCGGTAGAAGTCGGCTTCGATCTTCTCTGCCAGCTCCAACCGGGGCCTGTCCTGCGTGTGAGCGTAGGTGTCCATCAGGACGGTAGCAGTTGCATGACCTGTGTTGCCCTGCACCGATTTGAAGTCGCCGCCAGACTGCAACAGCTGATAGGTGGCACTGGAGTGTCGCAGACCATGAAACACGATCTTCTCAAACTCCGTGTGCTCCGCTCTCCACTGGCGATACCACTTGGTCAGAACGTCCGGGGCAATGGGTAAGCCGTCTGGTAAGCGGAACAGCTGACCGCAGTTGCTGTACTTTTCCGGGGCGTTCTGTTCGTCCTGCTTCATCTTGTCGAGCCATGCCAGAAGTTCCTCTTTCAGCGGTTTCGTCATATACAGGACACGGTTGGACTTCTTGGTTTTGGTCTTTTTCAGAATCAGCGAGGACTTGCTCCCCTCCCGTCTGTCCGGGAAGGTGTGGTAGATCTGGCTGGGGTCGATCTTGGACAAGGCTTCCTTGTTGGCGCGCTGCATTGCCTTGTTCACCGTGATAGCTCCACGACCATCGGCGGCATCGAAGTCGAGGTCTCCCGGCTGTAAGCGAGGATCTCACCCTCTCGCAGGGAGAGAATCATGCTCAGATGCACCGCCAAATGGAGGGCGGGGTTCTCAATGGTCTGCAACGCTGCCAGCATGGTGCGCTCATCCCAGATCGTGCGCTCCTCGGTGTTGACCTTGGGGGCTTCACGAGGGGTAGGCGATTTGTGAATCAAATCCCAGTCAACAGCATACGAAAAGGCGGTCTTCAGGAGTGTGTGGACTTCGTGAATGGACGTGCTGGACAGCAGCCGCTTCTTCTGGTTTTCCGTAAGCTCCTGCTTCTCGCCGTGAACGTACTGACCGCATGGGGTCTGGCTCAGGGTGGCGTAGAACTGCTCAATGTCGTAGGTGCGGAGGTCTTGTACCTTCCGATTTCCGATATACGGCACGATGAGGTTCTGCACCATCGCCACAGATTGGGTGTAGGTCTTGGGAGACCACTTGTGTTTGCTGGACTGAATGGGAATCCACTTGTACAGCATTTCCTCCACCGTCATTGCATCGGGCACGAGGAAGGTGCCGTCCAGCAGTTCCTTCTCCACCGTGATCTTGCGCTCCTGCGCTTCGGCCTTGGTCTTGAAGGTCTCCCAGCCCTTGCAGGGCTTGCCAGCATGATCTTTGTAGTTGTATCGGACGGAATACGTGTTGCCACGTTTCATAATAGATGCCATAGATGTTCCCTCCCTCAGACCGCTGCAAACCAATCATCGAAGCTCTGCTTGCTTACCCGGATGCTGGTACCGAGGCGGATCACCTTGAAATCTTTCGTGGTGTTGCACAGATTGTACGCAGCACGGTTGGAGATCGCCAACAGTTGGGCGATCTCCTCCACCCGGTAAACGAGCGGGGCGTGTCGGACGGTTTTGCTGGTCTGGTCAGAAGGTTCTACGGCAGGGGTTTCGGACAATTTCATTGTAGGGGATTCGGGCGCGATTTTCAAGTCCTCACGGGTCAGTTTAGCGGAATTTTTGCGGACATTCGTCATAGGCATGTCTCCTTTGCACTTCTCCAGACCCGGTGCAGCTCCGGTTGAGCTGCACCCTGTGGGCCGGTAAATATGTAAGGGCCTGCCGCTCCTGACCCGAAGCAGCAGCCCAAAAAAGTGCGAGAACTTGAATTTACGCGCCCCACGCGCCCCAAACCACACAAAAGTACCTTCCTGTGTTGATTTTATAGGGCGCATGGCTGGGATGCACGCGCCCTCTTGGGGCGCATCCTGGTTTCTCTCCCGCCCCGAAGCGTTTTGCCGCCCCGCATCCGCCCGGAAGGGGCGGACACGCGCCCGGAGAAAGCAACGATAACAAGTCAAAACCACTGCTTTGGGGCGCGTAGGGCGGGAGATTTTCACTTTTCGTGTGTTTTATGCCGCAGCAAAGGCGGGGTGGACGCATACGCCCCGGAAGCCGCGATACTTTCCCTCGATGTGCTTGGAAAAGGTCAGGCCATACTTCCCTGCATTTTTCAGCAGGAACTGGCTGAACTTCTTTTGCGGAACAGGCGATTCCAGATTATCCTCGCACCACTTGGTGTAGGCGCGATAGAGGTAGGTGGAGCGTTCCTCGGTGTCGGGCTTGAAACGGACATACGCCGTTGCCTGCATGAACTGGGTCAGGTTGTCGCTGTCCGCCATGGCTGCTTCGAGGTTCTGGATGGAGCGCTCGCTGATGGTGAACTGATAGCGGTTCGCCAGCAGACGGTGTAACCCCTCCAGCATCCACAGCAGGATGCCGGGACGCTCCTCGGACAACTCTTCGATGAGGAAGGGATTATCTACGCGGGTGGGGTCACGATCTTTTACCGTGATCAGGATCTGTCTGCGCCAAAAGCCGTCGCTGTCATCGTGAGCAGCCACAAGGTTGCCATTGCCGAAGCAGATGAAACGAACGTATAGCAGGCCTTGGACAGCCTGCTTGTTTTTCCGCTCGATGCACAAACGGTCTTCAGCGGTGACGATGGACTTGATGTTCCGGGTTTCGGGCAAAGCCACCATGTTCAGGTCGTCATCGACCATGACCAGCTTGTACTCCAGATTTGCGCTGGCAAAGCGGTTCGTTTCGATGCGGAGGATGGATTCGGAGTGAGAGGCTTCCCCGAACAGCTTCTTCAGCAGCAAGCCGATGCGGGACTTACCTTCGCCGCCCTTGCCGGTCATGACCAGCATCTTCTGCGCCTTGGTAGAGGGGATCAGAAGATAGCCGAGATATTCCTGCAAGGTCAGAATGTCCTCCGGGATCAGCAGACCGTCCAGAAATTCCAGCCACTTGGTCGGTGCAGGGGCATCGGGCTGGTATTCCACGGGGAGCCGGTTCAGGCAGAGTTCCTTTTCCGGCACAAATCCCCGCTCGTCCAGAAAGTAGGTTCCGTTCTGGAGATGGATGCGGTCAAGCTGGGGTTTCCATTCAGGGGTATAGGTTTCGATACGGAGTGCGTCCAGAACCTGCTTTTCCTTCTTGGCAAGGTTGTCGAGCACAAAGTCACGAAGGTCGCTGTGGACTTCATAGAGCAGTGCGTCCTCGTCTACCTCGCCGTTCTGGTCGAACAGCTTCTGTTTCAGGCACATCATGGGGTGTTTCTCTAAAAGATACTGGCAGTAAGCGGTTTCACGCACTTTGCCCTTACTGTCTACCCAAGGGCATTCGCATTCTTCCTCTTCTTCCAGTTCGTCCTCATCACGCCAATCGTCGTTCCTCTTTTTCCAGTCGCTCATGCAATCCCTCCCAATACTTCCGTAGCTCGTTTTCGGTCTGCGGGTCCGGGAGCACCGAACAGTCCAGATAATATTCAACGATGTCAAGGTTCTTTATTGCTTCAAGAAAGCAGGGGTGAAGTTCTTCTGTGGGTGACTGCGGTGCATATCGGACCCGCCAACGCTGCAGACAGTGGTAATAGTCCAGCAGCTGCTGCCGGACGGTGGGCGGTCTGCGATGAGCAAGCCGCACCTTGCCGTCGGCAAGTGCCATGCCGAAATCGTTCTTCAACTTTTCCACAGCCTTATAGGGAGAAAGTTGAAAAAGTCTGCCGACAAAATCGATCACATCACCATCCGCCTGACAGGCGAAACAGTGGAAACGGCTGTCCACCTTCATGCTGGGGTGTTTATCCCCGTGGAAGGGACAGCACATCATGCCGTTCCGTTTTACGGCGAAGCGTACAGCTCCGCTGCCTGCCGGGTCGAGATGGCATTTTTTACGTCCGAAAAGACAGAGGTGCTACCCTCCGTCCCAATGGGCGGGGTACAGGCGAAAGGACGAAGCCCGGTGAGGGGCGTGGGTGAGGTTGGGTTTATTCACACATCGATCCGTCAGAGTGTTGTTCATTTGACCTCCTGCTGCGGTACGGCGTGGCTGCGCTCTTCCTTGCGGAAGAAGGCTTCCACGTTCTGTTGTGCGGTGCGGAGTTCACGCAGTTCGATCTGCGCTTTCTTGTAGCGGGTGTAGAACCCGTTTTTCTCCGAGGAAAGGGTCTGATATTCGGCATCCAGCTTTTTGAGGTCCGGCAGAGTGCTGAGCCCATTGGCTTTGAAATAGGCACAAGCGGCCTCGTACACGGCAAGCTCTGCACGGTGCTGCTCCCGGAACGCTGCGGGGTTCCGCACAGTCTGGAGCTTCTGTGCAAGAGGCTTATACTGCCGATAGACCACAAGATGCCCGCGCAGCTCCTTGAGGGAAGCCATGCGGGCATCCATGTCTTTGACCACCGCCAGTGCATCGTCGTGCTGGGTTTGCAGTTCAGCAATGCGCTGGTGCAGGGCATCTTCGCTGGTGAGACCTTTCTCCTGTAACAGGATGAGGGTCTGCGACCAGCGTTTGAGATTGAACTTTTTCGCCCAACGCTCATAGCCGATACCCTTTCCGGCTGCGACTCTCGCCTGAATGTCAACCAGTTTCCTGATCTTATCCGGCTTCTTCTCGCTGCTGGGCTGGATGATGGCGGCAAGCTGGATGTTCTGGGAGAGGGCGGTCAGCACCTGCTCTTTTTCCAACTTCTTGCTCAGTTTCTTGGCGGTGATGAACTTTGTCCGGCCGGGCGGGCAGTAGCTCAACCGGCCTCGGCTCTCCTTCACGGCGATGCCGTGTTCCTGCATGAGCAATGCAGAAAATTCCTCGAAGGTGGTGGTCTTGTTCAGCACAGCGTAGATCTGCTTTCGCAGCTTGTCCAGTTCGGTCTGGTAGACGGTCTGGGTGGGCTGCTGCCCTTCGGCGGCAAGTTTGGCGTTGGCATGGTCGAGGCGGCGTTGTCCGCGCCGCTGCGCCCAATACTCGCGCTCCGAAACATGGTCGCTTGGGCTTCCAACAGATTGATCTGGTTCAGGTCGGCTTGCTCACACATTTCCATGACTGCGACACGGAGGTGCCGGAGCATGGCAGAGGTGCAGCGGTGCTTCTTGCCCGCTTCCCAGTCGCAGGGCTTATCCATGAAGGGCTGCCGTTCTACGGTGCGGACGCGCAAGCTGCCAATGACGATGTGGACGTGAATGTTTCCCGCACTGTTGTGACCGTCCGGGTGGGTGCAGACGATGGCGGGATGACCGGGGAAGTTGTCCTTGCAGAACTGCAAGCCAAGGGCTTGCGCCCGCTCCATGGTCAGGCCGTTCTCTACTGCGTCCTTCGGGTCGAAGCTGATGATATAATGGTGGGTCTTCACGTCCTCCCGCCCGCCGTTCTTGCCGTACTTGCGATTGGCAATCAGGCAGGCCATAGCAAACGAAGATTCGCCGCACTCAAGGGTGTCGAGCAGGTACGAATCCCGCAGCTTGGGTCTGCCCTTCTCGTCCAGAATGGGCAGGCCGGTGTACTCGTTGTGCTGAAAGGTGAGATAGCTTTCGGCGGCGGCATAGTTAGAGTTTTTCGAGGTCAAATGCTTGATGGTTGCCATACAGTTCACCAACCGTTTCTTCGGCTTTCAGCCGAAAGTTCGTGAGTGCGGACAGTTCCTCCAGAATTTGCGCCCGGAGCTGCTCGGTGTCTTTGCCGCCGGAGTTGAAGTGCCGTGCAAGCTGGTTGAGGTTGCTGCCCACCTTGCTGCACTGGGCAGACA
>ENA-OQCN01001609-OQCN01001609.1-human-gut-metagenome-genome-assembly--contig:-NODE-1609-length-10847-cov-1.968004_pt1 | contig 10847 bp, 14 predicted proteins | sample MGYA00242497_ERZ504576 | MGnify/ENA primary metagenome ERZ504576 (study PRJEB26092, sample SAMD00036296) | human gut metagenome | host: Homo sapiens | study: EMG produced TPA metagenomics assembly of...
TTTTTGTGTTTATGGAAGTATTACCATATTGTTGAAATGTTTTTTTTATTAATGATTTTTTAACAGTAAACGGTGTGTACTTTAACTGATATACTCTGGTATCATTTTCGATTTTATATGTTATAAATAACTTTTATTATTCGTTTTAACTTTTTTTTGATTGCCTGCACGATTTTCTTTACACCACCCGGTTATTTTTATATAGCTCATGTATCTTATGTCTGGGATGCTGCTCCATCTCAGGAGGCATTTTCTTATAATCTCCATACAGCCTTTTCAAATACGGATCATAATTTCCCGGTATCATAAAAACTTTATTCTCAAAATCAGCCTCTTTTAATGGAAGCAGATAACTTTTCGGCATCACTTCCCTCTCATACCCGGCAACCCCAAATAAGCTACAGATATACTCACTATCCGAAGTTCTCCATGATGTCATGATCTTTTTACACACTCTCATATAAAACCGGAATATAAAACCGGGGGTTATTTTAAGAATTACCTTTGAAATATTCCGGATTGCTTTTCCTTTATTTTTAACTGGAAGACGATATTCTGACAAATAATAAATAAGTGATGTCCACTTCTGAACCTTCTTTAATACTCCCGATTTTGGAACACCATCAATCGGATGTATGTCTATTTTTGCCGTATTTTCATATCCGGCATCTGCATGCAAGGTATCATATAAATAACCAATTGGCGCATCCGGTATCATATGCTTCTCGACCGGTGAATATATAAATTCACCCAGCCGGTCATGCTGCAGACTCATCAGGTATTCCATTTTTTCGAAATCTTCCCGCATCATTGCAATATCCACGTCGTCGTCCCATGGTATAAATCCCTGATGTCTGACTGCACCTAACGCACTTCCGCCTACCAGAAAAAAAATCATTCCATTCTGTTGTGTAAATTTCTGAAAAGACGACAGCATTTCAACTAAACGTTGCTGCAATTCTTTTAATCCATTTTCCATTGCATTCACTCTCCATTACGACTAATGCAACCTTATTACCATAGATAATAGAATGCACGCTTTGCGCATATTCTCTTACCATGAATTATAGCATACACCAATTTTTCCGTCAATTTTGCGTCTGTCTATACCTTTTGTATCTGTATTAGTCATGTTACTGTTCACTCGCAAGCTTGACACTTGCTGTCAAGCTGTGCGCCAAAGACTATATCATGCCAGATTACAGCCCCATGCATCGAAGATGCATGGGGCTGTAATTGCTACTGCTCACACAGTGTGTGAACAGTAGCTTAGTCATCCTGTTGTACCAACATACCTGTAGCAAAATCAAGCTCATGCATACGCTGTATTTCTTCCTGTTTTTTCTTAATCGCATTACTGATATTCTCAGGCATCTTTCCAAGTAAAATCCAATCTATCACACGATCCGATGCACCGCTGTCTATATAATCAAAATGATGTGTGATATATTGTTCAACTTTTTCATATTCAAAGTCCTTATCTGTAATTGCAGAAAGCACCTCCTCAAATGAATAACATACCTTACCCGGTGCAGATTCTTCATAATCTCTATGAAATCCTCTGGAAAAAGAATACTGAATCTTGTCGAATGCAAAAAACAGCATCGGTTTTCTCATGAGTGAATATTCAAAAATATTCGACGAATAATCTGTAATTAATAAATCAACAATATAGAACAGATCATTAATATTCGGGTATTTTTTTACATCCAAGAATTTATCCGCATATTTTTTCCTATCACAATATCTTTATTTACCCATGGATGCATTTTAAATAAAACTACATATTCATCTCCACAGATCTGATATAACTTTTCAAAATCGATCAATTCATACGGATAATATGCTGTTTTTTTTATTTCTTCCACGGTAGGTAGGTGCAAAAAGTATGACTTTTTTACCTCTGCACATTGGAAACTGCTCATACAATTCTTTTATTTTTTCATTCCTATGCTGCTCATCCAAATACTCATCCATACGGGGCATTCCTGTTGGCAATACTTGCTCATCATTAATTCCCCATACTTCCGAAAAAAACGGTGCGATATTTTTTGAGCCAGCAATTCCGTACTTATATTGTCTGTGGCAGGACTGCGGTGAAGGACATCCTTCATGTCCCCAGCGACTGTAGCCTGATGATTTAAACCCTGCTCCTGCATGCCATAATTGAATCAGCGTTGTATCATCATCCAGTTTTAGCCAATCCAGTACCGGTGCATGATCGTCAATAAAAATAGTGCCGCTCTGTGCCAGTAATTTCATAAGACCAATCCAGCTTTTTTTACTTTGCGGCTCTGCCGCTGCAGGACGTGCAGAATACAATAACCGATATTGCTGATCCAGCTGTCTGTCAACCATTCTGTCTGAAACTGCTTTTAAATTTGATGCAATTTTCTGATCCTGTTCTGTCATAAAAAGGACTGTATTTTTTCGTCTGCTTTTATACAAAAATGAATACCATTTATATACTCTTCTTAAAACAGATCTGCTAGATAAATAGCAGTCTTTCAATGCTTTTATCAAATTTATTTTTTTGAGGAAGCTTGGATTCTGTGGAAATGTAACCCCTACTGCCCCTAATGCGATACAATGCATACGGAATGGCAGTGTATCCGTTCCATCTTCTATATAAAATGTAACATTGTAAGATTTTCCCCTTTCACCGTACAAAAAGTTTCTGGACATTGCTTCTAATTGATCTGCAATATCAGGACTGGTTTCACACTCTCGCCAGAACACATTCTTTTCACATACAAAAATACGATATGTTCCCCTCGGAATACAACGTAGTTCACCACTATTTGTTACATTAACATGAAGTTTGATGATATCTTCTTTCCTGCGTACATCGAACTTAACTCCACATCCCCCAAATTATTTACCGCATAAAATTCCATCTTATCTATATCATACGTTTTCTGCCCGTCAATATGCAGCCTTACTGTAAGAATCAAGTGTATTCTTTCCCATTCAATATTTTCAATTGTCGCTGATACACCACTCTCATTGATTCTCCAATTCATTTTCTAACTCCTTTTTATCTATTCCATGTATTCCAAAAGACTGCACAATTATATCATACCAGCTATTTCACGTCAATTTATTCTACTCTCTTGATTTTCCGCAGTTTTATCCACAACCACTTGATTTTGTTAGATTCCAATAAACAACTTTCAAAAAATGCCCAAAATATAAGGAATCCTTTTCTGTTTTACCTTAAATTAATGTGTCAAATCAAAATAATACTAAACAAAAAAACAGGAGGACTCCTTATGCTTAATTCTACAACAAATACTTATACTTTGAAACGGGAAATTTTAACTTTTTCCAAAAAAATTTCAAAACATCTTTCCAAACCAGAAAGAAAGTTTACCGCTGATATGACCTACGGCATGCTTGCCTCTCAGAGCTGTCTTCTGACAGACATTGTTGACCAGCTTCATGAGAATTCTAAAAAAGTTAATTCTGTGGAGAGTCTTACAAGACATCTCAACAAAGGAATTCCGAAAGATGCTCAAAAGTCATATCTGACCTTTGTTCGTACAATGGTTTCCAGCAATCCCATTATCCATATCGATGATAGTGATGTGATAAAACCGGAAGGCCGCAGGTTCGAGGCACTTGGACTTGTTCGTGATGGTTCTAAAAGCACTAATACTAAAACCGTTTATGAAAAAGGCTATCACGTAACAGAAGCCTGTGTTCTTACCGGCAACAATCATCCCGTGAAGCATATCTGTCTCATGTAAAAGTTCAGATAACCGCTTCTAAAAAAGATATTGACCTGGTGCTCGTCTATGGTTTAACCGAACATCCAATGATGCTTGCAACCAATAAAGATATTAAATCAAAAGAAGATGTAATCGCTGTTGCAAAGCAGTACTTTTCGAGATGGAAAATAGAGGAATATTTCCGCTGCAAAAAACAGATGTTTCAGTTTGAAAACTTTCGAGTACAAAAGCTGTCTGCCATCAATACGTTAAATTTTTATATCACCTTATGCATGGCTTTTCTTGCACATATATCTATGAAGTCAGAAACAAATGCCCTTAAGGTTTCAATTATACAAAAAGCAGACCCTGTAAAGAAAAAAGTATATTTCTGCTATTACCGGTTAGCTAAAGGTATCTCTGGCATACTATCGTATGCAAAAGAAGGCGTCAGGCTATGGTTCCGGACAAAACGTCCGGCATATCGTCAACTCTGCCTTAAGCTGACCGCTTAGATAGATACAAGAATATATCTCCCAAAGCCCGATTTCGGTGGGGCTTATTAAAGTACTTCTACTCACAGAACTTCCATTCCTAGCTCTTCAAAAAAGCGGAAGATTAGTGCTTTGGGAAGGTGTAACCACTTTTTGATTACATTTTATGGAAACTCAAGATCCTACTTTAAGCCAGAGATTTCGCTTTTAACTTTTTTATCCATGCATTTTTATAAATAATCCAGTTATCAGCATTCCATCTGCGGCTGCCTTCATTCTTGGTCAATACGCGCAAAATCCCCCCCTATTTTTTCCCTAGGTTTTTTTCGGCTGATTTTCTCTATCCGCCTTTTCCATATAAAATCTGTTTCACTTTTTCTGTTAGCAGCTCATCGCAAAAAATCCGGTTTATACTCTTTCGGCTTATTCCGCTTCCTACAAAGCTCCGGCTTCTCCGGTACAAATATAACTCTCTTACATTAAAGCCTATGATTATCAGGTTAGATATTGTTTCAACCGCATCATGACAGTAACAGTGCTTTGCGTGATAATACGTTTTCAATTGATGGAAACCATTCTCCTCAATGTCCCACCTGCGGTTCATCATTTCCCATAACACCCGGTAATCTGCCGTTTCCAGTGTCATTACAAGCCACATAAAACGTTCGGCTTTCCCCCTTTTTCTTCCCACTGCTCACGATACCGCACCACACGCAGTTTATATGGACACCCTTCCATCTCAAAGCCTGAAAGGTCCCTTGGTTTTAACATTTCCTGCCCCAGAATTACGTGTGGTGATTTTCCTATGGTCATGCACACCACACTCCGGTGAAAGTATTCGGTTTCCCCTGTGAGTTTTTTCCGAGTCAGACAGTTCGGACAGGATTTTTTGTACTGCTGAATAATTCCGCACCATCAAAACCTGCCACAACATATCCGCTTATCGTTCCATTCCGGAATATCCGGTTACGTTTTATGATATCAATCATTTCTTCATGTATGCTGCGTATTTCATCCGGGTTTATTCTGGAGAGAAGGTCGCGGACTGCATCAACTTTTGGAATCCTTCCACTGATACAGTTTTTCAGTCTTTTCGACATGCTTTCAGGGACTTTTATTTTTTAAAGTGAAATCTCTGTTCACGATGTTTGCATCTTGACTCTTCCGTCACTTTCGGCTAGGATAATCTTAATATATTTCCGGCATTTTGCGAACAATATGCCGATAAGTACACTAAAAACTGGAGGGTTGGATTTGAAAAAAATAAAACGTATTCTTGCCATTCTTGGCGCAATTATCTTAGCCGGTCTTTATATTTCCACCATCGTCTGTGCACTCTCTTCCAATGAGAACTATATGGATATGCTGATGGCCTCTGTTTATGCAACCGTGATCATCCCGGTGCTGATCTGGGCATATTCTTTTGTATATAAGATGGTCAAGAAAAATCATGAGCAGAAGGAAGATTAATTTTCCTCTGCTCATTTTTTATCGCTCTTCTAACGGCACATATGCTTTCTCCGGCATGATGCTCCGGTATGCAGGACGAATGATTTTATCCATATTTACCAGCTCTTCCATGCGGTGCGCGCTCCATCCGACAATACGGGCGATCGCAAAGATCGGGGTATAAAGCTCTAACGGGATGTCTAACATACTGTATACAAATCCACTGTAAAAGTCCACATTGGCTGAAACCCCCTTATAGATATGGCGTTTTTCCGCGATCACTTCCGGTGCAAGATTTTCTACCATACTGTATAATGCAAAATCTTTTTCTCTTCCCTTCGCCACCGCGAGCCTTTCCACAAAGCTTTTTGAATACGCGCGCTCTCGGATCGGAAAGAGAATAAACGGCATGACCCATACCATAGATCAGGCCTTTGCGGTCAAATGCCTGTTTGTCGACAAGCTGTTCCAAATAGTTTTTAACTTCGTCTCTGTCTCCCCAGTCCTTCACATGATTTCTCATATCATCCATCATTTCCACTACTTTGATATTAGCGCCGCCGTGCTTTGGTCCTTTTAAGGAAGAAAGTGCCGCTGCCATGACAGAGTATGTATCGGATCCGGATGAGGTCACAACCCTTGTTGTAAACGTAGAGTTATTTCCACCACCGTGTTCCATATGAAGTACCAGCGCAATGTCAAGCACGCGCGCTTCCAGTTCCGTGTACGCTTTATCCGGGCGAAGCATAAGGAGCAGATTCTCTGCTGCGGATAATCCCTCCTGCGGACGGTGGATATAAAGGCTGTCATCACAGATATAATGGTTGTATGCATGGTAACCGTACACCGCAAGCATCGGGAACACACTGATCAGCTTGATGCACTGTTCTAACTGCGTATGCAGCTCCTGGTCAGCGATCGTCTCATCATAGGAAGCAAGTGTCAGCACGCTTCTCGTCAGCGAATTCATGATATCCTTGCTCGGTGCTTTCATAATGACATCTCTGGTAAAGTTTGTCGGAAGCTGTCTGCACTCTTCTAACATGCTCTTAAATGCCCCTAATTTTGCAGCATCCGGCAGTTCGCCAAACAAGAGCAGGTATGCCACTTCCTCGAATCCAAAACGTTTTCCCTCAAATCCATGGATCAGTCGATCACATTGTAACCGCGGTACCAGAGCTGTCCGTCACACGGAACCTTTTTCCCATCCTCCGTTTTAAACGCATCGATCCTTGAAATATTGCTGATCCCCGCAAGCACACCGGTTCCATCCACATCTCTCAAACCACGTTTTACACCGAACTCCTTAAACAGCTCCGGCGGGATTCTGTCATTACGTTCACATATTGTCATCAGTTCTTCCGTTTCTTTTCCAAAATCTCCATATTGGTTCATGTCCCATCCTCCTGTTCTGCCTGAATATTCTTCATGATCTTGCCCATTACCCGCTTTAAGCAGCTTCGTTCTTCTTCTGTCACGCCCGCAAACAGACGCTCTAAAATATCTGCCGGATCTGTTCAAACTCTTCCAGCACAGGTTTTGCCTTACCAGTCATACGAATGTGTATTTTCCTGTGATCCGCCTCATCAGCAACCAGCTCAATATATCCATGCTGTTTTAAATTGTCCACCGATTTTGAAATATGGGCCTTGGACAAATGCTGTATCTCGATCAGATCCTTTGCGGTATCCTTCTGTTTCTCATGGGAAATCAGATAAAGGATATCCAGCTCCACATGGCGCAATCCATAGGTCTCCATCAGCCGTTCACATGCCTGCTCGATCACTTTTCTCATCTGCTGGTTGGTTCCAAATATTTCATACTCACTGTACATCATCCCTGCTCCACATTCTTTTTCTTCCGGTAAATAACTTTTTATTTCCTGCTTTGCGGTTCGAATTAGTTCGTTAATGAACTTTCTCACATTCATGTTACCTCTTTTTTTCCAAAAGTGTCAAATTAAAAATTTAATTGAACTTAAAAATTAACCGGACCTGCACATATACAATCCGGTATTTTCATCTCTGTGATTCAGATTTGTCATTTCACTCTCTTACTTCGTTTCCTCTGTTACAACGGCCTCTGTTTCATTCGGCACCACGGTCGCTGTCTCCGTTTCATCCACGGCCTCCGATGGCTCTTCTGCCTCAGTTTCCGTATCATCTGCTTTTGCGGTCAGATCTTCGACGCTCTTATCAAATCCGGTCGCTGGCGCGCTGTCCACAACATATATGGTATCACTGTCGCCCGTTTTCAGATAATACTCATTCGTGATCTCATTCTGGCTGCCAATGTAGATCGTCGTTAGCCCGGAATCCGTTTTTAACGTAACCGTATTAGCAGGATCATCCAGCCCAAAGTCCGCCAGGTCATCATACTCTGTAACCTCGTCTGATGCCGTGATCGCTGATGCCTTATTTAAAAGTGTCTCCAAAGCGCTCTCATCAATATCAACCGACTGATCCCCGTCATAGGTCCACTCTGTTCCATTTTTTGTAAAGGAAAGTGTTGTTCCATCCAGCACATAAGAAAACTGTGTGATATCAGAGACCTCAAGATCCGTCACCTGGATCTTTTCCGCCTCTTCTTTGGCATTTTCCTTTTCTTCCTGTTTTTTACTGTAAAAATGGACGCCTATATACGCAAGGATCAGCAGGATCAGCAAAATGACCAGAACGATCATCTGTTTTTTCTGTTTCTGCATTATTTTTTCCTCCTTACTGCCCAGATCACAACTCCGATAATAATCAGTACAACCGGTATAAAAATACTTGCTGCCAGTCCACCAATAATTGTAGAAATTGAAGTGATCGTGATCGTGCTCATCTTATAGTCTTTTACCGGAATAACGCTGGTATTATCATCCTCCCCGCTGGTCAGATTCGTCATGATATCAGTAAACATCGATACGTTGCTTCCCGATACGATCTGGTCTGTGGAATCCGTAAATAACTCCATAGAACCTGCCACAACGACCTGGATGATGTATCATTTTCTGTCTTTGCCGCCGCAAGTGCGATCGTAAATGGTCCTTCAATATCTCCGTCTTCTTTTTCAGATGTTGTTGCATTATCTGCATCAATCTTTGATACCGCCTTATCGGTTGTCTGCAGCAATGCGGTATATGTCACATCATCGGAAGACCCGTCATAACTGAACGCTTCGCTGTACGGTGCAAAAATATATTTTCCGCTGACAGAAGAGGTGTAATCGTTGCTCTCTACTTCCGGAAGCAGATAGTATGGAATGTTATTGTAATAGTAGGAACTGTCGTTCTCCATGACAATACCATCCACACGCTCAATGCCGTATGCTTTTAAAATACTTTCAAAGTTCGTCAGATCCTTGTACTGGAAATTGGTCGTGATCAGCGCTTTTCCGCCTTTTTCCAGATAATCGGTCACTTTCTTTGCATCATCTGCGGAGAAATCCGAAGTCGGTGCGTTGATAATGATTGCTGATGCATCATCCGGCACAGCTCCTCTTTTAACAATGTCAGCTCCGTGAGTGTCATATTCGCCTTCTCGATTGCTTCCGAAAATCCGCCGGAAAGCGAAGTTTCCCCGTGTCCTGTGATCTCATAGACAACCGGCAGCTCGCTCGAATCTTTGGTCACATACTGGAGTGCACTTGTGATCTGTCCCTCGGCATCATATCCATCAAGGCTTCTTGAATAGGAAGAATAATCATAGGAGTACTCATAAATATCGTTATAATCGATCACTCTGGAGCGTGCATCACTCGCAACAATCAGACTGTTCGAAGCAGGTGCATCCGTCGTATACTTCTGGAAAATGTCGGATTGGTCGACGGATTAACATAGCTTACTTTTACATGACCGGACAGATCCTCATATCGCTGTAATGTCTCTGAAAGCGTACTGTCCGCATTTTTCTCTGCTGCAAGCACATAAATATTGACATCCTGATCCAGTGTCTTTAAGTAATCTTTTGTCGTATCCGTGATGGAGTACAACTTTGTGGATGTCGCATCGATTGCTGTGACCGTGGACGGCAGCTCATTTGCCACCAGGTTCACAACAACCGCAATGGCAAAGGCGACAACGATCATTCCGATGGAAAACGCCCCCGGAGCGATCTTTTTGGTGCTAACCGAATATCTGCGTTTCTGGATCAGCTGGCAGCTCAAAAACAGGCAGATTCCGATCACCGACAGAAAATAGATCACGCCTGTGAGGTCTAAGCAGCCATTCATAAATTTATCCAACGGTGTGTACAAATCATATGCGTTTAATATTTTTGTCAGAAGATTACCGCTCTGTGAGATCATGCTGGTAATACTCGACATCATGTAACCAAGAAACAGTGCTGCAAATCCAAGCACTGCTGCGATAACCTGACTTTCCGTTACCACTGACATCAGCATACCGATCGCAATACATGCGCAGCCATACAGCCAGAATCCCAAAACCGCCACATAGCTTTCTCCTAGCGGCACAGAACCATAAATGGATAAAAATAACGGTGTCAGCGCAACAACGATCATTGCAATGGAGAAAACTCCGACCATGGCAAGATATTTGCCAAACACGATCTTTCCAAGCGGAACCGGGGAAGTTAACATTAGCTGATCTGTCTTTGTATGCCGTTCCTCCGCAAAGCTCCGCATGGTAAGTACCGGTACCGCAATCATCACAATAAATGAAACTGCGGAAAGTGAATACGAAACATAAGGCGAACCGGACCTTAAGTTATAAGCATAAAAATACAATCCATATAAAGCAAGTACTGCTGCAATAAAAAGCCATCCCACCACAGTCTGGAAATAGGATCTGATCTCACGTTTAAAAATTGCAAACATTATTTTGTTCCTCCTTCCTGTGATGTGAGTTCAAGGAATACATCCTCTAAGGACTTCGATGCTGCCTTCATCTCTAAGATCGGCATATGGTGTTCCACGCAGGTGTGATAAATCGCCTCGCGTACATCCGCATCTTTTTTGCCGTCACAAGAAGCTGTACCGCGCCATCCTCTTTGTACAGCTACGTACGTCTGAGCATCGATCGATGTACAGCTTACGTACGTCTGAGCATCGATCGATGTACAGCTACGTACGTCTGACATCGATCGATGTACAGCTAGTACGTCTGAGCATCGATCATGTACACTACGTAGTCTGAGCATCACGGATGTACAGTATACCTCTAGCATCGATTCATGTAGCCTACGTAGCT
>ENA-OQCN01001610-OQCN01001610.1-human-gut-metagenome-genome-assembly--contig:-NODE-1610-length-10842-cov-3.556976_pt1 | contig 10842 bp, 8 predicted proteins | sample MGYA00242497_ERZ504576 | MGnify/ENA primary metagenome ERZ504576 (study PRJEB26092, sample SAMD00036296) | human gut metagenome | host: Homo sapiens | study: EMG produced TPA metagenomics assembly of...
AGAAAAGACCGCTGGGACGGCGGTTCTTGGAAGGTCGATATTTTTCAGCTCTGCTGCGGCTGGTCGCGGAACACGATCTCGCCGGTGGCGCTGTCCATGGACTCGACGATAGCGAGGCTCTCCAGCTGGATGCCCTTGCTGCGGATGAGGTCGCCGCCCTGCTGGAAGCCCTTCTCGACGGCGATGCCGATGCCCTCGACAGTGGCACCAGCCTTCTCGGTCAGCTCCAGCAGACCCAGCAGGGCGCAGCCGTTGGCCAGGAAGTCGTCGATGATGAGAACATGGTCCTCGGGGGTGAGGAACTTCTTGGAGACGATGACATTATAAATTTTCTTGTGGGTGAAGGACTGGATCTTCGTCTCGTAGTTGTCGTAGTCCAGGTTGATGCTCATGGACTTTTGGCGAACACCACCGGCACGTTGAACTCGCTGGCCACCACGGCCGCGATGCCGATGCCGCTGGCCTCGATGGTGAGCACCTTGTTGATGGGTTTGCCATCGAACAGGCGCTTCCACTCCTTTGCCATCTCGCGGAACAGCGGAATGTCCATTTGATGGTTGATGAAGCTGTCCACCTTGAGCACATTGCCCTCACGGACGATGCCGTCTTTGCGGATGCGGTCTTCCAGCATTTTCATAGTTCGTCTCTTCCTCCCAATTTTCCTGTCACAAAACGGTCAATATTTCATATCAGTATACCGGATACTTTCCCGGTTGGCAAGGCTTTTTCTGCCCAAATTTGACTCGTTCTCTCCGGTTTTTTCAGCCCTTTCGATTATAAGTACGACTTTTGCGGTACGGTCTGTGTCTCAGGGCGGGCGATTTGTGCAGTTGTCTCTTGTTTTCTGCGCAAAATCGAGTATACTGGTAGCAACCGGAAACGGTTTGCTGCGGCCGACGAGGGCCGCACCGGGAAAAGGAGTCAGTATATGAAGACAGGGTTAGTATTAGAGGGCGGTGCCATGCGGGGGATGTTCACCGCAGGCGTTCTGGATGTCCTGATGGAGCACGGCCTCACCACCGACGGCACCATCGGCGTGTCGGCGGGCGCGGTGTTCGGCTGCAACTTCAAGTCGCACCAGATCGGCCGTGTCATCCGCTACAACACCGAATATTGCAACGACAAGCGCTACGCCAGCTTCCGCAATCTGCTGCGCACCGGCAACCTCTACAGTGAGGATTTCTGCTACCATGAGGTGCCGGAAAAGCTGGACCCCTTCGATGAAGAGGCCTTCCGCGCTTCGCCCATGGACTTCTTTGTCGTCTGCACCGACCTGCACACCGGCGATCCTATCTACCACAAGTGCCGCAGCGGCGACGCCGAGGACGTGCGCTGGATGGAGGCTTCGGCGTCCATGCCGCTGGCGGCGAAAGCCGTCAGGATCGGCCACTACTCCCTGCTGGACGGCGGCGTGGCCGACTCCATCCCCGTCCGCTTCTTCGAGAGCCTGGGTTACAAGCGGAACCTCATTATCCTGACCCAGCCCAAGGGCTTTGTGAAAAAGAAGAACCCCATGCTGCCCGCCATCCGTGCGCGGTATCTGCGCTATCCGGCCTTCGTGGCAGCGGTGGCCGACCGTCACGAGCGGTACAACGAGGCCCTCTCCTACATCGCCATGCAGGAGGCATCGGGCAAGGACTATGTCATCCGCCCGCCCATCCCGCTGGAGATCGGCGCTATGGAGCGCGACCCCGCCCAGCTGCGCCGGGTCTACGAGACGGGCCGCGCCGTGGCGGAGAACCAGATTGATAAGATAGAGGCGTTCCTGAACGATGTGAAGGAGACGCCAGAGGAGTAACCTCTCCGTCACGGCTGACGCCGTGCCACTGCCCGGGTTGCGGCATCCAGCAGCCGCAGCGCTTTGCTTGCGTCTTGCTGGCCGCGGCCCCAACAGCGACTCCCTGTTTCCGCCACTGGCGGCGGTCGTCGTTGTTGCTCCTAACGAGGGGAGGCTTTGGCATTCCGTAAAGCTTCGCCTCTTCGCCAGAGGCTCCCCTACTAGGGGAGCTGTCGAGCGGCAGCGAGACTGAGAGGTTGTACGAAGACGAGCCTAACCTACAAACAAAGCAGGAGCCCCATCCATTCGGATGGAGCTCCTGCTTTTCTTATAACTTACTGCATATCCGTCTCAGAGATGGGGGTATCCAGCTCATCGGCGGGGGTGTCCGCCATCTCGGGCTGTTTGCCCTTCTTCTCCCTGCGGGGCTTTTCGCCCTTGGGGCCGTGCTTCGACTTGATGCGCTTTGCCAGCAGAAGGAGCAGCACCAGCAGGGCTGCGCCGCCGGCGCAGAAGGCCCAGATGGGGAGCTTTGCAGGGACGAAAGCCACTTCGACCTCGGTGCCGGTAGTGGTGAAGGTGGTGTAGCTACCGAAGCTGCCCGTCTCCACCTTATGCCAGCTGCCGTCGGCCTGCTTGACGTAGACCTTGCCCTTGGCCTTGCCGGGGGTCAGATAACGGATCTGGTGGGTCTCATTGCCGTCATCGGTGAACTCCAGCAGCCACTGCTCTGTCACACCGTGGACATCGGCTGTGATGTCCTGCTGGGTGACCTGCACAGCGTTGGAACCGCCGAAGAAGCCGTCCACGAAGAAAACGGGGCGTCCGTTCTCGCGGGTGACGCTGCTGCTCAGAGACGGGATGTAGGGCGTGTACTCCACATTGACCACGGTGTCGGTGTGGAGCTGGTCGAGGACGGGTGTGCTCCACTCGGCGTAGTATCCATTCTTCTGGGGGATCTCGGGGTAGTCGGCCAGAGTGAAGGACGCACCGTAGTCAAAGCTGATCTTCTTGATGATGTGGCCGTCGGCTTGAAGGTCAAGGTCAGCTTGCGGAAGGAGTCCGGCACATTCTCCTGAGCCAGCAGGGTCTCATAGGTGACCGGCTCTGCCTGACCGACGCGGCTCAGGCGGTCGATGCCCTGCAGATCGTCGGAGACGAAGAGGTTGCCATAGAAGTCGCCGTCCTGTCCGCCGGAGACAGCACCCACGTACTGCTGGCCTTCCAGCACAGAGACGATGGCGCGGTTGTTGATGGCAATGAGGCTGCCGTCGGTGAGGTCGCTGTCGGTACCCTGACCGACGATGCCGCCGATGTACTTTTCACCGCTGAGGCGCATTTTGCCCAGTTGCTGCGGAGCTTGGCGCTGGCCGCACCGGCAATGCCGCCCACCTGATTGACGCCGGTGACGTCGCCGTAGGACTCGCAGGCCGTCACAAGGCCCAGTTCCTCCTGGCCGACGATGCCGCCGACCATATCCTTCTTGGCGGTGATGCTGCCCTCGTTGATGTTGCCGGTGAGGACGGCGCTGACGGTATAGGAGGTGCGCAGCAGCGAGGTACCCTCGTCCTTGTTGTCCTCCTCGGGGTCCAGCAGGTTTTCCACGCCCATGGTACCGGCGATGCCGCCCACGTTCATGTCGGCGTCGATGGTGCCGCGGTTGATGCTGTTCTCAATTTTGCCGTCGGACTGGGAAGCGATGAGGTCTTCCGACTCATCCTCGTAGATGGTCTTGCTGCCCGGGTCGCTGATCTCTTCCACAGCATCCAGCATCAGGTTGGACACGACGCTGACCTGTGCGGTCACGGCGCGCATCTTGTCGGTCAGCTGGTTGCTGGCGGTGCGCATGGTGCTGTTGATGTTGTCCATTTTGTCGTTGATGGCGCTGACAGCATCAAAGAGGGAGTCCTTGGTGTTGGTCAGTTCTGCCGAGGGACGAGGCACCTTGATAGGGTCCTGCTGGTTGAGCCAGTGGAGGATGTCGCGGGTCTGGCCCATCATATCGGTCAGGCCGCCGAGGCCGTCCTGCATCTGGCCCATGGCCACGGAGGTATGCGCCAGCGTTGCACTGGTGAGGGCGGCGTCGGTCTTGAGCAGGTCGAGGGAGTCGCTCAGGTCATCCATGGCGTCGCTCAGCTTGTCGGAAGCATCGCTCAGCTGATCGAGACCATCCTTGATGCTGCCGCCGCCGTTATTGCCGACCCAGTCCTTGATGTTGTCCATGATGCCGTCGGTGATGCTACCCATGCCGTCCAGCGCGTCAGAGGCTTTGGTCAGAGCCGCAGCCAGCTCGGGGTGGTCGGAGGCCGAGACGGACTTGGCAGCGCTGCCCACGATGCCGCCCATCTGGGTGGCAATGGTAGAGATGGTGCCGATGGCACTTGCGATTTGGGAAGTAGCACGGGCAATGTCACTGTCGTTGGACAGGAGGGACGCCGTGCGCAGCAGGCCCATGCCTGCGGTGACGGCCTTCATTGCCGGGGCCATGCCGCTGCCCAGCGTGAAGACGCTGGCCACGGAGTTGGCCACCTTCAGCAGCTCAATGCCGGTCTTGAGGTTCTTGTCGGACTTCTTGTCCGAGGACAGGGAGTCGTATGCGGAGAGGATGCCGGAGATGGCCTGCGAGGCAGCGCTGTCATCGCCGGTATCGACAGACTCCAACAGCTGTTTGATACCCTCAGAGATAGCCGACATACCGTCACGGCCATCCTCGGCCGCGTCGCTCACCTTGTCCAGACCGGAGCTGGTCTTGCCGAGGGCGCTGGATGCCATCAGCATCTCAGCGGCCATCTCGCGCATGGCCCACTTGAGGTTTCCGGTGGCATCGGTCAGCTTGGTCATGGCATCTTCGCCGGTGTCCATGACGGGTTCGAGTTTGGTGAGGGTATCGGCCAGCAGAGTGGAGGCGCGGTCGATCTCGTCGGCCACCTCGTCGCCGTAGTCGCTGGCTGATCGTCCAGCTGGCGTGCCGCTGCAATGGCGGTGTCCATCTGGCTGGTCATGGCGCTGAAGGAATTGGAGATGCTGGTGGTGGAGTTCTCGACGACGCCGGTGGTGTCATCGACAAGGCCGCGCAGAGCATCCAGCTCCGAACGGAGACGCTTGATGGTGTCCTTGGAAAGGTCGAGTTCGCGATAGGGTTCCGCCTGACCGGCGATGCCGCCCACGTCCTTGCGGCCCAGAACATGGCCCTGATTGACACAGCCGGATACGAGGCCGTCGGTGCGGCCCACAATGCCGCCCACGTTGTAGCCAACATGCTCGTAGCCGACAGCTCCGGTGTTGACGCTGGTCAGGATCATGCCGGAGGAGCGGCCTGCGATGCCGCCGGTGTCGGTGGCGACGTTGGTGACGGAATTGGTGGCGTCGTCATCGGCGGCGGCCATCTTGTTGTTGATCTGGTCCACCATCTTGGCGGTGAAGCCGTCGGTGTCGAGAGAGGCTTCCTGATATTCGGTGTTGATGCTGCCCACATTGGTGCAGCCGGTGATGGCGCCGAGGTTGTAGCCTGCGATGCCGCCGGTGGAAGATTTGCCGGTGACGATGGCGCGGGCAGTGCTGTGGTCGATGGTGCCTTCGGACTCGTTGCGGCCCACGATGCCGCCCACCTCGCTGTCGCCGGTGACGACGCCGGTGAACTGGCAGTTGATGAGGGTACCGTGGTTGATGCCTACGATGCCGCCGGTGGTGGTGTCGGCAGAGTCAGAGACAGACACGATGCCCCGCACGCTCAGGGACTCGATGGAGCCCTGTTCCTCCACGATGCCGAAGAGGCCCGCCGGAGAATACTGGCCCGTAATGGTCAGGTCCGAGATGGTGTGGCCATTGCCCTTGAACTGTCCGCTGAAGGACGGGATGGCTCCCACAGCATCCCCTCGAGGGAGAGGTCTTTCTGTAGAATAACCGTCTTGCCCACCGACCACTGGTCGTAGGCACAGCTCTTGGCCAGCGAAAGCAGGTCCGAGACGCTGTTGATGTAAATGGTATCGCCGTCGTCAGAGCGAACACCGGCAGTGCGATGCTCAGCGCCAGCACAGCGGCCAGAAGCGCAGCCGTCAGGCGGCGCAGCAGATGGTTACTGGTCTTCATTCTGCACCTCCTGTTGTTTATTGTCGTCCAGTTCCTGAGAGACGTTGCCCGAGATGACGGTCAGCTGGACGTCGCCGTCCACGATGGCGTTCATCGTACCGGCCACAGAGCCGTGGATCTCGCCCTGCACGATGCCGTTGACGCGCATACGGCCATTGCCGCTGCTGCGGGCCACCAGCTTCGGCACAGCAAAGGAGGTACGGTCCACGATGCGGGTGCCGATGAGCAGGATCTGAGGCAGGACGAAGAGGACGAGGATGATGGAGATGATGGTGCCTCGGCCCAGACACTGGCCGATGCCCACGATGCAGGCGTCGGAAGTCATCTGGCCGATGAGGATGCCGGACACGGTCATGATGGTGCCGGAAGTCAGGATGGTCGGGAACGCGAAGTTGATGGTCTCTATCATGGCCTGCTTGTGCTCCATCTTATCCTTCAGCTCGTTGAAACGGGTGGCGATGACGATTGCATAGTCGATGTTCGCGCCCATCTGGATGGAGCTGACGATGAGGTAGCCCATGAAGTAGAGGTTGGTCCCCATGAAATACGGGAACGAGAAGTTGATCCAGATAGCGCCCTGGATGACCACGATGAGCAGGATGGGCATACCGACGGACTGGAAGGTGAACAGCAGCACCAGCAGGACGATGAAGATGGACACGACGTTGACGACGACATTATCGATGGCAAAGGACTTCTGGAAATCGTACTCGTTGGTGGCGTCACCGGCCATGTAGAGCTCGCCCGTCCGGGTAATACTTCCGGGCGATGGAGCGGATGGTGTCGGTGAACTCATAAGTAGTCTGGCCGGGTTCCAGAGAGGGGCTCAGGTAGATGAGGACGCGGTTGTAGTCGTCGCCCTGCAGCTGGGCCAGTGCGCTCTCCATCTGGTCGCGGGCGTCGTGGAGGTCGTCCAGGTCTTCCTGAGAGAGGGAGACGATGCCGGTGTCGGCCTCGTCGCAGACGTAGAGGAACATATCCACGAGCGGCACTTTATAGGATGCGAAGTTGCCGATGACCTGGCCGTACTCCTCGTTCTCGATGGCGTAGGCGGTGTAGATCATCTGGGCGGCCTCGTAGTCCAGGTCGGCCATCTCGGAGAACTGGCGGGCGGTGAGCTTGTCTTCCAGCATATAGCGTCCTGGGCCTCGATGTTGGACAGACCCTTGGTGGAGTCTATCTCATCGAAGCTTTCCAGCTCCTCCAGCATCTTTTTCTCGATGCTGTAATCGTCGCTCTTGGGGTAGACGAGTGCCACGAGGTTCGACTTGGTGAAGTTTTCTTCGATCATCTGGTCCGCGATGAGGGATTCGTTCATCTTCGGCACCTTGATGACATCGTAGCCGTAGGCGTAGGGACAAAGGTTCGAGAAGTGGTAACCGATGAGGATGACCACCAGGAAGATGACAGGGATGACCTTGCGGGTGTGCCATGCAAAGCGGCCCACGAAGGGGATCTCCGGCACGAAGTTCCTGTGCTTGGTCTTATCCATGTAGGGTCCGAAGAGCATCAGCAGGCCGGGCATGACCACGAACACCGAGAGCATCGCAAAGAGGATGGACTTGATGAGGCAGATGGCCATATCGGAGCCGATGCGGAACTGCATGAACAGCATAGCCACAAGGCCGCCGACGGTGGTCAGGGAGCTGGAGCTGATCTCGGGGATGCTCTTGCTCAGGGATTCGATGACGGCCTCCTTCAGAGGCATAGTCTGGTGTTCTTCCTTGAAGTGGTTGCAGAAGATGATAGCGTAGTCCAGCGACAGCGCCAGCTGCAGGATGTTCGTGACCGAGTTGGACACGAAGGAGATGGTGCCGAGCATGAAGTTTGTACCCATGTTCAGGATCATGCCCACCACGAAGGTGAGGATGAGGACAGGCACCTCGGCGTAGGTCTGGGACGTCAGGAGCAGGACGATGACGATGATGACGGCAACGTACACCATGATGACCCGTACCTCGGCATCAATGGTCTCCTGCTGGGTGTTACCCAGCGAGGTGGAGACGTAGATGTCGTAGTCGGCGAGGTATTCCTTCACCCGGTCAAGGGCCTCGAGGCACTGGTCATCGTCCTCGGGGTAGTCGAAGGTGATGGAGTAAAGGGCCGACACTGCGTCCTTATTATAATGGTCGGTCGTGTCGTCGTAGTCCAGCATCTGGACGCCCTTGAGCTCGGTGAGCCGGTCGGAAAGCTCATCGGCCTCAGCGGGCGTGATGTTGGCCACCATGACGTCGGCAGAGCCGTAGGTCGTGAACTGCTCGTCCATGATGTCAAGGCCCATGCGGGTCTCCGAGGTCTTGGGCAGGTAGGTATCATGTCGGTCTCGACCTTGACCCACCGCACCGAGAACACCGTGAAGATGGCAGCCAGAATGACAAACAGGAACACAAGGTTGCGGCGTTCCACGATCTGGCGCGCAAGCTTGTGCATGAAGTCTATCTGCGGTTTTTCGTGTTCGTTCAAAGCGTCCGTCCTCCTTTGTCGTGATTTTTTTGCAGTTTCATCCCCGGGGATGGGCTGCGCAGTCGTCTCATAAACAACCTCCGTCCTATAAACTACATTTGGTGATTTTGTTAAAATTCGAAGGGAAATATTTGTACAAATGATATAATAGAGCGCTGCCCATCAAAAAGCAAGCGGCAAAACCACACGAATGATAAAATTTGCTTGTTCTTAGCCGCCCTCTCAGTCATCGCTTCGCCTGAGAGGGCTAGTGTTTCCGTTTCCTGCGCGGCCCCGCATTGACGTAGCCGAACACTGTGCCACAGACGCCGCCGACGATGTGCATGAAGTTGGCTACGTTGTCCCGCACAAAGATGATGTCATAGACCTGCTGGCCCAGATAGAGCGCCGCCACCAGCAGCATGGTGACGGGGATGCCGCCCGAGAAACCGGACAGGGATGCCAGCATGATGAGCATGAAGACGATGCCCGACGCGCCCAGCAGCGCCGTGCGGGGGAACAACGCACACTGCAGAATGCCCGAGATGAGGGCCGTGAGCAGGATGCCTTTGAGCAGGGGCAGGCTGCCGTACTTTTCTTCCATCGGCGGGCCGACGACGAGGAGAAGCAGCATATTGTTCAGGAAATGGTCCCAGCTGCCGTGGCCCAGCACATGGCCGAAGAGCCGGATGTAAAACAGCGGGTCTTTCAGCGAGGAACGGTAAACGCTGAACAGATGGGTGGTCGTCCAGCCGCCGGTGTACTGGCCCAGGAACAGCACCCCCAGTGAGAGGAGGAAAAATGTCAGGATGACCGGCGAATTGTACTGCACAGACAGCGTGAATTTGGGTCGTTTCGTAGTTGTTTCCTTCTTTCCCGGCCCGTCCGGGGCCGCAGTATGAGTGATACGACCATCATATCATAATCTTCAAGGTTTTTCCACAACTTTCGTCGGTTCAACCCCGGGTCTGCTCCCAATAGGCCCCCATGCTCTGGCCGGCTGGTCGGTGACTTCGTCGTTCAGGTAGTCCGCGAGGCCTACGGCGGCAGGCTGCCAGCTGCGGGCTGCCTCTACCGTGGGGTACTCCACCTCGGCGTACCAGAACTCCGTCGGCTGGCCCTCGTCCACATGATTCACTTCCAGCACCGCACCGTCCGGCAGCAGGTAGCTGCGGCGGAGCTTCGGGATAAGGGGCCTGCCGATGATCTTCGTCTCGAGGTCATTGAAAAGCGCAGGGTCGATGTCCCGCTCGATCTCTTCCCTCGCCAGCCCGCTGCCCGACTTGAAGCAGAGGACGTAGTGGGTCTTGCCGCCCGTCAGGGCCTCTTCCCGGATGCGGACGGTGGGCCGCACGCTGATGTAGCCCTGCCGCATGGCAAACTCCTCTTTCAGCGGCAGGCCTTCCGGCCAGCCGTTCACCATCCACTTGCGCTCGATCTCCATGATGTTTTCCTTTCTTTCGGTGGTTTTTGTATTTATTCTAACATATTTTTATGGTATTATAAATGGTGAGTTAGCCAAAAGATAACCTCTCCGTCACGGCTAACGCCGTGCCACTGCCCGGGTTGCGGCACCCAGCATCCGTAGCGCTTTGCTTGCGTCTTGCTGGCCGCTGCCCCAACAGCGACTCCCTGTTTCCGCCACTGGCGGCGGTCGTCGTTGTTGCTCCTATCGAGGGGAGTCCTTGGCATTCCGTAAAGCCTCGCCTCTTCGCCAGAGGCTCCCCTACTAGGGGAGCTGTCTGCGAAGCAGACTGAGAGGTTGTACAAAGGCGAAGCCTTCCCTCGTGCAGCAACCGTAACGGAGAGGTTCATCCTCAATTATTAAGGAGCAACCATGAAATCAGAACGCAGCTATCCTATTTATAAAGTAAACAAAAAAGCCGAGGCCAGCCTCGTGGGCGGACATCCGTGGGTGTACGAGAACGACATCCTCGAGTTCCCGGAGACAGAGCCTGAAAACGGAACCCTCGCCGACGTGGTGAGCCCGAAGGGCGCTTACCTCGCACCGGCTTCGTCTCTCTCAAGAGCAAGATCCGCGTCCGCCTCATCTCCCGCAACGCCAACGACACCTTCGACGCCAGCTTCTGGCGCCGCCGCGTCGAGTACGCCTGGGCCTACCGCAAGACCGTCCTCGAGCCTGCCGACCTCTCGGCCTGCCGGGTCATCTTCGGCGAGGCCGACCAGTTCCCCGGCCTGACCGTGGACCGCTTCAACAACATCCTCGTCACCCAGACCCTCAGCGTCGGCATGGAGAAGTTGAAGCCTGTCCTCTTCCCCCTCCTCGCCGAAGTCCTGCGGGCCGACGGCCAGACCATCGACGGCATCTACGAGCGGAACGACGAGGCCCTGCGTGCCAAAGAGGGCCTCGAGCAGAGCAAGGCTGGTTCGAGCTGCCGGGTGAGAGCCACCCCGCCTCCACCCAGACCGAGATCTGCGAGAACGGCGTCTACTACCACGTCGATTTCGAGAACGGCCAGAAGACCGGCTTCTTCCTCGACCAGAAGTACAACCGCCGGGCAGTCGCCCGCCTC
>ENA-OQCN01001611-OQCN01001611.1-human-gut-metagenome-genome-assembly--contig:-NODE-1611-length-10834-cov-2.860185_pt1 | contig 10834 bp, 9 predicted proteins | sample MGYA00242497_ERZ504576 | MGnify/ENA primary metagenome ERZ504576 (study PRJEB26092, sample SAMD00036296) | human gut metagenome | host: Homo sapiens | study: EMG produced TPA metagenomics assembly of...
AAGAAATTATAAAGTTTGGTCGACCTTTTCGAAGGTCGTGAGTGTGGGCAAAGCCACAAATACTTTCCGTTTATGCAATCTAACGATAGCCAAACAGCTTGCTGTTTGGCGGCTTGAACAAATAGGCGAAAGCCTTTGCGAGAGCGACAAAAGAAAATACACTTCATTTCATAGTCAACGCATTGCGTTGACTATGTTTTTAGTGTTTTTGTTTATAACAGTTGTCGACTGTTTTGCCAAACTAAGTGCAAGCACGCAAACTGCCACGCTGTTTCGCCCGATAAATTGTTATATCGGAAGATATTATGGGCGCTGCCCAAACCCGCAAGCCTTTAAAAAGGCTTGACCTAAATTTTAAAATTATTTGCTTTAAACTGTGCACTAAACCGTAATAAAAAAATACGGACTGCACACAAAATGCAGTCCGTAAATATTTGAATTATGTGATTTGATTATTTAATAGCCTCAAATGCTTCCTGTAAATCGAAGAGAATATCATCAATATGCTCTGTACCGATTGAAAGACGAATTGTATTTGGCTTAATGCCCTGCTCTGCAAGCTCCTGCTCGTTAAGCTGTGAGTGTGTTGTTGATGCGGGATGAATAGCAAGTGACTTAACATCTGCTACATTTGCAAGAAGTGAGAATACCTGGAGATTATCAATGAACTTCTTAGCGTCTTCTTCTGTACCCTTGATTTCAAAAGTAAATATTGAACCGCCACCGTTAGGGAAGTACTTATCATAAAGTGCCTTATACGGTGAGTTTGGAAGTGATGGGTGGTTTACGCTCTCAACCTGTGGGTGATTTACAAGGAATTCAAGAACTTTCTTTGTGTTTTCTACATGACGCTCAACACGGAGTGAAAGTGTTTCAAGACCCTGCAAGAAAATGAATGCGTGGAACGGAGAGATTGTAGCACCTGTGTCACGGAGAAGAATTGCTCTGATGTATGTTACAAATGCAGCACCCGGAGCAGCCTGTGTAAATACAGCACCGTGGTATGATGGGTTTGGCTCTGCAAACTGTGGGAATTTACCTGATGCAGCCCAGTCAAACTTACCGCTCTCAATAATTACACCGCCTATTGCCGTACCGTGACCGCCGATGAACTTTGTAGCTGAATGAACAACGATGTCTGCACCGTACTCAAACGGTCTTACAAGGTAAGGGGTTGCAAATGTGCTGTCAACAACAAGCGGAATATTGTGTGCGTGTGCAATCTTTGCGAGAGCCTCAATATCAATAAGGTTAGCATTTGGATTGCCGAGTGTTTCAATGTAGAGAGCCTTTGTATTCTCGTCAATAGCTTTTTCAAAAGCACCCTCTTCATCAGGATCAACAAATGTTGTTGTAATGCCGTAAGCAGGAAGTGTGTGTTCGAGAAGGTTATATGTGCCGCCGTAGATTGTCTTTGCAGCTACGATGTTCTCGCCTGCTTTAGCAAGAGCCTGAATTGTATATGCGATTGCAGCTGCGCCCGAAGCTACTGCAAGAGCGGCTGTACCACCCTCAAGAGCTGCAATTCTCTGCTCAAAAATATCTTCTGTAGGGTTTGTAAGTCTGCCGTAGATGTTGCCTGCATCTTTAAGTGCAAAACGATCTGCGGCGTGCTGGCTGTTGTGGAATACATAAGAAGTAGTTGCGTAAATCGGAACTGCTCTTGCATCTGTTACCGGGTCTGCTGATTCCTGTCCTACATGAAGCTGAAGTGTTTCAAAGTGTAATTTTCTATCTTTTAATGTGCTCATTTTATTTACCTCTTTCAATAATTAATTTAGTTTGTTACAATGTTATAATAAAAATAATGTAGTAATGTATTTGTTGCGTCAGCAACAACATCCAGAGGTACTGCACATTCGTCCGTATCGGTAGTTTTGTCTTAATAGATTTACAAATAATAGAAGCATTAGAATTCTCCTTTGCTAAAACTTACTAATTACATAGGTTTAATGTGATTGTATATTATCATATAATTTACCCGTTGTCAATACTATTTTTTAAATTTTTAAAAATATATTTGTTTAGTAGGTTTTTAGAGCAAAATTTTGCCGGTTTTATAACATATTTGTAGAATTATAAGCGACCAATAACCAATATACATATAGAAAGATAATTAAAATATAAATCGGATAAAAAACAACTTGAAAACCTACTAAATATATGTTATTATTATGTTATAGATGAATGCTATATTTTTGCAAATACTTAGTAAAAGGTGGTGTTAATTTGAAAATTTCTACAAAGGGAAGATACGCACTGCGAATGCTTATAGATTTGGCAATGCACCAGAATGACGGTTACATTGCACTTAAGGATATTGCGGCTCGTCAGAATATTTCAAAAAAATATCTTGAGCAGATTATGCCTATTCTTAATAAAGCCGATGTGTTACTTACAAACCGTGGATTTCAGGGTGGATACCGCCTTGCAAGAACTCCCGACCAATATACGGTAGGCGAGATTCTCCGCATTACAGAGGGCAGCCTTGCTCCTGTTGCTTGTCTTGACCACACTCCGAATAACTGCCCTATGAGCGAGGAATGCATTACTTTGCCTGTATGGCAGGGACTTAATGAAGTCATTACAAAGTATCTTGACAGTATTACAATTCAGGATATTATTGACCATCAGGCCGAAAGCATTGGCAATGACTATGTTATATAACAGTTTATAAGAAATAGAGTTATAGAAGAATTTGGAAAGCCATCTTTGATTTGCGTCAAAGATGGCTTTGCGTTTTTGAAATTCTTATTATTGATGGGTTAAATTGGTTAATTAAAATAATCTCCGATTGGAGAAGTATTGTACTGCTTTTTTATTTCAACAATAATAGAACCGTTGTCTTTTTGAATTTCAGACAAAATTTTATATTTTGTGCCACTTCTGTCTAATTGAATTTTAAAATTTTCAAAAGGCAGTTTTTACAATATTTTTGTTATAAAATGTTAGCTGTTATCTACAATAATAAATAATTTTTAGGCTTTAAAACAAAAACTAAGTCTATTTCCCGTAAAAAATAACAGACTTCAAAATCAAGCTTTGAAGTCTGTTAAAATATACTACAGGGGATAGATATTAAAAATTATTTATCTGAGAACATTGGAGTTGAAAGGTAACGGTCGCCTGTATCGGGAAGAAGTGCTACAATTATCTTACCTTTGTTTTCAGGGCGTTTAGCAAGCTCGGTTGCCGCATATACTGCCGCACCCGAAGAAATACCTACAAGCACACCCTCTGTACGGGCAATAGCTTTGCCTGTTGCAAAGGCTGCCTCGTTCTCAACAGTGAAGATTTCATCATATACTTTAGTATCAAGGGTTTCGGGAACAAAGCCTGCGCCGATACCCTGAATTTTGTGAGGACCTGCAACACCCTTTGAAAGTACAGGTGATGTAGCCGGTTCAACTGCAACGATTTTTACATTTGGATTTTTTGACTTAAGATATTTACCTACACCTGTTACGGTACCGCCTGTACCTACGCCTGCAACAAAAATGTCAATCTTGCCGTCTGTATCCTCCCAGATTTCAGGACCTGTTGTTGCAAAGTGAGCGGCAGGGTTTGCCTGGTTTACGAACTGACCCGGAATAAAACTGTGCGGAATTTCACTTGCAAGTTCGTCAGCCTTTGCGATAGCGCCCTTCATACCTTTTGCACCGTCAGTAAGAACAAGTTCTGCGCCGTAAGCCTTAAGAAGATTTCTGCGTTCGATACTCATTGTTTCAGGCATTGTAAGAATAATTCTGTAACCTCTTGCGGCTGCTACCGCTGCAAGACCGATACCTGTGTTACCGCTTGTAGGCTCAATGATTACAGAATCAGATGTAAGCAAGCCTTTTTCTTCCGCATCATCAATCATAGCCTTTGCTACTCTGTCCTTAACACTTCCTGCCGGATTAAAATATTCAAGCTTTGCAAGTACAGGTGTGTCAAGTCCCTGTGCAGCAGAGTAATTATTGAGTTTCATAATAGGTGTTCTGCCAATGAGGTCAGTGATTTTCTCGTAAATTTTCATAATGCATTCTCCTTTATAATATAATGTTTATAGTAATGTTCGTAATTGAAATTCAATCCTTATTAAACCTACATAAATTATAGGTATTATTATAGCACCGCAATATTGCATTGTCAACACTTAAATATAAATATTTCCGAAAAAATAATAAATATCGAATTTTTAATGCTGATATGCAATATGTATAGAAATACAACGGGATTTTTTATAAACAAAATTTTAAATACAATTGCAAATTTTTACAATATATGTTAAAATTAGAGCAATAATAAGCAAACGGATTTACCGTGAAATTTAAAAAGAAGGTGTATAACTTTGAAAAAATGTTTTTCGATTGTACTGACTGTACTTATGGCGGTGATAGCTTTTACAGCTTTTTCATCAGTTAATGCTGTTTCTGTCGAAAGTAATCAATCGGTACATACTAACCAAACAGCGGACTTAGGAATACCTCCGCTTGACTTCGGCGATTCAAATGACTATGACAGCGGCGGTTCTGATTGGGGCGGCAGCTCTGACTGGGGCGGCAGTTCCGATTGGGGTGACAGTTCTGATTGGGACAGTTCAGACAACAGCAGTTCCGAAAGCAGCGGAGAAGGTCTTGGATTTGGCGGAACGTTAGTTGTTTTCCTTGTAGTTATCGGTATAGTTGTTTACAGCATGATAAGGAGCAAAAAGGACAGCAAAAGAACAACTAAAAGCACAACTACTACTGTTGCAGATCACAGACAATTCAGCAGTCGGCAGGCAGAAATATTACACTTCCTGACCGTACGGCACAGATTTCAGACCTTATCAAGCAGAATGATCCGAACTTCTCGGCAGAAGATTTCCTTTCATTCTCAAGATATGTATATGTTACCATTCAGGATGCTTGGAGCAAGCGTGACCTTTCACCTGTAAGAATTTATTTACACGATAATCTCTACAATCAAACTCAAAAACAGATTGATCGCAAGATTGCAAACGGCGTAATCAATAAGATTGAAAATGTAGCCGTAAGTACAGCTTATCTTACAGCGTATCGCAGAGATAAGGAATTTGAGTATGTTACAGTTTACCTCAATGCCCGTCTTACAGACTATGAGATAAACGAAAAGACCGGTCAGGTTCTCCGTGGAGATCCTAATGCAAGATACGAGTTGAGGTACACACTTCGCTTTGCCCGTAATGCAGGCATTAAGACCACAAGTGCAAACAGTCAGACGCTTAAGTCACACAGTTGCCCGAATTGCGGTGCTCCTCTTGAAATGTCAAGTTCCGGCAAGTGCGAATACTGCGGAAGTACAATTACAACAGGTCAGTATTCATGGGTACTCAGCGAATATTCTTCTATTCGTAACGATACTGTTGACCAAGGCATTTATATTGAAAAAGATAACAATGCTCAAAACAATACAAATAATAATCAGTAATTTTTTATTGCTGTTCGGGACGGGATTTTTCCCGGTCCCGATTTTTGTATTTAATCCGTAAATATTTTTTTATATAATGGCAAAATAAAGCTATAAACAAAGTTGTTTTTTACATAATGTATCAAATACTTGCATTTTTTTAACTTGTGTGTTATATTGTAAATGATTTGTTAATCAATATTTCTAAGTACAAGGTGATATTATGGATTACAAAATTATTGCACTTGACATTGACGGTACTCTGACTAACTCTCAAAAAGAGATTACTCCACGCACTCGATACGCTATTATTGACGCTCAAAAAATGGGCAAAAAGGTTGTAATCGCTTCGGGCAGACATCCTATGGGGATTCAGAGCATTGCAAGAGATTTATTGCTTGACCGCTATGAGGGTTATATTATGGCTTTCAACGGAGGAAAAATTCTTGATTGTACTACCGGACAAACTATTGTAAGTAAGGATTTTCCGAAGGAATACCTTTCCGACATACTCGGTGTGTTGAAAGAATCAAATCTTTCTGTTCATACCTATGATGATAAGAAAATCATTACAGGCGGCACTTTGAATGATTATTCAAATGTTGAAAGAGATATTCTCAAAATGGAAATGGTTGTTGTGGAAGATTTTGCGGCGAATATTCCTGAAAAATCAATAAACTTTTACTTTCGGGCGAACCTGCCGAAATTGATAAATATAACGAAATTCTTGCAAAACGCTATGACGGTTTGTTGATGTGTATAAGAGCGCACCGTACTTCCTCGAGATTATGCCTTTCGGCGTAACAAAGGTTCTATGCTGCCTATGCTGCTTGAAAAACTCGGTTTTACAAACGAAGAGATGATTGCTTTTGGCGACAATTACAACGATATAACTATGATTGGTTATGCGGGTCTTGGAGTTGCTATGGGCAATGCAGAGGAAGATGTAAAAAAGATTGCAAATTATGTCTGCGAGTCAAATGATGATGACGGAGTTGCAAAAACACTTGAAAAATATGTTTTGAAAAGTAATATATAATTTGTAGTTGTGATATATAAATAGTTGAGATATATAAAAACTCTCTGAATTTAATCGGAGAGTTTTTTGCTTTGTCGAAAAATCTGTCTGCTTTTTAAAAAAAACGGCACTTTGTTCACTTTTTTTGTATAAATTACATAAAACAAGGATTAAATGTTTGGAAGCACAGATTTCGAATAATTCTAAATCAGAAAAAAAATCGTTAATAACTACTTTATAATTATATGTAGATGTTAAATTTTGATTTTAACGGAAAATGGAGGAAAAGCTATGACAAAGGTAAAAAAACTCATCGCTTTAATGCTCGTTGTCTGCATTGCGGCAACAGTGGGAATTGTGTCGGTTTCGGTGCTACTGTTGACGATGCTGAGTCAGTTCAGGCTAAATACGACGGTATTAAAGTGCATGTGTATTCTGAAGATGGCGCACCGAACATCTATTATTGGAACAGCCTTCCGCAGAATATCGCAACAGATTACCCCGGCCCTAAAATGACCGCAGAGGGTGATAACAGCTACTGCTACACATTCGACAATGTAACAAAAATCAATATGATGTTTGTTACAAACGGCACTCAGTCTGCTGAAACAACAAGAAACAGCGGCGAGTGGTGGTACAAAAACGGAAGATGGTCTTCTAAGTCTTGGAATGATTTTGATGACTGGCAGAGAACGGATCTTCGTGAAGATTCAATTTACTTTGTAATCACAACTCGTTTCTATGACGGTGACACAGGCAACAATGTTCATTGTTGGGACGATCAGCAAGCTAACAACCCTGATTCAGACCCTGCTTGGAGAGGCGACTTTAAGGGCCTTATCGAAAAACTTGATTACATCAAGGCTTTAGGCTTCAGTGCAATTTGGATTACTCCTGTTGTAACAAATGCGTCAGGTTATGACTACCATGGCTATCACGCATTCGATTTCTCAACTGTTGATGTTCGTTATGAGAGTGACGATGTTAAATATCAGGATCTTATCGATGCTGCACATGAAAAAGGTATGAAGATTATTCAGGACATAGTTATCAATCATACAGGTAACTTTGGTGAGGCTACTCTCGCTCCTATGTTTACAAAAGAGTATAGCACACTTAAGGATCTTGAATCTGTTAATTGTATGGTTCCGATTCCTGATTCGGATTTTGCAAAAACATTCCCTGACTATGACAGTCTTGCTCCGGGTTATCAGTATCAGGCAAGACTTAATATAATGAAGGATACTAAGGCTCTTGATTCAGGTTCACATGACACGGAAAATAACTATCATCATTATAAAGACCTTAGCTGGGAAAGCCCAACTGTACAGACAGGACAGATTGCCGGTGACTGCGTTGATGTAAACACAGAAAATCCAAAGGTCGCAGAGTATCTTAACACTGTTTACGGCGATTATATCAACATGGGTGTTGACGCATTCAGAATGGATACCGAAAAGCATGTATCAAGACTTACTCTTAACCAGTTCTATTTCCCATCATGGCTTAAGACAGGCGGAAAGAATTTCTATGTATTCGGCGAGGTTTGTACTCGTGTAAGCGAGTTTTGGAATCATAATATCCCTGCAATTTCTGCTCCTTTCTATACTTGGGCAGAAACAGACAGCAATTATATCAATGCTCTCGGCGATGATCAGCTTGAAAATGTAAACCTTACAAATGCTCACTATGCAAGCAATTCATCTACAAGTAATCAGCCAACTTCTGATAATGTTTATCTTAATGGTATTACATATCATACTCCTGATTACAGTAAGGGCAATGGCACAGGCGTTATTGACTTCCCAATGCATTGAACTTCTCTACTGCCAGCAATGCATTTACCCGTGCTCTTGAAGAGGATCCATATTATAATGATTCAACATGGAATGTAACTTATGTTGACTCCCATGACTACGGTCCTGATATGGATACTCGTTATAATGGCGGTACTCAGGCTTGGGCAGAAAACCTTTCACTTCTCTTTACATTCCGTGGAATTCCATGTCTATACTATGGTTCAGAAGTTGAATTCCAAAAGGGTGTAAGTATAGACCTTGGTCCAAATGCTCCTCTTTCAACTTTAGGTCGTGCATATTTCGGCGATTATCTTGAGGGTGATGTTTCAGCTACTGATTTCGGTGAATATAGCGCATCGGGAACAGTTGCCGAAACTCTTAATTCTCCGCTTGCTGTTCACCTTAAACAACTGAATATGATTCGTAGGGCAGTACCTGCTCTCCAGAAAGGTCAGTATACAAAGGACAGCGAATATGTAACTGGTAATATGGCATTTATCCGCCGTTATACAAATTCAAGCGAAGGCGTAGACAGCCTTGCACTTGTAACTATTTCAGGCGGCGCTACATTCAAGAACATTCCTAACGGCAAGTATATTGACGCTGTTACAGGTGATGTTAAGACTGTTACAAACGGCACACTTACAGTAGGCAGTATCGGTAAAGCAACATGAGATGCTATGTAGCTTGCGGTTCAGGCTTCACAGGCATTGACGGTAAGATCGGTACAAACGGTACATATCTTAAGTAATTAAATAATTAAATAATTATAATTACAACTAAGAGGATGGAGTAAAATTCATCCTCTTTTTGTATATATTTGCAGATAAATGAATATTTTTGCTAAAATGTATATAAATATGACATAATCTTAATTATAAATAAGACACTTTAAAGCATTTTGTATCTTTTCTTTTGCTTTAAAATGTGATATAATGTTCTTTAATGGTAATTATAAATTTACTAATCTTTATTGTAGGAAGTGATTTTGATGGGCAGTTATTCAGATAACACACCGGCTATCCATGACTTGGCACAAAAAATGATCTCAAATTCGATGATCGATACAAGTCTTTATTCAAAGTATAATGTTAAGAGAGGACTTCGTGACCTTGACGGTAAGGGTGTATTAACAGGCCTTACAGATATTTCCACAATTATCCAGAATAAAGAAGTTGACGGTAAGCTTGTTCCTTGCGACGGTGAGTTGTATTATCGTGGATATAATGTAAACGATATTGTCGGTGGTATTCTTGAGGATGATCGTTTTGGTTTTGAAGAAGTTGTTTACCTTCTTCTTTTTGGCGAAATGCCAAATGTCGCACAGCTTAAGGATTTTAAGGAATTGCTTGTAAAATACAGAACTTTACCGCAGAACTTTGTTCGTGATGTTATTCTTAAAGCACCGAGTGAAGATATGATGAACTCGATTGCTCGAAGCGTACTTACTTTGTTTTGTTACGATGATAACCCTAATGATACATCGGTAGATAATGTTCTTCGTCAGTGTATTCAGCTTATTTCAGTATTTCCGATGCTTTCGGTTTACGGTTATCATGCATATAACCACTATCTCCGTGACAAAAGCCTTTATATTCACCGTGCAGAGCCTACTATGTCCACAGCGGAGGTTATTTTGTCATTACTTCGTCCTGACAGAAAATACACACCGCTTGAGGCAAAAGTTCTTGATATGGCGCTTATTCTTCATATGGACACGGCGGCGGTAACAACTCTACATTTACAACTCATGTTGTAACTTCTTCCGGTACAGATACTTATTCGGCAATTGCAGCGGCTTTGGCATCTCTTAAAGGTCCTAAGCACGGCGGTGCAAATGTTAAAGTATTCTATATGTTTGAGGATATTAAAAAGCACATAAAAGACTGGAAAGATGACGAAGAAATTGCAGATTACCTTGAAAAAATACTCGAAAAGCAGACATTCGACAGAATGGGTCTTATCTATGGTATGGGTCACGCTGTTTATACAATTTCTGACCCTCGTCAGATAATTCTTAAAGGTGCTGTTCAGAAACTCGCTAAGGCAGAGGGTTACGATGAGGACTTTGAACTTTATGAGAGAGTAGAAAGACTTGCTCCGCAGGTTATCGGCAAAAAGCGTAAGATTTATAAAGGCGTTGCGTCCAATGTCGATTTTTACAGCGGCTTGCTTTACAGTATGCTTGACATTCCTTGTGAGCTTTATACACCGATGTTCGCTACAGCCAGAATTGCAGGTTGGAGCGCACACAGACTTGAGGAAATCGTAAATGGCGGTAAGATTATACGTCCTGCTTATATGAGTATTTCTACAACAAAGAATTATACTCCACTTGATAAAAGATAATATTAAAAATTTAGGCGGATACTTGCAAAGAGTACCCGCCTATTTTTTCGTAAAAGTTATGGTTTGGCTGATTGCTTTATCAAGCAATTATAAAAGTTTGGTCGACCTTTTCAAAGGTCGTGGGTGTGGGCAAAGCCCACAAATACTTTCCGCTTACGCAATCTAACGATAGCCAAACAGCTCGCTGTTTGGCGGCTTGAACACAACGGCGTTAGACTTTAAATGCGAAATCAACAATAAAAGACATTCGATATAT
>ENA-OQCN01001612-OQCN01001612.1-human-gut-metagenome-genome-assembly--contig:-NODE-1612-length-10825-cov-2.298747_pt1 | contig 10825 bp, 13 predicted proteins | sample MGYA00242497_ERZ504576 | MGnify/ENA primary metagenome ERZ504576 (study PRJEB26092, sample SAMD00036296) | human gut metagenome | host: Homo sapiens | study: EMG produced TPA metagenomics assembly of...
CCACTGTTTGCAACGGCAGTAACATATCTGGCGAGCTGTATCGTGGAGTAGTTATTATTACTCTGACCAATGGCAGCCATGACAGGGAAACTATCTGCGACCTGCGGTTTGCTCTCTTCAATTTCTATGCCGGTTGTTTCATTCAGGCCATAAAGTGAAGCATATTTCTGAATTTTTTCAATACCGTTTTCTGCGGCATCATTATTGTAGCTCATTGCATAATTATTGGTACTGAGACGGTAACCAACTTCATAGAAGAAGTAGTTACAGGAATCTCTAAGTGCTTCAGACACATTAATAAGACCATGTGATCCGTGGAAAGAACGATAAATCCAGCATCTCGGTTCATTGCTTACGTTTTTGTACACTCCAAGATCCTGGATCTGCTCCGTCGTACTGATCACATGTTCTGCAAGACCTGCCGTCGCTGATACCATTTTAAATGTAGAACCAGGTGCCGTCCGCTGCTGGGTTGCATAATTGTACAGAGGTCTTGCATTATTTTGCTGCAGGCTGTTGAAGTAATCGGAATCGACGGTGTTTGCAAGCCTGTTACCGTCGTATCCAGGATAACTTACCAAAGCGAGAACTTCCCCTGTCTTTGTATCTGTGATCACACAGGAGCCCGCACATGGATCTAAGGCAAGCTGTGCCGGTGTAATTTCAAGATTCTGGATCTTTTCCTTGATAAAGGAAGCCGGTGCAATTGTGCCGCCTGATAATCCTGCAATATCATCCTCGTCAAATGCCAGAATATTCTGATCAAATAAGATCAGACAAAGCTGTCTTCCGGTAATTGCATCGGTCTGGATTAAATATTCATATATAATTTTTGTAAAATCTGAATCTGTACTGATATCATTTAGAATATAATCACACAATGCATCATATATTTCAGTAGAATCTGAATATTTTTCACTTACGGAAAACTTTGTAATGTCGATCCACCCTTTGGCAATTGCATGGTTTAAATACTCCTGCGGGCCAATCGCCCCATTCTGCCATTGAAGGTAAACCTCATCGGACGTATCAATATTTTTCTTTAACAGGATATTGTTATCATGAAGCATATTTTTTATGATATAGGTAAAATAATCCTGATATTCCTCTGTCATCGATGCAAATGGTGTCGGTGCACTTCCGGTCAGTTCGGTGCGTATCTGTTCAATTACAGCATTTTGTCTGCTGGCAAAGATCTGCTGTACTTCCCGTTCCGTGGGGGATGCATTTTCTTCTGAAAAATGTGAAAAATCAATCACATTATTGTTAATCAGTGCAAAATAGACATCTGTGATCGGAATATTGATATCTGATCCAGGATTATCAATATTGGAGTATACGATTCCGGCAATCTCCTGCTCTAAAAGCTTATATACTGCAATCTGAAGATCTTTGTCGATAGACAGATAGACATCATTTCCTGCCTGCGGTTCTTCGTGTTCAATGACTTTTACCGCTTTTCCAAGATAATCCACATAGAGCTTTTCATGACCTTTCTCACCTTTTAAATCGCTGTCCATATACTGTTCAATACCAAGTTTACCGACTACGTCATTTAAAGTATAGGAATCATCTGTCTCTGAAAGTTTATTGTATTCGTCGGTGGATATTTTTCCGGTGTAACCGATAATGGAAGAAAAATATTCACTATCGTTGTACTTTCGTATGGTATCCTCTAATACTTCAACCCCCTGCAATTCTGCAGCGTGTTCGCTGATATAGGCAACCGATTCCTCGGAAACGTTCGTTGCGATCGTTGTTGCAATATATTTCTGATAGGGCATTTTGTGCCATGGAAAAACGTACAACAGTAATCTTATATGCCATTGCATCATCATATTCGGTTCCAATGGCATAACGGTTGCTGCCCGCCAGATATTGCATAACCTGTGCAGCGGTTGCTTCCGTCGGTTTAAAATCAAGTTTGTTGCGGGAAATGATGTCAGATTCATCTTCCTGCATACTTTCAAATGAAGCCTCTCCAAACACATCTGCCAGAAAACGTTTCCAGGTTGCGCCGGATTCTTCTATATTATAACTGTAATTGCCATTGTCATCCAGCAATATTTTAAAATCGTTGACAATGGAGTCTCCATTTTCTTCAAGTGCGGTTACGACCTGTGCAATTTCTGCATTGATCGCTGCATTTTTTGCTTTCGTAGAACTGTAAGTACCATTATCCTCGATCGTAATGGAATATGCCAGTTCATTGTAGGCGAGCAGGTTGCCATTGCGGTCATAAATATTTCCGCGTGTACTGTTTAAGGTGCGTTCCTTGACGATTTTGAACGTATAATTGTCCTGATATTCTTTTCCATTTACAATCTGAAGAGAAAAAATACGCCACAGAAGAATGGAAAACAGCAGAATCATCACAACTGTTGCTACAACCAGCCGCGATTTAAAAAACATACGGCATGCTTCTTTTATATTATCAAACAAATTTGCTTGCACTCCTTTTCTCGATTGCTTCCAGTTTCTGGTTTATCTTTAAAATTATGAAATACAAAAAAATTGTTATAACCATGGTATAAACCAACTCTGGTATCATTAATTGTAAAAAATAGTAGTTAAAGTCGTATCTGTTTCGAAAAAGAAACATGATAAAATAAATCAGAAGGTTGCAGCTTAAATCACTGCCTGCAATCAGGACAAGCGGCAGTTTAATATCTTCCGGATAAAAAAGTTTACGGAACATTCCATTGATATAACCGATATACATATATAAAAGGCTGTAAAATCCAAGAACACCTCCACCGAAAATATCTAAGAGCAGTCCGCAGAAAAAACCGATAAAAAGCCCTTCTTTGCGTCCACGCATAAAACCAAAGGACGATGTTACGATAATCAGAAGGTTTGGTGATATGGATGCAAAGGAAAGTGTGTCAAAAAATGTCGTTTGCAACAGATAGCAGACGCCAATAATAATAAATACGGTAATCTTTCTTCTCATAAATAACCTCTATTTCTAAGATTCTGCTGTCTGTTTCTTATTTAAAATGACAAGAACTTCTTCGATATGCTCAAAATCGACTGCCGGTGTAATGGTACCCGACTTTGTAAGATTATTAGAATCCATGGTAAGTGTACTGATATAACCGATCAGAATTCCCTGCTGATAGCGGTTTGATACATAAGAAGTAACGACGGGATCACCGATGGCAACTTTATTGTCCTTATCATTGAGATTTGAAAATTCAATGACCATATTTTCATTCATATTCTGTAAACTGCCATTTACGATCAGGTTATCCGATGTGGTTGTAACCATACCACTGACTTTTATGGTATCATTTATGATAGCAGAAACTTTTGCATAGTTTGGTCCTACGTCTGTGACAATTCCTACAAGACCACTTCCCGCGATCACGTTCATGTCCACTTCGATTCCATCGTTAGATCCCTTGTCAATCGTAAAATTCGTAAACCAGTTGCCGCCGTCTTTCCCGATAACATTTGCTGCAACTTTATCGTAACTTGGATATTTCTGATCCAGTTTTAAAAGTTCTCTTAAATTGTCAAGCTCGTACTGCTCTAATTTAATGGTATTTAATTCCGTGTCAGATCATCCACCTGACGTTTCAGGTCTTCATTTTCTGCCATAACATCATTTAATTTTTTTAGATTGTCTGCTTTTTCACCAATCCAGCTGCCAACAGAATTAATGCCGCGCTGCATTGGGATAAATACATATCCGGCGACAGTATTTAATGGTCCGCCGGATATGCCGAGTGTAAAACTGAGTAATATTGCCACAATACATACACCGCTTAAGATAAGCAATATATATTTTGTGGGAAGAACAAATTTTGGTTTTCGTTTCATACTTTCCCCTAAATCAAGATCTTACTTTTCATGCTGAAGGCAAGATGTTTGTATTTGCTGTCGGAAACAATTTTTACAAGACCACGCACAACGCACTCTTCCGGTTCTTCACAGGTATTGATATCAATTCCTGTGATATCTGCAAACAATTTATCCAGATCATGAATCTGTGAACTTCCGCCTGTGATATAGATTCCGGAATGGATAATATCTTTTGCAAGTTCCGGTGGTGTTTTCTCTAAGATCATTTTGATGGAATTGCAGATACTTTCGAGATTATCTTTGATTGCTTCATAGACAACTCCGCCTGACATTTCCATTTCGATCGGAAGTCCGCTTACAACATCTCTGCCGACAACGATCATCGTATCTTCATTGCCCGGGATACCGGAACCCAAACGTTCTTTCATACTCTGTGCCGTTTTCTGCCCGATCACCAGATTATAATTTCGTTTTACATAAGTAATGATGGATTCATCAATCTTATTGCCGCCAAAATGGAGAAGATCACTAAGTACAAGTCCTCCAAGTGAAATAACAGAAATCTCGGTCGTATCTGCACCGATATCTACAACCATGATACCGGTCGGTTCATTGACGTCTAATCCCAATCCCACAGCATCTGCGATTGGTTTTTCACATAAAAGAACACTCTTTGGTTTCATCTTGCTCTTATAGAACATGTCAAAAAACGCTTTTTTCTCTACTTCTGTGATACTTGTCGGTACTGCCACAATAAATTCTGCCCCCTTTAAGCTTCCCTTGACATGTGTTTCTAAGAAAAGCTGTATCATGGACTGAAGATTGTTGAAATCTGCGATGACACCTGTTGTAACAGGGAATGTCACATGGATAGACTCCGGGGCCTTTTCATACATTGCGTATGCCGAGTTACCATAAGCATAGATCTCATCTTTATTTTTTAATTGCGATCGTGTTTTTCTCATTTAAGATTTTGTTGGAAGACTTGCAGTAAATTTTCATATTGCATGTTCCAAGATCAATACCGTATACGTTGTTTGTCATTGTTCTCTCCCTTTGGAACGCGGTTTAAACCACGATCCTGTTATTTTCTCTGTAACTAAAGTAAGAATGATCTCCGATAATAACATGGTCGGAAAGCGGAATGCCCATCAACTGTCCGCAGTTTAAAATCCGTTTTGTAACGACATCATCTGCATGGGATGGTTCCGGTATACCGCTCGGATGATTATGGACTAAGATAAGATGTGCTGCATGACAGTTGATTGCTGTTTCAAAAACCTCACGCGGCGAAACAATCGTCTCGTTTGCACTGCCGACAGAAAGCAGTTTATCACCTTTCATGTGGCATTTGTTGTCGAACATACAGACGATCAGATGTTCTTTGTTCTCGTGGCGCAGATGCTCCATATAGTAATCTGCGATGGTTCTCGGATTAGTCATGCATACGTTTGGTGCTGATTTTGTCTGTGCAATCCGCTTTGATAATTCCGCAATACATTTTAACTGGATTGCCTTTATGGGACCAATTCCACGTATTTTCTGCATCTTTTCAAACGGAATGTCATAGAGGTTTAATAAATTGCGATGACCGTCATTTAACAGATTCTGCGCAACTTCCACAGACTTCAGACCGCTTGTCCCTGAACGGATAATCACTGCTAACAGCTCTGCATCACTTAAGTATTCCGGACCATATGTAAGAAACTTTTCATATGGCTTTTCCGAATCCGGCAATTCTTTTACCGTAGTAATTTTGTTCATAAATGCTTCCTCTCTGCTCTCCCGGGAAGCATACATAAATCACATTATATTCTATCATAACAAGTCAAGGTCGACAAGTTTTCGTTCCTTAAGTTTTTGTAAAGATTTGAGAATACCCAGTTTTGCGTGATACCAGGTCAGTCCGCCCTGGAAATAAACGGCATATGGAGGCTTGATCGGACCGTCTGCACTCAGCTCAATGGATGATCCCTGTACAAAAGCACCTGCCGCCATGATGACATCGCTGTCATAGCCCGGCATTGCCCACGGTTCCGGCGTTACATAGCTGTCGACCGGTGCCGCCGCCTGAATTCCCTCACAGAATGCAATCAGTCATCCGGATTGTGGAATGCAACCGCCTGAATGATATCGTGACGGCTCTCACTTCCGTTCGGAACAACCTCAAATCCAAGTTTTTCGTAAATATTTGCTGCGAAGATAGCACCTTTAATGCGCCGCTCACCACGGTCGGTGCAAGGAAAAATCCCTGATAAAAAGACTGGATGACACCTAAGGATGCACCGACTTCTTTTCCGAGTCCCGGAGAGGTCAGACGGTAAGCAGCATTTTCGACACATTCTTTTTTCCCGACGATATATCCGCCAATCGGCGCAAGTCCGCCGCCCGGGTTTTTAATCAGAGAACCAACGATCATGTCCGCTCCGACTTCAAGCGGTTCCTGCTCTTCGACAAATTCACCGTAACAGTTATCTACCATACAGATGACATTCGGTTTGATGCCTTTGATGTAGGAGATCAGCTCTCCAATACGTGCCACGGACAGGGTTGGTCTGGTTGCATACCCTTTGGAGCGCTGGATCGTCACGAGTTTTGTCCGCTCATTGATCGCCTCTTTGATATGTTCAAAATCAAAACTTCCGTCCGGCAGAAGATCCACCTGACGGTAAGACACGCCGTATTCTGCCAGAGATCCCTTTGACGGACGGATGCCGATCACTTCCTCTAAGGTGTCATATGGTTTTCCGACCGGGGATAAAAGTTCATCTCCCGGACGAAGGTTTGACATTAAAGCAAGTGCTAAAGCGTGTGTGCCGCAGGTAATCTGCGGACGTACTAAAGCATCTTCTCCTTTAAAGCAGGATGCATATACTTTTTCTAATGTGTCACGTCCGAGGTCGTTGTAGCCGTATCCTGATGACATATTAAAGCACTCTGCACTCACACGGTTGTCCTGCATCGCTTTGATGACTTTTAACTGGTTGTATTCTGCCGTAGCATCGATCGCTGCAAAACGTTCTTTTAAGGATCTTCGATTTTTTCTCCAAATTCATATACTTCTCTTGAAATACCAAGGGCTTCGTATTGTTCTTCCATCCACTTATTCATGACTGATTATTTCCTTTTCTTCTAAAATTGATATCATATCTGTTAAAATCGCTGCATCATCATAGCCAAATGCCTGCTTGTCGAGCCAGATCACATCCCGCTCTCTCTTAAACCATGTCACTGGCGTTTTGCAAAGTGGCGCGTCTCACGCTTGATGATATAGACAGCTTCCTCTAAGGTACACCCGCCGTCTAAATATGCAAGGATCTCCTTGTAGCCGAGCCCCTGCATGGAAACCATCTCCCGGCTGCAGCCCATGGATTTTAATTTTTTTACTTCCTCCACAAGTCCGGCTTCTATCATTGCATCCACGCGTCTGTCAATGCGTTCGTACAATTTTGCACGCTCATCCGTGAGTACAAAATAGGCAAAATTGTATGGAGACTGTTTTTGTCGTTCCGTTTCGTTGTGCTCAGATATTTTTTTGCCGGACAAATGATAAAATTCTAACGCCTTATCACACGTTTGATATTATTGGATGGATCGCTTCGGCGGAAGCTGGATCCACTTCGCGCAGTATTCCGTGCAGATATTCTGCGCCATGTTCTCTGGCAAGATCTTCTAACTGCCTGCGGTAAGTCTCATCACACTGCTGCTCTGTAAAATCAATATCATACAAAAGTGCCTGAATGTAAAATCCGGTGCCCCCGGCTATGATCGGGATTTTTCCATCCGCATAGATTTCTTTTAAATATTCTTTTGCCATCGTGACAAAACGCACAACGTGAAATTCTTCGTCCGGCTCTAGCTCATCGATCATATAATGCGTAACACCCTGCATCTCCTCCGGTGTGATCTTGGCAGAACCGATATCCATATGGCGGTAGACCTGCATAGAATCCGCAGAGATCACCGCTCCATTTATTTTTTTTGCCAGTTCCACCGAGAGGGCACTTTTCCCCACCGCGGTCGGACCGGTCAGAATAATCATTGGTTTTTGCTGCATATCAGACAATCCTTTTAAATTTCTTTTCTATTTCATATTTGGTCATGGAAATGATCGTCGGGCGTCCGTGCGGGCAGTTGTACGGATTTTCAAGCTCCAACAGTTCATCGATCAGCCGTTCTGCCTCCGGCCTGCTGATGTGCTGGTTTCCCTTGATAGCTGCCTTACAGGACATCGACGCAACTTTTTCCATAATGGCATTTGGTGAATCATTTTCATTTATATTTGCAAAATCATCTAACATTTCAAGAAACATTGTTTTTGTGTCAATCCCGGTAAAATCAGCCGGAATAGCAGTCACTGCATATTCCTTTCCGCCGAACGGTTCGATTTCATAGCCGAACGCATCGATCTGCTCCCTGTATTTTTCAAGCATCTCGATCTCTTCAATGCTGAGTGTCAGGATGATCGGCGGACTGAGCGTCTGCGATGAAAATGTTTTTTCACGCACTTTTTTCATCGTTTTCTCATAAAGTACTTTTTCATGCGCTGCATGCTGGTCGATGATGAACAGCTTGTCCTCATACTCTACCATCCAGTAAGTATCGAACAGCTGTCCGATGATCTCGTGTTTCTTCTTGGCATCTTTTGTCAGAAACCCTTCGGAGACTGCCGCAAGTTCCTGTTGCTCGTAAGTGACTTTTGACTCCGGTAAAGCTGCCGCTGTCTCTTCTGGCAGGCTTGCCGTTGTTTTATCCGCCTGTATTGGCTGCGGTACGGGTTTGGAAACGGTGTATGTATTGCTTTCTGATACCCGGTCCGCGGACTGTTCTGTGACAGCAGTTTCTTTCTTTGGAAGAAGCGAGTTAAAGACAGAAAGATTTTCCGGCGGTGCTGATTCCTTCTGCGGTGCTGCGCTCTGCATCGGAATTGTTGTCTGCACGTCTTCATTTTCTTTTGACGCAGCGAAACCGGACTGTCCGTCTGTTCCCTGCTGTATGTCCTGCGGCTGAAACCTTCCTCCACTCCGCACCATTTCAACACCCCGGCGCTCAAACGGTTCCGGGAGCGGTGCCTTGATGTTTTCACGTTTCCGTATCTTTTCTTCCTGCACCGGTACTTCAGGGATAAAATCTTTGTGCGTCAGCGCGCCCCGGATAATTTCAAACAATGTCTTATAGATCGCCTCATTGTTTGAAAAACGAAGTTCCATCTTCGTCGGATGCACGTTGACATCTAAAAGATCGGTATCCATGGAAAAGTACAGAACGCAGAACGGATACTGGTGCTGCATCAGAAAGCCTTTGTACGCTTCCTCAATCGACTTTGAGAGCAGCGCGCTCTTGATATAACGTCCGTTGATAAAGTAATTCTCAAAATTACGGTTTCCGCGGGAAATTAACGGTTTTCCGATAAAACCCTTGACATGAAAATACTCATTTTTATGGTCGATCTCTAAAGCCCGGAGGTGATATCCCTGCCGTAGATATGATAGATCATATCTTTTTCCCTGGAATTGCCGGAGGTATGCATTTTCGTCTGACCGTTATTGATAAATTTAAAGGAAACCCCCGGATGTGACAGGGCAAGACGCTCCATCAGTCATTGATATAATTGCCCTCCGTCTGCGCGGTCTTAAAATTTGTCGCCTCGCCGGTGTATTGTAAAAAAGATTGCGGACGATAAAAGTGGTTCCCTCCGGCGCACCGATCTCCTCATTTTCCTTTTCTTTCGAACCCTCAATAACATAGCGGGTACCGGTCAGCTCCCCGTATGTTTTTGTGATCAGCTCGACCTGTGAAACTGCAGCGATACTTGAGAGCGCCTCACCGCGGAATCCCAAAGAGGTAATGCTCATCAGATCTTCCACGCTTTTGATCTTGCTGGTCGAATGGCGCAAAAAGGCAAGCGGAACCTGCGCCCTCTCGATGCCGCAGCCATTGTCCGTGATACGGATAAATGAAATACCGCCCTCTTTGATCTCAACTGTGACGGCAGTTGCCTTTGCATCGATGGCATTTTCCACCAGTTCTTTTACCACGGAAGAGGGGCGTTCCACAACTTCCCCGGCTGCAATCTTGTCAATTGTCTCCTGACTGAGCAGTGTAATTTCAGGCATACAGATTCACCTCTTTGTTTCAATCGTTTCTGCTGCATTTCCTGCAGCATTATTCTGTTATGGTCTTGGCATCTTAGGAACGCCGGACACCGGTTTCCCGCAAGGTCTTGTCTCGGAGCAGTATCCGAAGTAATCACATTTTGGCATAAACAGATTATCTGCAATCCAGCGCCATTCTTCCGAATATTCCGAAAGTGCTTTTCGGATGTCACCAAATAACTGGCGGTATTCCCAGTATGCGCGGTTACACATTCTCTGATGGCTCATCTCCGTTAAACTGCGCAGATTTCTTTTATCCACGATCGACGCGTCATGCCAAGCGGCAGTCCGTTTGCAACATCTTCCTTTGGAATCCCGTAGTCTTCCTGCAAAGCGCGGCATTCTTCATTGATATGCGCCATTAATGCCTGATATTTTTCCAATGCTTCTTTGTTGTTCTGGATCGACGGCGGGATGATGTATCAAATCCGCGTCCGGCATAATTGATATAGCGTGTACTTGACTGTAAACGTGTCGGTGAGCCGCCAATATGTGTATACCACTCGCGCTCTACTCTCGCGGAATAGCCGGCAATGATCATCTCTACATTTACATATTCCATGACTCTTCCATGTCCGGAAATGATACAGTCCATGCCCCGTTTATAATTTTTCTCCGGATCTTCTACATTTCCTCCCCAGCAGACACCGGCGCGCTGTCCCATCAGCGTGATCGGGTTTTTAGTTGTCTCCGGCAAAATTGTAATTGTGCCCATAAATTTTATTCTCCATTTCTACCAGCGGTTTTTATTTTATTCTGTAATTCATAAAGTTTGTTTAATGCCTCGATCGGTGTCAGATTTCCGACATCAATCGTTTTTAACTCTTCTAAAATATCATCGTCCTTTACGGTATCAAATAAAG
>ENA-OQCN01001613-OQCN01001613.1-human-gut-metagenome-genome-assembly--contig:-NODE-1613-length-10818-cov-3.358713_pt1 | contig 10818 bp, 22 predicted proteins | sample MGYA00242497_ERZ504576 | MGnify/ENA primary metagenome ERZ504576 (study PRJEB26092, sample SAMD00036296) | human gut metagenome | host: Homo sapiens | study: EMG produced TPA metagenomics assembly of...
CATTCCAGCGGCGGGTCACCAGCACCGGACACTCCCGGGCAGCCCACTCGTTCAGGCGGCGGCGCAGCTCCGGCAGGTTCTCCTCCCGCACCGAAAGGCCCGCCGCCATGGCGTGGCCGCCGAAGCGGAGGAGAAGATCCTCGCAGGAGGCAATGCAGGCGTGCAGGTTGAAGCCCTGCACACTGCGGCCGCTGCCCTTGCCCTCGCCGTGCTCATCAATGGACACCACGATGACGGGGCGGCCGGTCTTTTCCACCAGCCGGGATGCCACGATGCCAATGACACCGGGGTGCCAGTCCCGGCCCCAGATCAGGATGACCCGGTCCTCCTGAATGGCGGGCTCGGCCTCCAGCTGGGCCTGCGCGGCCTTGGCGATCTCGCCTCGGTCTCCTGCCGGGCGGCGTTGATCTCGTTCAGTTTATGTGCCAGCTCGGCAGCGCGTTCCTCATCCTCACACAGCACCAGCTGCAGGGCGGTCACAGCGCTGTCCATCCGGCCCGCCGCGTTGATGCGGGGAGCAATGGCATAGCTGACATTCTCGGCGGTCACGGGCTTGCCGCCCAGCCCCACCTCATCCAGCAGGGCCAGAAGGCCGGGCCGGTCAGAGTGCTGCAGCAGGTGCAGGCCCGCCTTGACCAGGGTGCGGTTCTCGCCGGTCAGGGGCATCACGTCTGCCACGGTGCCCACGGCGGCAAGGTCGCCGCAGTAATCCAGCATCTCCTCGGGCGGGCAGCCGTCCAGCGCGGCACAGAGCTTGAAAGCCACGCCTGCGCCGCACAGGCCCTTGAAAGCTGGTATCATCGACGCGGCGGGGGTCCACCACGGCAACGGCCTTAGGCAGGGTATCATGGGCAGATGGTGATCGGTAACGATCAGGTCCACCCCCAGTGAAGCCGCAAACTCGGCCTCCTCCAGCGCGGAGATCCCGTTGTCCACCGTCACGATGAGCTGGCAGCCTTATCGTGGATGGACTGGATGGCATTTTTGGAAAGGCCGTAACCATCCCCTTCACGGCTGGGCAGCATGCACTTGACGTTGGCTCCCATCCCCTTGAGGTGCTGGTAGAGCAGGGCGGTGGCGGTCACGCCGTCCACATCGTAGTCTCCAAAGACAACGATGGTCTCCTCCCGGTCGATGGCATCGAGGATGCGGCACAGGCCTTATCCATGTCGGTCAGGAGCATGGGGTCGGTCAGCTCCTCCTCGCCCGACAGCAGGGTCAGGGCCTCGGCAGGGTCGGTTGATGCCGCACGCGGCCAGAATGCCCGCCAGCAGGCCCGCCTCTTTCTGCTGGGCGGCCAGCGTCATCTGATATTTTTCCTCGCTCCACGGCTCCCCATCCATCGTTTCCATGGCGCGGCTTTCCAGCTCCTCAGTGCTCTGCTGGGCAATGGCCGCGGTCAGCTCCTTCAGGGCGGAGCGGTCCAGCGGCTTCAGGTTCCAGGCACGGTAGGTCGTCATCGCAGTCCCTCCCCGGTCAGGCCGTCATTGGCCAGCATTCCCTGCAGCGCGGCGATCTCGCTGGAAACATCCATGGCAACGTCAGAAAGCAGGTTATCATACAGGTTGCTGTAAGCCTGATTCAGGGTGTGCAGGATGCCCGCGATGTCCCGGCGGATGGTCTCTGCATTTTCGCCCTGCTGGCCCTGCACATCGTTGTAGGTGTGCAGCAGCTTGAGGGTGGTGGGGATATAATATTCCGCAAAGCGGCGGGCCTTGGGCAGGCTTTCCGGGTGCGCTTCCAGCCACTCGCAGATGGCGGTGGTGGTCTTTTGCATCGTTTCCAGCTCTTCCCGGCCCTGCGCGTCCTGCATGAGGTGCTGTTCCTGTTCCAGCACCTGCGCAAAACGGCGGATGGTCTCAAGGTTCAGGGGCGTTTCGGCGGGTTCCCCCTGCTCAGGCTGTGCGGGGGCAGGCTGAGGCTCCGGGCGTTCCTGCGCGGCGCGGTAATCCTCCGCCGTCAGGTACACAGTCTCCGTTTTCTCATCCAGCCATGCATTCAGCCAGCCCTTGCGGATGCTTTTTTCAGCCGCTTGAGCGTTTTTTTCTTTTTCTGGTGGGTCAGGTCAGCCAGCATCTCCACCGGCAGGCCCTTGCCGCCGTCCATGCTGTCGGCAAGGTCGGCCAGCTGGCCCATCTGCCTGCCCGCTTCCCTCTTGGAAACGCCGCAGGCCGCCATCCAGCCAAAGCCCGCCGTGGCAAGGCCCAGCACGCTGCTGACGATGCCAAGCACGTTGTAGGCGGTGTTCATAACGTAGTCCGTGCCCGTCATCAGGATGCCGCCGCCCTCAGCAGTCGACACCACAACGTCGCCCAAAGCAGCCGGCGAAATAATGCCCAGCCCGATGAGGCAGCCCAGCGTCCCCAGCCCAAAGATCACGGTGAACGTGATGCCCACGGCCAACAGAGCCACGCCCGAGTTGTAACGCTCCTTGGCGCATTTCCGCAGCTTTTCCACCGTGGTCAGCTCCGGGCGCGATGCAAAGAAATTTCTGGCCCACTGGGCATCCCGGCGTACTGCTCTGCCGTGCCGCCGTTGGCATGGGCCTGCCGCTGGCTCTGGTAGTAGCTGTCCCGGGCCTGCCGCATGGCCTTGCCCGCCTCCGAGATGCCGTAATTGGCCGCATGAACAGCGGCCTTGCCCACATCCCACGCACGGTCGCCGATGTCCATGCCCCGGCCCTCAAAGCCATGGGCAAAGGCATCGGACATGGTGTCGCCAAAGGCGCGCAACTGCTCTTCCAGCTCCTGCTGCACCTGTTTTCCCTCGTTTTCTTGTGTTGTATCGTTTTCACGATGGTTCATCGATATTTCTCACCCTTCTGCCGGTGCATACCGGCCGATGATCGCACGGGCGACCCGCAGGCCGTCCACGGCGGCGCTCATAATGCCGCCCGCATATCCGGCCCCCTCGCCGCAGGGTACAACCCTGCCAGCTGGCCGATTCCAAGGTCTCCTCCCGTTTCAGCCGCACGGGGCTGCTGGTGCGGGTCTCAAGGCCGGTGAGGATGGCTTCCGGCGCAGTGTAGCCCGCGATTTTACGCTCGTAGGCGCGCAGGCCCGCCCGCAGAGTATCGGCCAGCTCCCCGGGCAGCAAAGCTCCCAGATCCGCAGCCACAACGCCCCGGTCATAGGTCGCTCCACCCGGCCGATGTTCAGCCGGCCTTTGCCCTCCAGAAAGCTCTGCACGTTCTCAGCCGGGGCCGCATACGCCCCGCCCCGGCGCCTGCGGCGTAGGCTTTGGCCTCCAGCTCCCGCTGGAAAGCAATGGCCCTGCGCGGGTCTCCCGCAAAATCCTCAGCTCCCACGCTGACCACCACCGCCGCGTTGGCGTTTTTGCCGTCCCGGGCGTGGTAGCTCATGCCGTTGGTGACCACATGGCCGGTCTCGCTGGCGGAAGCCACCACCTGACCGCCGGGACACATGCAGAAGGTGTACACGCACCGGTCTCCCACATGCTGGGAGAGCTGATACTCTCCGCGCGGCAGGGCCGGATGCCCGGCAGCCTCGTGGTACAGGCTCTTTTCGATCTCGCTCTGCAGATGCTCTGCCCGGAAACCCACGCTGAAGGGCTTGCACTCCAGCACAAGACCGCTGTCCATCAGCATCCCAAAGGTGTCCCGGGCCGAGTGGCCCACGGCAAACACCAGCGCTTCACAGGGGAAGGTTCCCCCGGTGGTAAAGATGCCGGTCAGCCGGCCGTTCTTCTGCTCAAAACCGGTGAGGGCCGTGTTGAAGTGCACCTCGCCGCCCAGAGCTTCGATTTCCCTGCGGATGGAGGTGATAACGCCCCGGAGCAGGTCGGTGCCCACATGGGGCTTCTGCTTCCAGGCGATCTCCGCCGGGGCACCGTGCTGCAGAAACACCTCGGTGACAAAGCCGCAGAGCTCATCCCCGATGCGGGTGGTCAGCTTGCCGTCCGAAAAGGTGCCTGCGCCGCCCTCGCCAAACTGGATGTTGGCGTGGGGTCCAGCTCGCCGGTGGCTGAGAAGTGCTCCACCGCCTTCACGCGCTCGTCCAGCGCAGGGCCGCGCTCCAGCACGATGGGCTTATAGCCCTGCCGGGCCAGCAGCAGCGCCGCAAACAGGCCCGCCGGGCCCAGCCCGCAGACCACAGGCCGGTGGGGCAGGCGCTGGGTGCCGTTCTGAACGCTGAGATCCGTTTTGCCGCGGATAGCAACGCAGGGCGAGGCCCCTGCATACGCAGATTCCTCACCCTCGTCCTTGAGCGTTACCGCTATGGTATACACCAGCTTTGGCTGCCCGTGACGGGCATCCACCGACAGCCTGGCTACGCCCAGATGGGCCGCCTTGCTGCGGGGGATGCGCGCCAGATGCAGCGCTTTCTCGAATGCCTGCGGCTCCCCGGCAGAGAGCGGCAGGCGGATATCTCTTACTAGTATCATTTATCAGGTTTCGCTTTCTATTTTCAGCCTCCTCACCCTCTCCGTCATTGCTAACGCAATGCCACCTCCCCCAAAGTGGGAGCTTGGCAATATTTGCAAACTTCATCTTTATGCCAAGGGCTCTCCCTTCGGGAGAGCTGGCGAGCGAAGCGAGACTGAGAGGGTGAGCCAGCTCAGTTACTTTCTATCTTGCACTGGATAACATAGCTCCCCAGCGCAAAGATCTTACCATTGGAGGGCACATACAGGCGGCAGGCAATGTTCTGCTGCCCTGCGGCCACATAGAAATCATCCGCATCGATCTCAATGACCACCTGCTCGGGCACCAGCGTATCCAGCAGACCCGCCGGGCCGCAGAGGGTCACATTCATCAGCCGCTCGGTCTGCACGGTCAGGGTATAGGTGGAGGGCAGATTGACCACCTGCACGCAGCTGGCGGGCAGGTTCATGGTCTTGGTCTCGAGCCTGGAGCTGTCAAAACTGACCGTGATGCTGGAAATGTTGTCCAGCAGGCGGATGTTGCCCGGCAGCTCGATGGGCAGCTCATACACCTTGTTCGGCGCAAAGGTGGAAAGATCGATGGTGCCCACAGACAGGGTGGAGAGCTTTTCGATCTGGCTCTCGGGTCCGGCGACATTCAGGGTCTGCTTGCTCAGGGAGTAGACCAGCACCGAGGGATCAAAATTCCGGGGCGCGTTGATAAAGCTGACCGACACGGGCAGGGTGGCCATCTTGTAGACCTCCAGCGTGACCTCCACGCTGGACTCCTCCAGATTCGTGTATTCAAACTTGACCTCACTGCCGCTCTTGGTATAAAAGCGCAGGGCGGTATCCAGCGTGACAGAATCGGTGAGCTCCCCCTTGTGGGTCACCTCGCAGTGCAGGTCTCCACCTTATCGATCTCGGTGCTGGGGCCGGAGAGGGTCACTGTCTCCTTGGAGAGCTCGGTGTCATAGAGGATATAGCCGTCCGCAATGGTCAGGTAGTTGGTGGTCACGGTGATGGGCACCGTTTTCTCCTCCACCACATCAAACACCACGTCCACGCTGTTGTCGCCGCCCTCAATGGAAACGGACACGCCATTGAGCAGGGTGTTCACGCCCCGCACCTGCAGGTGCAGGGTCTTTTCGCCGCTGTCCCGCACGCGGACCAGTCCGGGTAGACCACGAAATCAGAGGAGGTCAGGCTGCCGATGGTGTAGCCATCGCCCGAGAGCTTCAAGCTGACGTACTTTTCCGGCGCGCTGACGATGCTCAGGCCCCGGGAGGTGTATGCGGCGGAATCATAGGTAAAATCCACCGGCACGTTGTTGATGGTGCGGGTGGTGCCGGGCTGGACGACGATGGTGACCACCATCCATGCCACAATGGCACCCACAATGGCCAGCAGCAGCCGGATGCGGCGATCGTCCAGAATGCTCTTGGTGTGCTGGATGGCAGGCTTTGTGCCGTTGGTACGATTGCTGCTCACTGCTGCTCATCCTCCTCTTTCTGGTTCATCCAGTTCAGCAGGCTCTTGACCTTGCCGCGCCAGCCGTCGGCGGCTGCCTTTTCGCTGGCGGTCTCCTTGGGGATCATCTCATCCACCAGCCGGGTGTACAGGGTCTGACGGTCAAAGTGGCGGATCAGCACACCGTTCTTTGCCATGGAGATGATGCCGGTCTCCTCACTGACCACAACGGCAATGGCATCCGAATTCTCCGCAATGCCCAGGCAGGCGCGGTGGCGGGTGCCCATATCCTTGCCAGATCCAGGTTGTTGGACAGGGGCAGCACACAGCCCGCCGCCTTGATGCGGCCATTCTCAATGATGGCGGCACCGTCGTGCAGGGGGGTGCCTCGTAGAAGATGGTGCCCAGCACCTCCAGATTGACGGCGCTGTTCACAGGCGTGCCGGTGCGCACGATCTCAGAGAGGTTGGTGTTGCGCTCCAGCACGATCAGGCACCGGTCTTGGTCTCGGAAAAGCGCTCGGCGGCATCGCAGATGGCAATGATGGCGCTGCGCCAGGCCCCTTTGAAGCTGGGGTCGTTATAGCGTCCCTTGATGTTGAAGAGCTTGCCCGCCCACTGGTCGGTCTGGCCCATCCGCTCCAATGCGCGGCGGATCTCCGGCTGGAACAGGACCACCAGCGTCAGCAGGCCGACCTGCAGCAGCGAGTTCAGCAGCCAGGTGACGGTGCGCATATTCAGCACATTGGCCACCAGATAGACCGCCAGCACCAGCAGCGCGCCCTTGGCCAGCTGCCCGGCGCGGGTGCGGTTGATGATGCCCAGCAGCTGGTAGATCAGGAAAGCAATGATGACGATATCCAGCAGATCGGCCAGCTTGAAGGTCTGGAAATTGGCGATGATCGAATTCAGAGTCATCAGAGTGTCTCTCCCGTTACAGCTTCTCGATCAGGCGACAGCATGGGCGGCAATGCCCAGACCCTCGCCGGTAAAGCCCAGATGCTCCTCGGTGGTGGCCTTAACGCTCACAGCATCCACCGGCATCCCGAAGCTGCGGCCAGATTTTCCCGCATGGCGGGGATGTAGGGGGCCAGCTTGGGCTTCTGGCAGAGCAGGGTGGAATCGATGTTCACGATCTTCCAGCCTTCTCCCGCATGATGCGTGCCACATGCTGCGCCAGCTGCAGGCTGTCGGCACCGGCGTAGGCGGGGTCGGTATCCGGGAAGTGCTTGCCGATGTCGCCCAGCGCGGCAGCACCCAGCACAGCGTCCATCACGCGTGGGCCAGCACATCGGCATCCGAGTGGCCCAGCAGGCCCTTTTCAAAAGGCACCTCCACACCGCCCAGGATCAGCTTGCGGTCCTCGACCAGACGGTGAACATCATAACCATGACCAATGCGCATATCATTTTCCTCTTTCTGTTCGGCGCGGGGCAGATCCTCCCGCGTTGTGATCTTCAGATTGGCGTAATCCCCCTGGGTCAGCTGCACCGGGCGGCCGGTCAGTTCAAACAGGCTGCAGTCATCGGTGACCAGACGGGCTTTCTCCGCATCCAGCTCGTCCAGCGCGGCCAGATACGCCGCACGGTCGAAGCACTGGGGGGTCTGCACCGCATACAGGGTGCTGCGGTCAGGGGTATCAGTGACCATGCACTGCTCCGGCACAGTTTTGCCATCGCCCCGCACAGCCCGCTTGACGGTATCCTTTACCGGCACGGCGGGGGCGGCAGCACCGCAGGCAGCGGCTGCTTCCAGCGCCGCCGTGATGACAGCCTGACTGACAAAGGGACGGGCGGCATCATGGACAGCCACCAGCTCTCCGTGGGCGGCCAGCACGCCGTTCTTCGCGCTCTCGGCACGGGTTGCGCCGCCCTGCACCACCTGCACCGGCTTTGCGCAGGCCGCGGCCTGCTGTTCCAGAAATGCCCGGTTCTTCCCGGCCACCAGAACGATCTCGCTGACCAGCGGACACTCCGCAAAGGCGCGGATGCTCCGCTGCACCACGGTCTCCCCGCCCAGATCAAAGCTGAGCTTATCAAACCCCATGCGGGTGGAGGACCCTGCCGCCACCAGAACGGCTGATACTTTCTTTTCCAATTTCTGCACCTGCCCTGCTCTTATTCTCCCGGGAAATACCACCCGGGGCACAGATAGAATAAACCATGTTTTATTATACCGTATCGCCCGGCAAACTGCAACCGATTTTATACAGCAAAAATGCCCCTCTGCGGCAGGGCAGAGGGGCAAAAACGCTTCTTTTTTCAGGAGATCACTTCAGGATGGGCTCGATGGCGGCAGCCAGAGCGTCCTTCTGTGCCTGGGCTTCCTCCAGGGTCTTGCCCAGGGTGGTGAAGTAGGTCTTGATCTTGGGCTCGGTGCCGGAGGGACGTACCACAACGGTCGCGCCATTTTCCAGCGTGTAGATCAGGACATTGGCGGCGGGCAGGCCGGTCTCCTCGGGCTTCTTGTAGTCCATGACCTTGACGACCTTGTGGCCGCCGATCTCGGTCAGGGGCTCGTCACGCAGCTTCTGCATGATGGAAGCCATCTTCTCCATGCCGGTCAGGCGGGGAACTCAAAGCTGTCCACCTTGTTCAGGTAGCGGCCGTACTGCGCGTAGATCTCCTCCAGACGCTGCTTGATGGAGGAACCGATGCTGCGGTAGTAAGCGGCCATCTCGCAGATCAGCATGGAGCCGATGACGGCATCCTTATCGCGGACATAGGGGCCGGCCAGGTAGCCATAGCTCTCCTCAAAGCCGAAGATGAAGCGATCCACTTCACCGGCAGCTTCCAGATTGGCGATCTGATCGCCGATCACTTGAAGCCGGTCAGGACGTTGCGCATCTCCACGCCGTAGTGCTTTGCCACAGCGTCGGCCAGCGGGGTGGAAACGATGGACTTGACCGCCACGGGGTTTGCGGGCATGGTGCCCTTTTCAATGCGTCCGGCGCAGATGTAATCCAGCAGCAGAACGCCCATTTCGTTGCCGGAGACCAGCTCATAGCTGCCGTCCGGGCACTTCATGGCAATGCCCACGCGGTCTGCGTCAGGGTCGGTGGCCAGCATCAGGTCAGCACCGGTCTTGGTGGCCAGCTCCAGACCCAGCTCAGGGCCTCAAAGATCTCGGGGTTGGGGTAGGAGCAGGTGGTAAAGTAGCCGTTGGGGTACTCCTGCTCGGGCACGATGGTGATATCGGTGATGCCCATATCGTTCAGCACATGGGTCACGGGCACCAGACCGGAACCGTTCAGGGGGCTGTACACCAGCTTCAGGCCAGCAGTCCGGCACAGGCCGGGGCGCACCTGACGGGCCTCAATGGCATCGTACAGGGCCTTCTTGCAGTCATCGCCCACAAAGCGGATCAGGCCCTGCTCCACGCCAGCGGCAAAGGAGATATACTTTGCGCCGGTCAGAACATCGGTCTTCTGGATCTCATCATAGACGATGGCAGCGGCATCATCGGTCATCTGGCAGCCATCCGGGCCGTAGGCTTGTAGCCGTTGTACTTGGCGGGGTTGTGAGAAGCGGTGACCATGATACCGGCGTTGCACTCGTAGTAGCGGGTGGCAAAGCTCAGGGCAGGCACAGGCATCAGGGCATCATAGATGCGCACCTTGATGCCGTTGGCGGCCAGGACACCGGCGGCGGTCTTGGCAAAGACATCGCTCTTCAGGCGGCTGTCGTAGCTGATGGCGACAGTCTGGCTGCCGCCCTGGGTCTTGACCCAGTTTGCCAGGCCCTGGGTGGCCTGACGGACAACATAGATGTTCATGCGGTTGGTACCGGCACCCAGCACACCGCGCAGACCGGCGGTGCCAAACTTCAGGGCCACGGCAAAGCGGTCCTTGATCTCCTCGTCATTGCCCTCGATCCTGCTCAGCTCCGGTTTCAGATCCGCGTCCTCCAGATCCGCAGCCAGCCAGCGCTTATACTCATCCAGATACATATTGCACACCTTACCTTTAATTCGTATTTCGCACAGGGATAGTTTTTCCAAACCTATTTATACTATAAACCTTTCTTGGTACTGTGTCAATTCCATATTATGTAAGAATTTGCTCCGCAAATCATACAAATACTACAAAGATCTCAGCCTTTTCCATCATTCGGGGCTTTCGTGCTGTCCGCAGAGCCTGCGGCAGTGCCCGCGCATTGACAAGCCCCCTGCCCGCCACTATAATTGGGTCAATAGATTATTCTGCCGAGACCGGGCATTTTCCCGGTCATTTCCCCGTCGGGCCGCAGACGCGGCGTGAGGAGGCTCCCCATGTATTCCGTTCTGAAAAGCTATGGTCTGAACGGCCTGAACGGCTTTGCCGTGGCCGTGGAAGCCGATGTCTCCGGCGGCTGCCCGCCTTTTCGCTGGTGGGCCTGCCGGATTCCGCCGTGCGGGAAAGCGGCGACCGTGTCCGCTCTGCCGTAAAGAATCTGGGCTACAAATGGCCCGACCGCCACATCACGGTCAACCTTGCCCCGGCGGACATCCGCAAGAGCGGCCCGGTGTATGACCTGCCCCTGCTGCTGGCGGTGCTGGCATCCTCCGGTCAGATGGAGGAGCCGCCTGCCGATGCGGCTTTTCTGGGGGAGCTGGCACTGGACGGCAGCCTGCGCCCGGTTTCGGCGTGCTGCCCATGGCGCTGGCGGCGGCAGCAGACGGCATCCGCAGCCTGTATGTGCCCGCCGAAAACGCCGCCGAAGCCGCCGAGGCGGGCGGCGACGCGATGCAGGTCTACCCCGCCCGCACGGCCCGGGAGGTCGTGGATGCGCTGCGGGGCCTTGTACCCCTCTCCCCCGCCGCGCCCATCCCTTTTGATCCCGCTTCCGGCTGGAATGCGCCCCGGATTTTGCGGACGTGATGGGCCAGCCGCTGGCCCGCCGGGCCATGGTGCTGGCAGCAGCCGGTGGGCACAAACGTGCTGCTCATCGGCGCGCCCGGCACCGGCAAATCCATGCTGGGCCAAGCG
>ENA-OQCN01001614-OQCN01001614.1-human-gut-metagenome-genome-assembly--contig:-NODE-1614-length-10817-cov-1.632834_pt1 | contig 10817 bp, 12 predicted proteins | sample MGYA00242497_ERZ504576 | MGnify/ENA primary metagenome ERZ504576 (study PRJEB26092, sample SAMD00036296) | human gut metagenome | host: Homo sapiens | study: EMG produced TPA metagenomics assembly of...
CGTCCTCGAGCATGCGGAAGACCGCGCCGTACACCTCCTCCATGGGCTCCAAGCCCACAACGGGGAAGTCGCTGCCCAAGTGCACCACGGCACCGCTGGCAAGCAGGCTGTGCAGGGGCCACGAAAGCGCTGCACGCTCGGGGCCCACGGCATCGTCCTTGGCAAGGTCAGCCATATCGAGCAGCATGTGCCACGGTTGCATGCCGGGGCATATACCAAGCTCCGCGTAGCGCGGCAGATCCTCGGGCTGAACCGTCTCGTTGTGCTCCATGGAGTGGCGGCAACCCCGCTTACCATGCAAGCGCTCGCCCTCCTCAAAGCAATCAAGCACAAAACGCACCGAGCGATCGCCGATCGTATGGACGCGCGTGTCAACGCCCCATTCCTGCGCCCTGACAATGGCGGCACGGATGCGCTCTGGATCCTCCGCGGGCTCACCGCAGGTATCGGGCGCATTGCTATAGGGTTCAAGCATCCAAGCGGTGTGGTCGGAGCACACGCCATCAAGAAACTGCTTAAAGCCGTGCCACTCGACCTGCGTACCCGAGAAGGCGTATTTCTCCTTGATCTGCTCGAGCGTTAAGGACTCGTTTTCGAACAGATCGGTGTACAGGAACACGCGCAGTGGCAAGTCGCCCTTGGCATTAAGACCTGCCAACACCGCATACGGGTTTTCCATGCTCACAAACGTAGGATTGACCATGCCGACCGTAGTGATTCCCAGGGCATTGGCGCGCCGGGCGGTTTTTGCAAACGACGCGTCAACAACCTCGGGCGCTGGGTCGTAGACCTCGTCCATAAAGAAGACGCCGGCGTTGTTGGAAAACACGCCCGTCAGATTGCCCTCGGCATCCTTAAGGACTTGCCGCCTGCGGGATCGGGCGTCTGCGAAGTTACTCCCACCTTGTTGATGGCGCAGGTATTGGCACTAAAGGTATGCAGGTCAACCTGCTGCAGAAAGACCGGGCGGTCCGAGATGTACTCATCGATCATCGCGGCTGTGGGCATCTCGGGGACATCCCACTGGAACTGGATAATCTGGCAGCCCAGAATCCACTCGTTATCGGGATGGTCGGCCGCAAACGCCACGACACGTTCCATCGCCATCTCAAAACTGGTGCAGTCGATGAGGTTGACGGCAAAATCGGGGTCGGTCATAAACGCGCCCTGGGCAAAATGCGTGTGTGAGTCGATCAGGCCGGGCATGACGAGCTGGTCGCCAAAGTCGCGCACCTCGGTATCGGGACCGATAAACGGTGCCAGGTGAGCATCGTCACCGCAGGCAACAATCTTATCACCGCGCACGGCAACGCCGCCCTTAAACGGCTCGAGCCCATCGCCGGTAAAGACGGCGTTGCTCTTGATAACTACATCAGCCTTGTCCATGTGAGCCTCCTCAGGCATCTTTGGTTGCAACGCGGACGCACCGCCCGCGTGGGCACTCGGTTGGGAGCGTAGCGCTCCCGCATCGGCGCGTGCCTACAAGCCGTGCTCGGACGTCTGTCCCACGTCCGCGGCTTCGCGCTACACCCATTGATACACAGGGCAAATCCGTGCCAAGGCCAGGATCGCAAACGGTCAGTTTAAGCAGGTTTACACGCTTTACCTGCAGGTTTATTGTCTGAGATTATTACCGCGTCATTACGCCCAACGGCGTGCCCGCCCACACGGCAAGACCCGCATGCAAGGAAGAATAGGACTAGGAACGCCAAAAGGCATCTATGAGGTCATCTCGGTTGGAGACACCGCTTTTAACGTAGATGCGATGCAAGTGCGCCTTGACAGTGCCAGGGCTGATGACCAACTCGCTGGCGATGTTTTGGGCGTCGTTGCCCTTCAGCACCAGCGTGAGCACCTCCTGCTCGCGCCGCGACAGCTTACGGGCATCGGCATAGATCACAACGCGTGATGCTAGATCGTCCCCAGAGCGTGCGCTCTCGGCCGCCACGTCCTCATCGGCACGCGGATGACGGGCATACACGCGCAGGATATGGCTAAACTGGCAAAAGAGTTGGACCGCGCATGCCACGAGCAGCACGTTTTCGGAGATATTGCGCTCGGACAGATACCACAAAAAGAGGCTGATGACGGGGTTTTGAGAGTCGGGGCGGCAGAGCAAAATCATGTAGGTGTCCTCGGCGATTACGCAAAACGCAAGAACGAGTGCCACCTTCCAAAAGAGCTTTGAGCGGTCGAGGTCGAGTTTCTCAACACGCGTGGCCCTGTGCCGGTAATGCCAGGCGGCATAGGCAAGACATCCTACATTGCCCAGGTCACGCGTGAGCCAAAAGAGATACTGCTGCATCTCTCCGGCAGCACCGCTGCGAGGCACCAGCACCAATTGCAAGATTGAAAACGGCACGATAACAAGTCCGAGCATGCGCGACGTCGGCCTTTTGCGCAAGCGCGCAAACATCCACAGCACAATGCAAGCATAGATGGCAATACCGAGCACGCAGCGCAGCAAGGGGTGCTGCAGCGGCTCGCTAAAGGTAACGGCGTAGTCATATTTGAGCCGAGTGTACTCGTCAAAAAAGATGACCGACATATCGAGCATGTAGAGCAAAAAGCCCGCCGCGGCCACTAGGCTGTCGCGACGGTGCGTCATGAGCCAAACCACCAATGCCACGGCACTGGTCACCAGAGCCACACCCATGATAATCGTGGTGTAGATATAGAACGCGAAACTCATGCCCGCCTCCCCTGTCTAGATGCTGTGAGGATGTTGACAGATTCTTTGCCGCAAGATTAGACTCACCGATTAAACGTACTGTATCGTTTAGATAAACAAGCTGTGTCTCACCGATGAAAGGAGATGCCATGGCACCGATCGCTCCGCTCAAGATGCTCGTCGCGCCCGCCGCCAAGGCCATCACCCGACTCGGTTCTTCCATGACCTACGACGATGTCCCCTGCGCCGTTGAGGCGCGTTCGGACAGCTGCCCCTACCTGGGCCACGTCCCCTACTTTGCACCCAAGCTCGCATCTGATCCCGAGCAGCGTGAGCAGTAATCCAAGATGCATCTAGCACCGCACAACTCGCGGCGCTACTGTTTTGGCGCAAAGCGACCTGTCCCCCTTGCGCCACGCCGGGATTGTCGATGCTGCGGCCGCGGCGCGATATGAGGCGCGAAACCTCGCCCAGCAACACGCCGATCACCACACCCATGAGGATCGGCAACTTTGACATCTCGGCGGGCGAGCTGTTAAGCGGCACGATTGTCGCAACAATCGAAAGCACGAGCTCTACCACCGGCACCGCAAGCGCTACCGCAAGCACCTTGCCCTCGAAGGCGCGCGGAACACACGTGGGCGGTCGTCGTATTTACGCAGGCGCCAAAACGCCGGGAACATCGGGATATAGCTCATGAGCAGAAAGACGACGTTCATCGAGAAGAAGACCCAAAAGACGTCGGAACCTTCGCCCAGCGGAATCTGAAGTAGCAGCACCAAGCTGGCAAAACAACCGTTAATGAGTGCTGAGCCGTTGGGCATGCCGGTCTTCTTGGACACCAGCGCAAAGGGGCGCGGCATGTTGCGTGGCGCGCGGCATAGCTCGCCACGTTGTTGACGCCAAAACTCCAGCAGATCATGTTGGCGAACAGCGTCACCAAAAAGGCCACGCCCACGACCATCGTCAGCGGGTGAGCGCGCCCCACCATGGCGGCAACCGCGTCCACAATGCCCGAATCGAGTGAAAGCTGCTCGGTGGGAACCGCGGCTCCAATACCGATGCCACAGATAATGTAGATCGCCGCGATGGCAACGCCACCGGCGATAACCGCCTTGGGGATATCGCGCGATGGGTTCTTCATCGTGCTGGCAAAGGTCGCGACCACCTCAAAGCCATAAAGTTGAATAGGATGATTGAAAGATACGTCAGTGAGTTAGTGTCTCCCAGATCGGGGACAAAGGTCTTAAACGACATATCGTTGGCAAAGCGTTATTGCAGGCAAACCAGATGCCGACGATTCCCACCACGGCGGTAATGAGCACCTTGATGACGGCGCCGCCATCCATGACCCAATCGGCCTCGGCCACCGGCTGCATTGCCATGACCGTGACGCCCCACACAAAGGCAAGCTCGATGGCAATTCGGACCCCAAGCGAAAATTCGATGCCCCATACCGCATTGATGACACTGGGGAACATGCAGGCGATACTTGCCACCCACAGTGGAAAGTTGACCCAATAGCACCAGGAGCAGCGGGCGCCCAACGGTCGCCCAAGCCCAGGCGAACCCAATCGTACAGACCGCCCTCGGAATCGAACGCCGTACCGAGCTCGGCCACCACCAGGCCATAGGGAAGCAAAAACGTAATGATGAGGAAGATCCACCAGAAGAACTGCACGTTACCCATGGCAGATGCCGGAGCGGCCGCCTCGATGGTAAAGACAACGCAGATAACCGAGAGGATGACCTCGAACAGGGAGAACTTTTTACCTGCCACGACACGCTCCCCCTACAGCAAAAAGGATGGCATCTGTACCGAAGGCGCAGCCCAAGGTAGGGTTGCAGGCCGCGTCACCGGTGCAGGTGCCATCCCAAAGAGAAGAGAGGATGCAATTGTTGGACCAACGCTCGCGGAACAGGCGCGTGTAGATAACGATACGCTGGTACATAGATACTCCGATCAAAACGGCCGCGATTGCGACCGGAATCTTTTGGCAATTGAAGACGCGTCTGACCTGGGATATTCAAGCGAACAATTGGCCTAACCCGCAATAAATCCCAGATCAGACGCGTACTCAATCAAAGAGGCGGGCACTCCGAAGTGGAGGCAACGGAGTGCCCAAAGAAAAACCCAGCCGACCAAGACATCGAATAAACCGACCATCAATGCCCCGAGATGGTCACGGTGCGATTCATCGACTGTCCGATTGATCGGCTGGGTTTCCGAGGTGCGGCAGATTGCCCTGAAAGAGGAGGCATAGACCTTAAGGGTCATGCCCGACGATTGAAGGCAAGGTGCCGTGCCTCGGGAAGCCAGACAATTACGCGGACGGCTCCTGCTGCGTAATGCAGTGGATGTTGCCGCCGCCGAAGACGACCTGCTCGGACTGGACGCGACGCACTTGTAGACGCCCTCGCCCCAGACCTCGTCATAGATCTTCTGGAGCGTGTCGACGGCCAGCTGGTCGTTCTCGTCGCCGTACTGCGGGACGATGACGCGTGGTTGGTGACCAGGTAGTTCATGTAGGACGCGATCAGCGGCTCGTCGGGGACGCGCGGCTCGGCGTTCTCGTCGGCGTCGATGGTGTCGCAGGAGGCTGGTCCATGAACAGCGGGTTCACGGGCATGCAGAGCTTGTAGACCTTCATCTTGCGGCCCTTGGCGTCAACGGCGTTGGAGAGGGTCTCGTAGGCAGCGTGCACTGCTCGTAGAACGGATACTCGGGATCGTCGGTCCAGATGCAGGCCATGACGCCCGGAGCGATGAACGTGGCAACGTCGTCGATATGACCGTTGGTCTCCTCGGGGTCGATGCCCTCCTTGACCCAGATGACCTTCTCGACACCCAGGTAATCCTTGAGGTGCTCGTCCATGTAGGCGCGAAGCTCCTCGCTCCAAGGCTCAAACTTCTTGTGGAACTTGGGCCAGATGGACTCGGGATCCTCTTCCTCCTCCAGAACCGCAGAGCAGGTGCGGCCCGGGGAAAGCAGGCACTGGTCGGTCACGACAAGGGTGCCCTCGCCGTCGACGGTGATGGAGCCGCCCTCGAGGATCATGTCGTCGGGACGATAGCGACGGCAGCCGGAGAGCTCAGCCATCTTGAGGGCGATCTGCTCGTCCTTGTCCCACGGAAAGTACAGGCCGTCGACGAGGCCGCCGTAGCGTGAAGCGCCAGTGGTTGGCGCGCTTCTCGCCCTTGCCGTTGATGACGTAGGTGGCGGCGGTGTCGCGGAACCAGGCGTCGTCGGTGGTCATCTCGATAACGGTGACGTTCTCGTCGTTCTCGAAGACGGCCTTGCAGTTGGCATAGTCGACCTGGTTGGCGCACATATAGACCGGGGTGAACTCGGAGATGGCGCGGGCGATGGCGGCATACTGCTTCTGAGCCGGCTTGGCGCCGTGGGCCCAGGTGTCGGTGCGGTGGGGCCAGCCCATCCACACGCGATCCTGCGGGGCGAACTCGGCGGGCATAAAGAAGCCGTCGGCCTTGGGGGTGGACTCGGACTCGGTGATCGTACGCATAAGATTTCCTCCAAATCGAACGATCGTTTGCCGCGGGCGGATTACCCGCAGCCTAAAACCAAGAGATAGTGGGCGCCCGTCCCCCGGCAAAGGTCGGGGCGCCCGGTGCCGGTTTTCACGGAGCCGCACCGACGAGCGGCAACGTAACCAAGTGCGTGGAGACAAACGCACGAAGGATACGAGAGAGAGGTTGGGGCGGGCGGTGGTTACCGGAGCTATCGCTCGCACCCGCCCCAGGAAATAGTGAGCAAATTTGTCGCTTTGGGCACGCCCTCGAAGAGGCTAGAGTGCCTGGAGTCGGGAGCGACAAGCCCGACGAAGCGCACGTTGGTACGCGAGGAGGGTTGGAGCCCCAGAACCGGGTGCTCTAGTTCTCCTCGGCCTCGGCGGCCTCCTCAGCGAGACGCTGAGCTGCCAGCTCGGGAGTGAGGCCCTTGTACTCGGTCTCGCGGCCCTTAGCGCTGACGACGCGGACAACCTCGCCGATGAGCAGAAGCACGATGAAGATAACGATCATCGGGAGCTTGTCGCCAATTTCAGCGGCAGAGAACGGCACCAGCGTTGCAACGATGGCCAGGATCAGCTCGATGCAAGGGATGGCCAGCATGACCTTCATCATGGCACCTTAAACGGGAACGTGAAGATGCGCTCGCGGTCGGGGTCGTCTTGCGAAGGTTGAGGAACGCCGGGAACATCGGGATGTAGGTCAGCAGCAGGAAGACGACGGAGGTGCCGAAGAGCATCCAGAAGACGCCGTTGGAGATGGCATCGATGGGAACGAGCTGCAGGCACAGCACCAGGGAGGCAACGACGGCGTTGACCAGGTTGGCACCGTTGGGCATGTCGTCATCAGAGATCATCGAGCGAAGACCTTGGGCATGTTGCCGTGCTCGGCAGCGTAGCGAGCAACGGAGTTAACGCCGAAGGACCAAGCAGCCATGTTGGCGAACAGGGTGATCAGGAAGGCAATGCAGATGACCTTAAAGATCATGGAGTCGCCCACCATGGTCTGGACTGCATAAATCATGCCGTAGTCTGGTCGATGGAATCGGCCGGCACAGCAGCGCCGATGCCAAAGCCAGCGAACAGGTAGATCACGGCGATGGACAGGCCACCGACGATGATAGCCTTGGGAATATCGCGAGCGGGATCGGCCATGTCATCGGTCATGGTGCAGATGACCTCGAAGCCATGAAGTTAAAGATGATGATCGACAGGTAACCGAGAGCGTTGGTGTTGGTGAGCTCGGGCAGGAAGGTGGCAGCGGACATGTCGTTCGCAAAACCGTTCTCCATGCATACCAAATGCCCAAAGCGCCAACGATAACGGCGACGGCGACCTTGATGATGGCGCCACCGTTAAGGACCCACTCGGAGTCGGCCGCCTTGGAGCGGCCCATGAGGTAGACGATCCACACAAAGGCAAGATCGATACCCATCTTGGCGATCAAGTTGAACTCAACGCCAAAGACCATGCCCAAAATGTCGGGGAACATGGTAGCCAGCGAGGCAATCCACAGCGGGTAGTTGACCCAGTAGTAATACGAGATGCGGGCGCCCCATTTGTCGCCCAGGCCATCGCGTACCCAGTCGTAAATGCCGCCCTCGCCGTCATAGGTGGTGCCGAGCTCGGCAACAACCATGCCATAAGGAAGCAGGAAGGTCAGGATCAGGAAGATCCACCAGAAGAACTGCTGGTTGCCAATGGCAGCAGCAGGAGCGGCGGCCTCGCAAACGAAGACGACGCAGATGATGGTCGAAATGACCGTCAAAAAGGAAAGCTTTTTCTTTCCGTCGCTCATGATGAGCTCCTTCGCTCAGTCTTGGACAGATCCGAGGCCCAAGGTACTAAGGCAATTGCCTGAGCCTCGGTGAGCGGGCGACAGGAGACGAGCATCCGCCGCCGCAAACGTGCGTTTAGCAGGCTTAAGGCTTAGAGCTGCTCGAGAGCCTCGAGAGCGGCGTGAAGCTCGGCCTTGGCGGAGTACTCGACACCCTCGTCGTTGAGCGGGGTGCGCTTGCCCAGGGCAGCGAGGAGAGCACGGATGGAGTGCTTGCGGTTCTCGGCCTCGACCCAGCACAGGGAGCGCTCGGGATCGTCCATAACCTCGTCGACGACTTCCTCGTTGCGAGTGGCCGGCAGGCAGTGCATGAACTTGGAGTTGGGGCCGGCGAAGTTCATCATGTCCATGGTGACCTGATACTTGGGGTAGAACACGTCCATGTAGTTCTCGCCCGAGACCTCCTCGTCGTACAGGCCATACCACACGTCGGTGTAGATGAAGTCGGCGCCCTTGATGCACTCGATGTCGTCGGAGATGACGACGGAGCCGCCGGAGACCTTGCAGTTCTCCTCGGCGATGGCCATCATCTGCTTGCCGAACTCGGCGCGCTCCTCAACGGTGCCAACGTGCAGGCCGCCGTCGGGGATCTGGTGGCCCTTGGGTCCAAACTGGACAAACTTCATGCCGACCTTGGAGGCGATGAACATGAGGGAGACGCAGACCTGGGTGGCGTCGCCGATGAAGGCAGGTGCAGTCCTCGATCTTCTTGCCCTCGGGGAGGTTCTCGAGCATGGTCATGAGGTCGCCCATCTCCTGCGTGGGATGGTTGAACTCGGACATGCCATTGATGACGGGCACAGCGGAGCCCTCGGCGAGGCCGACGACGTCCTTGTGACGGTCAACGCGAGCCATCATGATGTCGAGCAGCGAGCCCATAACGCGAGCGGTGTCGCCCAGGGACTCGTGACCGCCGAGCTGGATGGTGCCAGGGCCATAGAACTGAGCATGGCCGCCGAGGTCGGTCATAGCGGTCTCGAAGGAAAGACGGGTGCGGGTGGAAACCTGCTGGAAGATCATGCCAAGGCTCTGGTTGCGGAGCAGGTGCGGATAATAACCGTCAACCTTGATGGCCTTCTTCATTGCCAGGCCAAGATCCTCGATAGCCAGGATCTGCTCTTTGGTGAAGTCGTTGGTGTCGATGAAATCCTTAGGCAGCGCCATGTCGATTCCTTTCCGCCGGTCGTGCCGACTATTGCTATGAGGCGCTCGAACATCACGCCTCGTGTTGACAAGACCATCATTCACCCGTATGCAATTTTTACCTAGTTTATTCGGGATTAAAGACCGTTCACGGAGTTACACCCCCTCTAAACCAATATAAACCCGCAGGTAGCCAGCTTGCAAGGGGTTTACTATCTAGAACCGCGAACGGTATACGGCTATGCTGTATCTCGGCGCCTAATCCGCAATGGAACGAAGGGTTGAGACGTCTATATCCCACAAGGTATACAGGGCTCGGCCATAGATGAAATGAGATGGGACGGTGGCAGATGAACACCCTGATGTTCTTCTATACCCTAGCGATACTCGTGATCTGTATTGTGACGGCAGTGCTTTCGCTTGCCGCCTATGCCTCGTCTCGTCGACGCTTCTTTATCTATGGCAGCGGCGTTTTTATTTGCTATGCCATCGAGATGACCGAGATCTTCTTTTTTGAATACACGTTGCAAAACCAGAGTTTTCCAGCCAGCGACTATTACTCAATTACCATGCCTGTGTTGCGGACCCTTGTGGCGACCGCTTCACAAGCTTTTATCTGGCTCATTGCCATGGACTTGCTCGACAAACATTCAAAAAAGCAGTTTGTTATTCCCGTCGCAACGTTCTTCCTGAGCGAGCTGCTGGTCATTGTCGCTGTCCCCTACGGCCCCATGCATCAATGGCTCTACTACACGATGCGTCAGGTATTCCTTGTATTTGTGGGACTGTATATCTTTTGGACGGCGCATAAAAGCACGCAGGTCGAGCTTAAGGCGCGCGTCAACAATCAACGAAAGCACCTCATTATCGGCGCCATTCTGGTCGGGTGCATCGTTGCCGAGGATTTCTACAACATCCTTGTTGTTCCCATGAGCCTGGCACCCTCTTGGCTGCAGCTGTACCTGTCCGAGCGCAACTTTAGCGAGAAGATCTTTGCGTGCTACTTTGCGATTCTGCTGATCATCTATGCCTATCACGTGCTTTCGATTCGCATGCAGGAGGCGCCCGAGGAAAAGAACGTCAGCGATCTTGATCGACACATCGAAGAGCAGATGCCCTTCTATCGCAACGCCTACAAGCTCTCCAACCGCGAAACCGAAGTCATGCGTCTGGTTGTGTTGGGCAAATCGAACCAAGAGATCGCTGACGAGCTCTTCCTTGCCGTGGGCACCGTCAAGACCCATATCCACAACATCCTGGTCAAAACTGAGCAGCAAAACCGCACGACGCTCATCCTCCACTTTTGGAAACGATAACCTACCAAAAGGGACAGGTTTATTTTGGCAGGTTTTATCTGGCAAATGCCAAAACCGCCGCGAGGGAGCTACTTTCCCTCGCGGCGGTTTTCTAGCAGTAAAACCAAGTGAGTAGGCTTTTGGCGGGATGCCGAGCACGCCCCAAAACACCACCGTCCTGACCTGCGGTTTTATTGAGCGTTTGGCGCGGTGTGCTCGACAAGTCCAAAAAGTCTACTCACTTGCATCTGAGAGGCATCCGATAGACAAAAAACCGCCGCGAAAAGGGTCCGGACCCGTTCGCGGCGGCTGTTCGCGTTGGTTTTGCGACGGTTTTGCCCGCT
>ENA-OQCN01001617-OQCN01001617.1-human-gut-metagenome-genome-assembly--contig:-NODE-1617-length-10789-cov-2.849090_pt1 | contig 10789 bp, 14 predicted proteins | sample MGYA00242497_ERZ504576 | MGnify/ENA primary metagenome ERZ504576 (study PRJEB26092, sample SAMD00036296) | human gut metagenome | host: Homo sapiens | study: EMG produced TPA metagenomics assembly of...
TTTATCTATTTGTTTTTCCTGCTGTTATTTTTTCTGTTGTTTTTCCTGTTCACTTTGCACCAGAATCAGTCTGTTTTAGAATCGCTCTGTTTACATTCTTGGTCTGTTATTTGCTTATTAATTTGAGAACTTATCTGCACAGAAGATACTTTAGAATCACAAGAATCATTTGTGGCATTCTCTAACCGATCTTTTATGCATCCAACAATTACACTGATTGATAAATTTTCCCGAAGGCTTTCCTGAAAGAGTCCATATGCCAGTTCTAAGCTTCTTCTATCATCATAATCAATATGATCAATCAAAAAGCGACATAATACATTTACAGACTGATGCAACGGCATATGCTGATATGGATAATAGCAAAATCGAATACGTTCTAAGCTTTTCGACACATATATATACTGAGGTTCAAGTAATATTCCTTCTCCATCTAGCAAATAACGCCCTACCTCTGAAACTGCACTGCAAAACTGCAATAGAAGTGACACCATCTCATCATAGGTGATCTTTCTGGCATCAAGAAATTCCGGTAAGTTTTCTAATGATGTAATCTCATAGCTAAGTGTACTTTTTCCATTCATTTGCTGAACATGTACAGGTAAAAATCCATTGATCCTATTGTTAATCAGCATTGACAACCTATAATCTGATCTGGCTTCCTCGTCTGTCTCTATCATCATATACTGATAATCAAGCCTTCGGCTGTATGATACTTCCATTTGTGCCATTATATCACCCCCTGTAATGAATTTTTATTGCTTTTCGTAAAATGTTCAATCTTCAGCTGATATTTCTTTAGAATCTGACGCTGTTTCTTTATCCCGCTTGATTCCTCTTACCAGTCTGATAAACTCCTCCTGCTTTGATTCATGTACCTGCACTTGTCCTGTAATTTCTGTTGGTGTTCCCCATAAACGCATCAATGCAAAAAAAGGAAGACGTATTGGTGCCTTATATGTAATCTTAACCATTCCAGGTCCTGCCTTCACCAAAAATGATGGCATATCACAGGCAAATAATTCACCTTCTATATGCGTATTTGCATATTCACAAATTATATCCTGGTTTGCCGTATTCTGCGAGATCCGCCATAAAAGCCCTTTTTCCTGAAGTTCTTCCCAAGAAAAAGCTCCATCTTTCATACTACTGTTTTCTGTCACCAAAAGCATCGCTTTTTGCGCTGTATGCCACGATACTTCCTCTAACACTGCTTTATCATGAGTGAAAAAACCATAATAAATACACATAAAAAACAGCCATGAGAACTGTCATCATAATCAAGCTGGCCTCTACAGTAAAGCTTGCTTTTTCCCGAAATAAAAGCTTCTTTTTGATCAGAATAACAATCTTTTTCTTTTCCTGCTTCACAAAAACACCTCTTTCTCGTAAAGCTAACATTCGCAGTCCGGTTTTACTACTTGTTTATAAACGCAGTATATATCAGACAATTGATGCAAATTGAGACAAGCAGCCAAGGAACAAATGGTATTTCTTTTTGGTAAACATGTGTTATAAAAACTCTTTGCATCAACTGTGCACACAGACAAAGAATACTGCCTACAAATAAAATTTCCAGCCCTATTTCCACCCCACAGCCCGCTCCAAGCAAAAATATGCAAAGTATATCACCCATTCCAATGCCTTTACTAAAACGCGCCAAAAGCCACACTATCATCCCTGGAAATAAGCAAAACACTAAATCAAGGATTTCGCATCCACAAAAGAAATTCCAAATCATTGCAATAACTGTACATCCAATCAGCCAGCACACAGATACATTATGAAATAACAAATCAGTTGCCGCTGGAAGCAAAAAGCATAAAATAATAAAAATCCACCTTGCCTGCGTCATGATTTTCCTCCATCATCCTGTTTGGCACAGCGGCTGCAGCAGTGACGATCTGAAACCTCTGAAAGCTTTACTGACTTTACATTTCTTCTTAGCGCCGCACAATTTGGATCTGTGTGAAAACGATTTCCACTTGATGTAATATACACCCAAAAACCACTTCCGCCTTTTTCGCATCTGTCACATGCATAATACTTGCTGCCATCATCACTGCGGTAATTGACTACTTCATTATGACGGATCTGTTTCACAGAAAGCTTCAGATATGAACAGTCCAAACTTGTATGGTACACACTTCCTGTTTCCGTAATATACACAATTTGGTCTTCCTTAGTCTCATCTTCTATCTTATCGCCATCTTGCGATGGTGCTTTATTTCCGCTCCATACACGCTGACACTCCCGCTGTGTAAATAAAAGTGAACCGAAATTTCCCGGAAGAAACGGAACTCTCACGCGATATGTTACGGTAAGATCTAAATTTCCATCATCATCTGGAAAACGAGAACCAAGTACGGTCAGTCCATCACTTCCTCCTATAATCCATGAACGATCTAAAATTTCTCTTCCCACTGAATACAGAAGCTTTTGTTTTAAATAAACTGCTGTAATTCCACCTTGAACTATCAGCGTGGTCACATCCTCTGCTTCTTCACCGCCTACATCTTCTGCCTCATTTGGCTCTTCAAGCAAATAATAATATCCAGCAGCACTTGTAACTGAATCCTTCATTCCCTGCTGAATCCGCGTCTGTATCTGTATAACCTCAAAAAAAGACATAAGCGCCATAATAACACTAAGAAAAATAGGCAGCACTATACTGGCTTCAACAGTCAGCGAACCGTTACATTGCTGGCAGCCAACTGAAAAACAAAATGATCGATACCTGGATTTTTTTTGAATGCTTTTCTATGATCAACTGCCAGCCTCATGGTACACCACCTTTCTTTATTTTAATTTTAATCTAATACATACGGCTTTGTTCGCACGAAATCTCATATCCAGACCCAGCAAAACAATAAAAAATCGGTGCCGCCTTCATACTTGCCTTAACCTGTACAGCTCCCAAACAATCCGCCATCGAAAAATTCAGGATTTTTTTCTCTCATTCTAAGCTGAATGACATCCATTGTATGGTAGCGTCTATCACTTCGCCCTTGCGCATACAAAAGAAGGCGTAAGTATTCATCATATGACAGTCCATTATTCTCTTTTGCTGTTAAAAACAAATCTCCATCTAAAAAATCTGCGATCTGTGAAAACTCCAACGTCCAGCTTTCTGAGCTTTTAATAATAGGAATATTGCCTCCGCTTAGCAATGTTCTTACATCAACTATAGCCTCAGCAAATGACCAACCTGCAATCATTGTAAACTGCGTCAGCTTAATGGCAGGATATACGCCAGTCCAACCAACAAGAGTAGCTGCCGCTGTCTCTGCCTGAGATGATAAGACAGGATCCTTCCATGCAGAAAATAAATTCAGTCCCTCTCTCATTAAAAGAAGTGAATTTACTGTTGATTTTAAATTTTCCTTATCACTTGTTTTGCCATTTAGTATATATTCTAGCTCATATGCCATTTTATTTGTCTCGCCTGTACTTGTAAAACTGCGGCAATGCTCTAAAAGATATTCTGTAAACAAAAAACTTTCTTCCATTTCACTAATCGCAGAGTGATACCATGTAAAATTTACAGTTCTCCACTTTGATGGAAGATCCTCTGCCTCAATAACATATCCTGATGCAGCCTGATCAAACGGCAGTACAAAATTCAGCCAACCATCTTCCTTGAGCTTTTCTAATTTTTCAAGCCAGCTTTCTTCTATCGCTTCCTCATACTTCTTCTTTTCGTCATTCGTTTTTTCCAAAAACTGCTCATCAAAACTTTCTTGTTCCAGTTCCTGCTGCTCTTTTGCCATTGTCTTCGCATCATCACCCATTTCCAGCTCTTCAAGCTGCTCTTGTACTTTTTCAACCGCAATTCCAAGTGTGCGGTATTTCATAAATTCCAGTACGCTTCTGGCAAATAATTCTCCTTCATTTTCAATGACTGAAACCGTATTTTCAATCTCTGCAGTGCTACTTGTTCCTCTATATAGATTCCCAGATAGAAGCAAATGGTTTTGTTTGGGGTTTACATTCATCGTCAAATATTTGCTTACAACCTCCTCTATATCTTGATTATTACTTAATTCATTTTCATTTAAAAGCATTAAATCAAATTCATTAAGTAATTCACGATCATACATAGAAAATAATGAATCCATTGCAGAGTCTGTAGCACAGACTAGGCGCTGATGAAGTCCAAATATCCTCGCATGCTCTGTCATCATCATAATAAATCCAATAAATAGTACAAGCAACAACGATAAAATACAGTTATACTGGCTTTCTCATGTACCTTTTCATCATCCATACAATTCACTTACTGTACTATTTACATGACTAAAAATTCCAGTTACGATAGCGGTAAGCTGTTCTCTAAAAATTACAACAATTGCCAAAAGCACTACAAGAACTAAGATCACCTCAACAGTAGTAACTCCCTTTGTATTATTTCTAAATTTTCTAATTTTCTTCACTGCGCCATCAGTGATACGACAAAAAAACGTATGTTTTTTAATTCCTTCCATCAAATATACCTCCTTCCGTAATTCTTTATTTTTAATCACTACATACTCATAAATGCAGGTATCATTACTATAGCCATTACTAATCCAAGCAAAAGAAACATCGGAAACAACATTTTGGTTTCCATACGCTCACCATCTGTATTGCCTGGTTTTTTCTCTGTTCTAACGCCTGTGTCAGTTCTTGATCAAGCTGCTGCTCTAATCCCGATATTCCTTGACGCAAATTCTGTTCAAGGTTGCTTCCTAACTTCAAATAGCAGTGTGCTCTGCACCTCCTTCCAAATGCACCATATGCTGCTGCTTCATTTACACCTGCCTCTATCTGATTTCGGGTAACAAGCATTTCTTCAAACAGATAACGTTGATATCCCTTGCATTTATGCTGTGTTTCTTCATATTCTGCAGTCAAACGATTCCATGCCGTGCGTACATTTAATCCACACTGAATCATCAATCCTAACTCAAACACAAAATTAGGATAATCAGCTATCAGCTGTTTATTTCGATTCTCAAATGCTTCTTTCCTTTTTTGCCTTGCAATTTCATATAAAATAAACGGCAATAGTAAAAATAGCGCTGGCATCAGGCGGATCGGCTGTGTTTGCACTGTTTTATAGGTTAACTTCTTTCCTTCTATATTTTCAGGAAGCGTCACTATAGACTTTGTTTTCGTATTATTATTTTCATCCTTTAACTGTTTTGTCAAAAGCATCATATAATACTGCGCATCCTTCTTTGGCATCATCAGTCTCACATCAAGCGTGTAATACTGTTCATACATAGAATAAGATAACTTTACCTGAAGCTGAGCAGTAACACCCTCTGGAGGGATATCTTGTATTTGAATCACGCCAAAATCATCCAAAAGTTCTGGAGTTAAGCTTTTCCACGCTACACGTATTCCATAAATCGTGGAAGAAACGAGAGAAAGATTAGTCTGAACATTTTCAAGTGACTCATTTTCTCCTAAAACCTGTTCTTTTACTGAATCAAATGCATCATCAAACACAGCCATCATACCTTGTGTCTCTGGTTCTTTTCCATCTACACTTACGTGAATGGTCTGATCTCCCTCTTCTAAACCTTCCACTGTCAAACTATAGTCTTTTGTCTGTCCAAACTCCGGACGCTCTAGCTCCGTTTTTGGTACTTGCGTATCTGGAAAAAATGAAACAGCAATTCCAAGAACACTCGCCAAAAATAAACATATCCAGAAATTTACCATCTGCCTTACGCCTTGAAGCTGCAGCTTTTTCTTTGCATCCTCTCTTACATATAAGGCTTTTGCCACTCTCTTTCTTCTTCATTTTGAGCTGGCTGCTTCATTGATAGCAAATCATAAATCCACAGTCCCATTGGAAATAAAAACCGTAACCATTCTTTTTTGTTTCCCTCACTCAGAATGTTGTCAATTGTTTCCTTTTTATAATTTCGTTTCCATACAGCAATTACTACTAATCCCACCATCAGACAACTAAAAAACAACGCCATGCAGCACACCTCCCTATTATTGCCTTTCAGCAACTTCATTCTTTCTTGTTTTAGTTACAGCATCCTTAATGACAGACTATTCTAGTCTCGTTATCCTCTCAGAAAGAAGATATGCCGTTATATAAATAAAAAGGCACACTGTCATAATCATCTTTCCTGTCATCGTCTCATACATTACACTAAGCAGCTGCGGTGATGTAACAGATAAATATAAAAGGATTCCAACTGGCATCAAATTCATAATCTTTTGTTCTAGCTTTTTCCCTGCAAGCATTGTCTCGATCTGAGACTGCGTCTGCACTTTCAATACAAGCTGACTAGCGATTTTCTGCAAAATAAATGGCATTGATGCACCACTTCTCTTAGCAAGCGCAAAGGCTTTTGCAAATTCTTTTACTTCTTCTATCTCACATGCATCTGCAAACGACAGCCATACCTGCTCAGCAGGTTCTCCCAAACTCATTTTTGTAAGCATTGTCTGCATAACCTGAACCATATAAGCAGTTTCTCCTTCCATCATAGATAGCTGCTCAGAAGCCTCCTGCATTGCATTTTCTGCTGAATGGCCAGTCCTAAATGCACCAGATAACAATTGAATTAATTCTTGAAATTCGCGTCTGATACGCTGTATTTGCTTTTCATGCAGCGATTTTCTAATCCATCGAAAGAAAAAATAAAGAAACGGTAGCATTGAAATAAATCCTGTCAAAAAATCATGATAAAAAATATAAGTAAGCCCTAACCAGCCTGCTGCTCCCATAGCTCCATACAAAAGCTTCTCCTTAAAGCCTAATACCTCAGGAAGACAATACAATTCCTGCGCTCTTAAGTTTTTCGCAGTTTTTAAGTGAATGAACTGCCTCAAGTTTTCCTGTGATCTTTCCATCCACAACCCCCGTTTCCTGAAATTGATACAGTACAGACAGTGTTACATTTCCTTTTTCGTCAAGACCAGTAACTTCCTGAATAGAAAGTACCTTTCGGGAACGATCTCGTAAACGCCCCAAATGAATTACAATATCAATTGCCGAGGCAATTTGTCCCCTTATTGCTGCAAGCGGAAGCTCTACTCCCATTAAAACCATTGTCTCAAGACGTGTCATCATATCCTGTGCACTATTGGCATGACCCGTTGAAAGTGAACCATCATGACCAGTATTCATCGCTTGAAGCATATCTAGCGCAGCCGCATCTCGTACCTCTCCGACAACAATACGATCAGGACGAATACGCAGACTATTTCTAATCAAGTCCCGAATTGTCACTTCATATTTTCCTTCCTGGCTTGCATTTCTTGACTCTAAGCGAACCAGATTTTGGATATGATATAAACGAAGCTCTGCGGAATCTTCTATCGTGACAACACGCTCCTGATCAGGAATATACTCCGCAAGTGCTCCCAAAAATGTAGTCTTTCCTGAACCGGTTCCTCCTGATATAAATATATTGTAGCGTGCTCGCACCAGATTCGCTAAGAATTGCGCTACATCCTCTGACAATGCACCCCATTTTATTAGTTGGTGCATATCAGGAGGATGCTTTGCAAATCGCCTGATCGTAAGAATCGGACCATTGAGCGCGATTGGAGGAAGAATAATATTTACTCGTGATCCATCCTCAAGGCGAGCATCTGCCATTGGATTTGCCTCATTTACCCGGCGATTTACTTTCGCTACAATTTGCTGAATTACATCCTCTAATTTTTCCTGCGATGAAAATGCCTTAGGAAAACGAACTAACTCACCTTGCTTTTCCACATAAATCTGATCATAACCATTGACCATGATCTCTGTCACTTCCGGGTCATCTAATGCCTCACTTAATACATCCAGCCTTCGAAATGAATCATACAATGCCTGTCTTAGCTGCGTCAAAACCCGCACTGAAAATTGTTTTCTATACTGCGGCATCATCAAAACCTCATCAATGCTTGCATACAATTCATCATCTGTCAGCTCTCTTGTCATATCAAGCTGCTCCACTACTTGGGTACGCAACAATCCAAAAAGATTTTGCCGTTGTTTTTCATCATCTTCATTACTGTTTCTTTGACCTTTCAGCGAAAACAGCTCCTCATCGCATTTTTTCATTTTATTTACCACTCGCTCTTTATTAAATTGCGCACATAATCTCCTGCTTCTCCCCACAGAGCGTATTCTAACCGTTCCTTCATTGTTCCATTTTGCGCACACTGAGGCAGCGTTACAATCTGCATACGCTGCAAAAGCTCATCACTGCCATTTTTCTCAAGCCAAAGCTCAAAATGTCTTTGCCGATCTTTTGCCAAACGTTCTGAAAGCACTGGCACATATAGCTGAGAACACATCGAAAACATTGAATCTGCAAGCCACAGCTTTGATCCAATATCTAAAACAATCGCTGCGTATTCTGTCTCCTGCGCAATTTTTAAAATCAACTGGCTCCATTCTTCTGGCTGTATTGCACATAGATCCTCTGGACAATTCATTCCGGTAAGCACATCAACTCCATGCCAATGTGATACAAGTACTGGCAATTTTTCCTTTAATTTTTGTCTTTGCCAGTAAAAATAGGCATCTGATAGCGTTCCTTTTTCACCTTGCTCCTCTGATATATTCTCTTCCTCATCCCAAAACGGCAATTCATCAAAACCGATATATAAGACTGACCGCTTACGCGCCAGTAACTCCCCAAGCAAAAGAGAAAACGTTGTCTTTCCACATCTTCCTACTGGAGAATACACACCGTATATAGGACACGATTCCTGCATTACTGGACTGTCTCGTTTGTCATGATCACTCATACGCTGCATCAATTGATTTAATAATTGATCCGTAGGCTGATATTTATAAATATGGTTTTCCTTATGATCACGTGCCTGCTCTTTATGTTCAGTTAAATATAAAACATCCTGCGTTTTCACAAACATCTCTCCATACGATTCCAAACTGTTTTCTTCAGAAAGAAGGAGAAGCTGCGGTGTATGCCCCTGCAGATAATCTGACAGCTTATCTGCCTGCGAAAATACCTGCAATTCAAATGGCATATTTTCCTTGCGGTTCACATATTCTGCAAGATTTTTTCCATACGCCTCTTCCTGCTCATACATTGCCACTACCTTTTTCATATGCACACTTTCTCCTTTCTTTTTCACTGGTATTTTTACCACTAAAATTTCATTCATAATAAATTAAAATTTACTGATGAGCACATTTTAACAGATTGATAGTTAAAGTCAATGTTTTTTCTATTTATTTAATAATAAGCATCCGTATTGTATGTATAATACATATTGTGTGAGTTTATATTTTTACTTTTACACAAAAAAAACCTTACCTACCCCAACATTTTAGAGTAGAAAGGCTTTTTTAATTTTATATTATTTTTTAATTATACTCTCGAAAAATTGCATCCGATGCAATTTTATATTCTCTCACAGAGTTAGACTTTTTAATCTGTTTCAATAGCTTAGGCGATGCTGGATACCATTTCCCAGATAAACCCATAACTCTTTCATCTTAAATAAAACATTGCGATCTCCTGACATCTCCTCACAATATCCGTCTAAAATCGCATCATGAAATTTCTTCAATCGCTCAGATGACAGCGTTTTCTCCACGTTCCTTTTTTCGCTAACGCCTTCTTCCATTTCATGATTAATCTCTTCTGCAAGAGCAGGATTCATAAGTAAGCCACGACCTAGCATAACACCTTTAGTCTGTATCCCAAGACCACCCTTTATTTCATTCCACTTATCCACAAAATGAATATCTCCATTATAAAAAATTGGGGATAGACTATGCTCTTTTGCATACTGATAAGCATCCATATGAGGATAACCTTTATAAAAATCCTGTAACAAACGAGGATGAATAATCAAATGATCAATTGGGAACTGGTTAAACAGTGTTAATAACTGTGGCCACTCCTCCTCTGATGAAATGCCAATCCTTGTTTTTACAGAAATCTTCATTCTCGTTTTTGAATATATCTGATCCAAAAATTTGCTCAACTCTTCTGGATATGCTAAAAAACCTGCCCCACGTCCTTTTGCAGTTACTGTCCCAGACGGACATCCTAAATTGAGATTCACCTCTCGATATCCGTATTCATACAATTGCTTTTCAATTTCCAAGAAGTCATCAGCACGATTGGTCAGAATTTGCGGAATTACATGCATTCCCTCATTATGTTCTGGCAACACATCATGGCGTTCACGACTTCCTAATTTCTTATTTGAAATAAATGGCGTATAGTAAGTATCAAGCGGTGCAAAATATGCACGATGCGCCCTACGATAGACATAACCTGTCAATCCTCCATAGGTGCCATTGAAATCTTATACTTCATGAAATTTATCTCCCTCTTACTTTTATTTAGGTTCACGGGACGCCCATTCACAAAACCCACACTCCGTGCTCTCGCTGCCTCGCAGCTTCGTTTTGTTCTTTGAAGTGAACTGGCAAACAAAAAAGCTACCACTTTTCAGTGATAGCTAAGCAAATAGCGGAAGGGAGATTTGAACTCTCGACACCACGGGTATGAACCGTGTGCTCTAGCCAGCTGAGCTATTCCGCCATATTATAAAGGCATTTCTGTACCTTCAAAACTGCACACAAACTTTTCATCCAAACCTATTACCATTTCCTACCCTGACCTTTTGGTCAAGCCCTCGACCGATTAGTAGCAGTCAGCTCCATGCCTTACAGCACTTCCACCCCTGCCCTATCAACCTCGTCGTCTTCAAGGGGTCTTACTCTTACGATGGGATATCTCATCTTGAGGGGGGCTTCACGCTTAGATGCCTTCAGCGTTTATCCCGTCCCGACATGGCT
>ENA-OQCN01001620-OQCN01001620.1-human-gut-metagenome-genome-assembly--contig:-NODE-1620-length-10767-cov-1.956579_pt1 | contig 10767 bp, 19 predicted proteins | sample MGYA00242497_ERZ504576 | MGnify/ENA primary metagenome ERZ504576 (study PRJEB26092, sample SAMD00036296) | human gut metagenome | host: Homo sapiens | study: EMG produced TPA metagenomics assembly of...
TCATAATCGCATCCTCCAAATCTTGTTATCAGCTTACGGTCTATGACAAGGTATCGGAGTTTTACGCCGTCCACGGGAGCCTTCATTGTTGTACCCGAAGAAAACGAAAATCCGAACCCTTCTCCAATCGGAAATAGGTTCGGATTTTTCTTGTTTGGTGGGCGCGGTGATTCGAACCACCGAAGCTGAAAGCAGCAGATTTACAGTCTGTCCCCATTGGCCACTCGGGAACACGCCCATATTCACTTTTTGTGTCCTTCGCCGGACGACTTGTTTATTTTATCATGCAGAAAGGCTTTTGTCAACTGTTTTTTTACCTTTTTCTTCAAATGCGTTTTCTGTGCAGAGTAACGGCAGGAAAAGCCCTGCAGCCATGCAGCACGGCAAAGTCGGAGAAAAAAGCCAGCCGGAAGAAATTGATAGGCAAATTGCAAGAAAAACTCGGGACAATATGTGAAAAGTGCAAGACTTTTTGTCTCTGCATTGAAAAACGCAGTAAGACGTGATATATTAAAAGCGCAACAAAGTGCAACAAAATGGATGGCGCTTTTGTCACTCTGTGGCAAATCAGGCGGGATCAGTAGAAAAAGAAAGGCATAGCGACAAACCATGACGATTCAGGAATGTTATAGACAGATGGGCGCAAATTATGAGGATGTGCTCAAGCGGCTTTACAACGAAGGCATGATCTGCAGATTTACGCTGATGTTTTTGAACGACGACAGCTATCCGAAACTGGAGCAGGCATTGAAGGAAGGAAATGTGAAGGAAGCATTCCGTGCGGCACACACGCTCAAGGGCGTGTGCCAGAACCTGGGCTTTACCAACCTGTATCAGCCCACCTACGATTTGACCGAGGTGCTGCGCACAGGCACACTGGAAGGTACCAAGGAGCTGTTTGACAGCGTGACCTGCCAGTACAAAATCACCATCAATGCGATCCGTGCGCTCCAGTAAGCTCCGCATTTGGCTCGATCTCCAAACGGCATCCTTCCTTATAAAAGGCAGGATGCGTTTTTTATTGCATTCTGCGCAGTTTTATGATATAATGCCGGACGAACTGAACAGAAAAACAGCAGGTGCCTTTTGCCGATGCACTGCACGGCGGAAAGGGTAAAAGGGAAGCGGGTGCAGATCCCGCACGATCTCGTCACTGTGATAAGGGAGTCCGCATCAGGGTGCTTTGCACCAGCCACTGGAGCTTTTGCTCTGGGAAGGAGATGACGGGCGGCGATCTTTCAGTCAGGAAACCTGCCTGCTGTTGGTACGGGGGTGCAAACCCCAGATCACGAGGAATTGGTTGTACCAAAAAGCCCTGAAACAACAGAGGTCTTTTTGTCATGCCATCCGCAGGACAGAAGGGCCTCTTTTTTCATCTCTCTTTCCTGTACCCTTTGTTTGGTTCAAACCGCAATTTATCCAGCAGGAAAGGACAAGAACAATGAGAAAGATCGAAACCAAAAAGCTGGCCGCAGCTGTTACGGCTCTGGCTCTGTGCGCCGGCGTGCTCACCGGCTGCGGCGGTGCTGCTTCCGGCACTGCATCCAGCACCGCTGCGTCTTCCGCTTCCAGCGAAGCGAGCAGCGAGGAGGCTGACGAAATGGCAGCAAAGAACGTGGCAGACCTGATCGATGCCATCTATGTGCAGGAGCGCAATGAGGATACCGATGCCCAGTGCGAAGCCGCCAAGCTGCATGGGATGCCCTGACCGACACCCAGAAGGAACTGGTAGAAGGTGAGAACGCCGACCCCGACTACTTTGGCCGTGACACCGGCGATGCTTCCAAGGACGATGCCCGCAATCAGGACGACATTGGCGACAACGAGCTGCTGGTGGTCTCCTTCGGCACCTCCTTCAACGACAGCCGCGTGAAGGACATCAAGGGCATCGAGGATGCTCTGCAGGCCGCATACCCGGATTGGTCTGTGCGCCGCGCATTCACCGCACAGATCATCATCAACCATGTGCAGGCTCGTGACGGCGAAAAGATCGACAACATGCAGCAGGCCATGGACCGCGCTGTGGAAAACGGCGTGAAGAATCTGGTCGTCCAGCCCACCCACCTGATGCACGGTGCTGAGTACGACGAGATGATGGAAATGATCGACACCTACCGCGACAAGTTTGAATCTGTCGCTGTGGCTGAACCCTTGCTGGGCGAGGTCGGCTCCGATGCACCATCATCAATCAGGATAAGGAAGACGTTGCCAAGGCTGTCACCGCTGCTGCCGTGAAGGAAGCCGGCTACGACAGTCTGGATGCCGCTGCTGCGGACAAGGTCGCCTTTGTCTTTATGGGCCACGGCACCTCCCACACCGCAAAGGTGAGCTACAGCCAGATGCAGACCACTATGCAGACTCTGGGCTACGACAATGTGTTCATTGGCACCGTTGAGGGCAAGCCGGAAGAGACTGCCTGCGAGAACGTGATCGAGGCTGTTAAGGCTGCGGGCTACACCAAGGTCATCCTGCGCCCGCTGATGGTGGTTGCCGGCGATCACGCCAACAACGATATGGCCGGTGAGGATGCCGACTCCTGGCTGAGCCAGTTCAAGGCTTCCGGTGCTTTCGACAGCATCGACTGCCAGATCGCTGGTCTGGGTGAGATCGAGGATGTCCAGAAGCTGTATGTCGCCCACACCAAGGCGGCGATCGATTCTCTGAACGGTTGATCAAACGAACCCTCTCCGTCTCGCGGCCGCTTTGCGGCATCCGGTGGAGAGGGTTCATTTTTTATCTGAACAATGGTATAATAAAAGCTGATTTCTTATAATGTAGAGGTATTTCCTATGAAACGCGTTTTTTCCTGTGTTGTCGCTGCTTCTCTGGCACTGAGTCTGCTGGTGGGCTGCGGCGCTTCTTCCACGGCATCTTCTGCAGCTTCCAGTGCTGCTTCTTCCGAGGCGGCATCCTCTGTGGCTTCTTCTGCCGCTGAGACCGCCGCTTTGACGGATGGTGTGTATACCGCCGAGTTTGACACCGACAGCAGCATGTTCCACGCCAACGAAGCCTGCGACGGCAAGGGCACCCTGACCGTGGAGAACGGCAGATGACCTTCCATGTCAGCCTTGCTTCCACCCATATCGTCAACCTGTATCTGGGCAAGGCTTCCGATGCCGCCGACCACGAGGCCGATTGGCTGCAGCCCACCACAGATACCGTCACCTATTCCGACGGCACCTCGGAGGAGGTGTACGGCTTTGACATTCCGGTCTCTGCTGTGGATGCCGACTTTGATCTGGCCATTCTGGGCACCAAGGCAAGTGGTACGATCATGTCGTCAGCGTGCGTGATGCCGTGGAAAAGGCTGCGGAAGCCGAGACCCCGGCAGACGGCACCTACACCTGTGAGGTGACGCTGGAAGGCGGCTCCGGCCGTGCCACCGTGGAGAGCCCCGCCGCCCTGACCGTGGCAGACGGCAAAATGACCGCCACCATCGTGTGGAGCAGCCCGAACTATGATTATATGATCGTGGACGGCGAGAAGTATTTGCCCACCAACACCGAGGGCAATTCCACCTTTGAAATTCCGGTATCGCGCTGGATACCGCACTGGATGTCACCGCCGACACCGTTGCCATGAGCACCCCCCACGAGATCGAGTATACGCTGACCTTTGATTCTGCAAGTCTGAAGTGACTCCCCCAGTCACCTTCTTTGGCAAAAAGATAAACTTACCGTACTGCCAAAGCCTTCCTCTATGAGGGAGGTGGCACGGCGCAAGCCGTGACGGAAGGAGTTACCTATGAAGATCACCCGCAACCAATTTCTGAAACTGATCCCGCTGCGGCGCTGACGCTGACCGGCTGCGGCAGCAAGGCTCAGCCTGCCAATACGGAAAGTCTTGTTTTCTCCCATCATTACAAGCTGGACTATGCACAGCAGTTCACAGCGGACTGCTATGAGGGCGGCTATACCATGCTGACCATCGCGGAGTCTGATACGAGGTTCCTTGTTGTGCCGGAAGATGCTGCGGAGGTGGACAGCCTGCCCGCTGACGTGACTGTGCTGCGCCAGCCGGTGGAGAATATTTATCTGGTCTCCACCTCGGTGATGGATCTGCTTTTGCATCTGGATGCACTGGACAGCGTGGCCTTTTCCGGCACCAAGGCCGAGGCTGGTATCTGCCCGCGGTGCAGCAGGCCATGAAAGAGGGAAAAATCGCGTATGCAGCAAGTACAGCGCCCCGGATTACGAGCAGATCCTGCAGCGGCTGCCGCCTTGCCATTGAGAATACCATGATCCTGCACACGCCGGAGGTAAAGGAACAGCTGGAACACTTTGGCATCCCGGTGCTGGTGGAGCGTTCCAGCTACGAGAGCGACCCGCTGGCCCGCATGGAGTGGATCAAGCTTTACGGCATCCTGCTGGGCAGGGAAGAACAGGCTGAGCAGGTGTTTTCCGCGCAGGAGACAGCCGTTCAGCCCATCCTCTCGCAGAAACCCACGGGAAAAAGCTGCGCCTTCTTCTCGCTGACCACCAATAACCTTGCCACTGTGCGCAAGGGCAGTGACTATGTGGCCCGCATGATCGAAATGGCGGGCGGCAGCTATGTCTTTGCGGACCTGACGGACAATGGCAACAGCCTTGCTACCATGAACCTGCCGCTTGAGGACTTCTATGCAGGCGCAAAGGATGCCGATGTGCTCATCTACAACAGCGCCATCGAGGGCATGATCGCATCGGTGAGCCAGCTGACCGAGCGTTTCCCACTGCTGAACGAGTTCAAAGCGGTGCAGAACGGTCAGGTGTGGTGCACCACCCAGAGCCTGTTCCAGCAGAGCATGGAGCTGGCAGACCTGATCGTGGATATGAACCGGGTGTTCACCGAGGGTACACCTGCCGCCAGCACCCTGAAATTCCTCACCCATGTGGATTAAAGAAGAAAAATTTTACAGAAAGGAAAGCCTATGACCCGTACCAGACGCCTTGCAGCCGCCTATATTGCCCTTGCGGCAGCCGTGGCTGTGCTTTTTGTGCTGAATCTGTTCTGGGGCAGCGTATCCCTTGCACCGGGTGCGGTGCTGACGGCGCTGCTGGGCAAGGGCGGCGATGCGCTTGCGGGGAACATCATCCTGCAGCTGCGCCTGCCCCGCGCGGTCATGGCGGCGCTGCTGGGGGCAGCCTCAGCGCGGCAGGCTATCTGCTGCAGACTTTTTTGCAAACCCCATTGCCGGGCCATTTGTTATGGGCGTTTCCAGCGGCGCAAAGCTGGCGGTGGCCCTGACCATGGTGGTGTTTCTGGACCGCGGGATGCTGACCAGCTCGGCCATGATGATCGCGGCTGCCTTTGCGGGTGCCATGGCTTCCATGGCCTTTGTGCTGGCGGTGGCCCGGCGGGTGCAGCGCATGAGTATTCTGGTCATCTGCGGTGTGATGATCGGCTATATCTGCTCCGCCATCACCGATATCGTGGTGGCCTTTGCGCAGGATTCCAACATCGTCAATCTGCACAACTGGTCGCAGGGCAGCTTTTCCGGCGTGACATGGGCCAATGTGCAGGCTGCGGCACTGGTGGTGCTGCCTGCGCTGGCGGCATCCTTTCTGCTTTCCAAGCCCATGGCCGCCTACCAGATGGGCGAGGAGTACGCCCGCAGCGTGGGCGTGAATGTCAAGCCTTTCTCGGCAGCGCTGGTGCTGCTATCCAGCCTGCTGGCGGCCTGCGTCACCGCCTTTGCGGGGCCGATCTCCTTTGTAGCATCGCGGTGCCGCACCTTGTCAAACAGCTGCTGGGCAGCGCAAAGCCGCTGCATGTGCTGCCCGGGTGCTGTCTGGGCGGTGCGGCTTTCTGCCTGTTCTGCGACCTGCTGGCCCGCAGTCTGTTCGCGCCCACGGAGCTGTCCATCAGCTCGGTCACGGCCGTGTTCGGCGCACCGGTGGTCATCTGGCTGCTGGTGCGGCGCAATTCAGAGCGGGAGGGCGCATGATGAACGAAAAAGCACTTTGCACTGCGCGGGAGCTTGCCATCGGCTACGGCAAGACACCGCTGCTCTCGGATATTTGCCTCGGGGTGCAGCCGGGCCAGATCCTGACCTTGATCGGCCCCAACGGCGCAGGCAAATCCACCTTACTGCGCACACTGGCGGGCCAGCTGGCCCCCATGGGCGGTACAGTGCTGCTGGCGGGGAAGGATCTTACTGCCTATACCGGAACGGAGCGGGCCAAAAAGCTGGCTCTCATGGCTCCCCACAGCCGCCGGATGGAGCTGACCACCTGCTTTGACTTTGTTTCGGCTGGGCGCTATCCCTACACCGGACGGCTGGGCATTTTGTCTGCCGAGGACAGGCAGCAGGTGCACAGAGCTTTGGAGCTGGTGGGCGCGGCACACCTTGCAGACCGGGATTTTAACCGCATCAGCGACGGCCAGCGCCAACGCATCCTGCTGGCCCGGGCACTGTGCCAGCAGCCGGAAGTGATCCTGCTGGACGAGCCGACCTCTTTCTGGATATCAAGGGCAAGATCGAGCTGCTCACCATTTTAAGGGAGCTGGCCCATACCGGTCAGCTGGCGGTGATCCTGAGCCTGCACGAGCTGGAATTGGCCGAAAAAATAGCGGACACGGTGGTGTGCGTTTCGCCCGGTGGTGTTTCCGGCGTGCTGACCCCGGAACAGGCGTTTCAGCCGGAGAACATCCGCACCCTGTACGGCCTGACCGAACAGCAGTACACGGCTCTGTTCGGCACACCGGAGCCGGAAGCCGAAAAGGCACCCGCCGGAAAGCCGCAGTTTGAGCATTACGTCCGCAGCGGGCAGAAGCTGCTGCGCTGCGGCTATACCACCGGCACTGTGCCGCGCTGGGGGCTGCAGGGGCGGCGCGTCTGCTGCTGACCGGCCGCGAACCGGAAACGGTGGCTCTGCGCACGCCCAAGGGCATTGTGGTGGAGGTGGCACCCATTTACTGCCGCAGAACGGATGCCGGTGCGGTATGTGCCATCCGCAAGGACGGCGGCGACGATGTGGACGTGACCACGGGCCTGCCGGTGGTCGCGTCAGTGGTGCTGGAACCGGCTGCCCCGGCGTGCGCATCTTTGGCGGCGAGGGGGTGGGCCGTGTGACGAAGCCCGGCCTTGACCAGCCCGTAGGCGAAGCCGCCATCAACCATGTGCCGCGCCGGATGATCGCCGAGGCGCTGGAACGGGAAGCTGAAAATGCTGCCTACACCGGCGGCTTTGCAGTGACCATTTCCATCGAGGGCGGTGCCGAGACGGCAAAGCGCACCTTCAACCCGCACATCGGGGTGGAGGGCGGGCTTTCCATTCTGGGCACCAGCGGCATCGTGGAACCCATGAGCCAGCAGGCCATTCTGGATACCATCCAGCTGGAAATGAATCAGGCCGCACTGCGTGCAAAAAATGCCCCCGGCCCCCGGCGGCTGGTGCTGGCCCCCGGCAACTACGGGCTGGATTATCTGGCCAGCGCTCTGCCGCAGTTCGAGCGGTTCCCGGTGGTCAAGACCTCCAACTTCATCGGGGATACGCTGGATATGGCTGCCACGGCCAAATTTGAGGAAGTGCTTCTGGTAGGCCACGTGGGCAAGCTCTGCAAGCTGGCGGCAGGGGTCATGAACACCCACTCCCACACGGCGGATGGCCGCGCTGAAGTGTTTTGCGCCCATGCGGCGCTGTGCGGTGCCGCGCATGAGGTGTGCGCCGCCCTGATGGATGCCGCCACCACCGATGCCTGCCTTGACATTCTGGACGGCGCGCAGCTGCGTGCACCGGTGCTGGAAAGCATCCTTGCCGCCATCCAGATGCATCTGGACCGACGGGCAGGCGGGGCTTTCCGGGTGGGCGCGGTGCTGTTCTCCAACCAGCACGGCCCGCTGGGCGAGACAAAAACGGCAAAGGAGCTGATGCAGGAATGGCAGAACTGAAAGGTACATTTTACGGTGTCAGCGTCGGCCCCGGCGACCCGGAGCTGATGACGCTGCAGGCTGTGCGGCTCATCCGGCAGTGCCCGGTGCTGGCCGCGCCGCAGACTGCTTCCGGCCAGATGCTGGCGCTGGACATCGCCCGCAGTGCGCTGGGAGAAGCGCTGGACGCAAGACCATCGTCCGCTGTACTTTGCCATGAGCCGTGACCCGGCCGCGCTGGTGGCTTCGCACGAAAAAGCCGCCGCCGCGGTGCGGCAGTATCTGGATGCCGGGCAGGACGTTGCCATGCTGAACATCGGTGATGTTTCCATCTATGCCACCTTTGGTTACCTGCAGGAGATCTTGCAGGCCGGGGGTTATGCCACCGCCATGGCGGCAGGCGTGCCCAGCTTTTGTGCGGCGGCGGCGCGGCTGAATGTGCCGCTGACCGGCGGCATGGATACGCCGCTTACCATTGCGCCCGGCGGCTGGACAGACCGCGTGCTGGAAATGCCCGGCACCAAGGTATTGATGAAAGCCGGCAGGCAATTGCCTGTCTTATTGGATACCCTGCAGCAGCAGATAAGCTGAAAAAAGCGCACTTGTGTGCAACTGCGGTCTGCCGGACGAGCGGGTCTACCCGGATCTTTCCCTTGAGCGGCCGCAGGAACAGGCCGGTTATTTTGCCACCGTTTTGGTAAAGGAGTAACGTTATGGTACATTTTGTTGGTGCAGGCCCCGGCGCACCGGACCTCATCACCCGGCGGGGCGCGGCCCTGCTTCAGAAAGCCGACTGCATCATCTATGCGGGCAGTCTGGTGAACCCGGCCCTGCTGGGCCTTGCAAAGGCCGACTGCGCCATTTATAACAGCGCTGAAATGACGCTGGAGCAGGTGCTGGATGTGATGCGGCAGATGGAAGCTGCGGGTAAGATCACCGTGCGCCTGCACACCGGCGACCCCTGCCTTTACGGTGCCATCCGGGAGCAGATGGATGTGCTGGACGCGAGGGCGTTCCCTACGATGATACCCCCGGTGTGTCCAGCTTCTGCGGCGCGGCAGCGGCGCTGAACGCCGAGTACACCCTGCCCACCGTCAGCCAGACCGTCATCATCACCCGCATGGAGGGCCGCACCCCGGTGCCGGAAAAAGAAAAGCTGACAAGCCTTGCCGCCCACGGGGCAACGATGGTCATTTTCCTATCCATCGGCCTTGTGGACAAAGTACAGCAGGCGCTTCTGGCAGGCGGTGCCTATACGCCGGATACCCCGGCAGCGGTGGTGTATAAGGCACATGGCCGGAAGAAAAAACGGTGCGCTGCACCTAGGTACGCTGGCGGAAAGCGTTCATGCAGCGGGCATCACCAAAACGGCGCTCATTGTGGCAGGCGGCTTTCTGGGCCGGAATTATGAGCGCAGCAAGCTCTACGACCCGGCCTTTACCACCGAGTTCCGCAAGGGAACCGACCAGTGACCCGGGCCTACCTTGCCTTTACGGCAAAGGGCCTTGCACTGGCCCAAAAACTGGCGGCGGCATATCCCGGCAGCGTGGCCCGCTGCGGCCATGAAGCCGGCAGGTGCACCTTGCCGATTGGACGGCCCGCCAGTTTGCCGGAGCGATGCCCTTGTTTTTGTAGGTGCTGTGGGCATTGCGGTGCGGGCCATTGCGCCCCACTGCCAAAGCAAGGCACAGGACCCTGCCGTTGTGGTGCTGGACGAGTGCGGCCGCTTTGCCGTGCCCATCCTCTCAGGCCACCTGGCGGTGCCAACGACCTTGCCCGGGCGCTTGCCGCTGTGTGCGGTGCGGTGCCGGTGATCACCACAGCCACCGACGCAAACGGTGTGTTTGCGGTGGACGAGTGGGCAAAGCACCAGAACTGCACCGTGCTGGAGCCGGAGCGCATCAAGCTTGTCAGCGGTGCACTGCTGGCGGGCAAAACGGTGCAGTTTGCATCCGACTGGCCCATTGCGGGTGCACCGCCTGATGGGATCACGGCGGGAGATGACCCGGACTTTGCCCTCACCCTCTGCCCGGCGGGGGATGCGCTGCATCTGGTGCCGCGCATCGGCGTGCTGGGCGTGGGCTGCAAACGCGGCACCAGCGCCGAAACGCTGGCCGAAGCCTTTGCAGCTTTCTGTGCCCAGAACCGCCTTGCGCCGCAATGCATCACGCGGCGGCAAGCATCGACTTAAAACAAAACGAGGCGGGCCTGCTGACCTTCTGTAAGAGCCACAGCTGGCCGGTGCAGTTTTTCACAGCGGAACAGCTGCGTGCCGCCCCCGGCAGCTTTACGCTTCGGCCTTTGTGCAGAGCGTTACCGGCGTGGACAATGTCTGTGAACGGTCGGCAGTGCTGGCCGCAGGCGGGACACTCGTTTTTCACAAATATGCCCATACCGGCGTGACCTTTGCACTGGCCGTGCGGCCTATGCCCCGGACTGGAGGTGGCAGAATGTTTGACCCGATGGAATTTGAGATCGACGAACCGGAAAAGGTAGTCTACGTGGTGGGCATTGGCCCCGGAGATGTTTACTACCTGACGCAGGAAGCCCAGAACGTTCTGGAACACGCAGATGCCATCTGCGGCTATAAACTTTATCTTGATCTGATCGAGCCGAAGTTCCCATGTGAGGAATATTATTCCACCGGCATGACCAAGGAGATCGACCGCTGCCGCTGGGCGCTGGAAAAGGCGGATACCGGCAGGCGCGTGGTGATGGTGTGCAGCGGCGACGCAGGCGTTACGGCATGGCCAGCCCTGTGCTGGAACTGGCGCAGGATTACCCGGACGTTGCCGTAGAAGTGGTGCCCGGCCTTACGGCCGCCCTCAGCGGCGGGGCTGTGCTGGGCGCGCCGCTGGCCCACGATTTCTGCGTGATCTCCCTTTCCGACCGGCTTACCCCGTGGGAGGTCATCCA
>ENA-OQCN01001621-OQCN01001621.1-human-gut-metagenome-genome-assembly--contig:-NODE-1621-length-10764-cov-5.587854_pt1 | contig 10764 bp, 14 predicted proteins | sample MGYA00242497_ERZ504576 | MGnify/ENA primary metagenome ERZ504576 (study PRJEB26092, sample SAMD00036296) | human gut metagenome | host: Homo sapiens | study: EMG produced TPA metagenomics assembly of...
TTGCTTAGGTGTTTTATCAAACTTAAAAATACCAAACTTATATGCAGAACCGCCCCATATTGAACCTAAATCATATGTCTTTGATTCTAGCCAATAGCAAAAGGAGTTATCTTTATTTAGATTGCTATATTCTTCCAATGTCATGTTTCCCAGACTTTCAATGGGGGAACTGCTGCAAAAAACTGATTATATAATGATCTTCTATCCATGTTTATAAGCGTATTTGAGTTTTTGAGAAAGAACTGTTTGATATTTAGCATTCATACTTAATACAAGGTTACTATATGTGTACCTTGTATATTTGGAATAAAATAAATCTCTTTTCTCCATATTAGGAAACCTTTTCTTTTAACCTTTAAATATAATAAGTTTGTAAGCATAGTAGGAGTTTTTCCGGATATGCTTATAAATTATAGATTCATCGGAATCTTCATTTACGGCAAAAAAAAGTACTGATATTTTTTTATATATTGCTCCATTACTCTAATTTATAATTTTCGACGCAGCATATTTACATCACTAATTATCAGTGACCATTCATTTTAATCGGTACAACCTCTGTTTTTACAAGTACACAGAATGTGGGGACAAATGCAAATCGTTGTATTTCACCGCTTTGCATATACGTGTTGTACCGCCTTCTTTTAGCCATTTTGTGGAATGTTGGCTATCAGATTCAACATGTTGAATGATAGGATATTTCCGCATGGATGTTACAGAACGCTTGCTGAATACAAAGGTAGTGGTTTTCTTGGAATTTCTGTGGTTTGCAGTGGAATTTTTATTAGTCCAGTGCAATGAAATATTTGATTCGTTGGAAAAAGTGTAGCGAAACTGAATTATTCGCTTGAAAAAGTGTAGAGTAGTGCTTGTGTACTTTAATTTGTAGTTTTGAATCTTACTATATTATACCTTATCTGATATAATAATGCTGACAATGAAATAAATTATACCCCTTGTGGTATAATGTGAGATATTTATATTAACTTTGTACCCGAAAAGGTATAAAATTAAATGCTTATGAATAATCTCTCTACTACGGTCAAGCTGTTGCGAAAGCAGTATAACCTGACGCAAGAAGAACTTTCGTTGAAGTCGGGGGTAGGATTGCGCTTTGTGCGAGACCTCGAACAGGGAAAGGAAACGCTGCGTCTTGATAAAGTGAATCAGCTCCTTGACTTTTTCAATTATGAAATGGTTGCCACTTCTAAAACTGATAATCAATGAGACAAGCCCATATATTTTACAAAGACCAATTGGCAGGTATTCTGACAGAAAATGATGCCGGGTATGAATTCCGCTATTTGCCGGAATATCTCTCTTCGGAAACGGCAAAGGCGGTTAGCATGACATTGCCTTTACAGGAGGAAGCATATACAAGTCCTGTGCTATTCCCATTTTTCGACGGTCTGATTCCTGAAGGATGGTTGTTGGATGTTGCATTGCGGAATACAGACATCAGTATTCTTGACCGGATGGCGTTGTTGCTGACATGCTGCAAAGATTGTATCGGAGCAGTAAGTGTTATTCCTTTGGAAGAAAAGGAGGGAAGCCATGTGTAATTGCTTATATTGTTATCGTCCGCTCTTAAAAGGGGAAAAGGATATGCATACGGCTTGCATAAAGAAGTTCTTCGGAACAACAACATTGCCTGTTCTTGATTATACGACGGAGCAATTAGACCAGCTTGCTTTGCAGATTATTCAAGACCAAACTTCCTTGACTGGCGTTCAGCCGAAGCTATCCTTGCATTTGAATGAGCATGAGGCAGCAAACGATGACCATTGTCGGGCTTTGGGGTGGTTATATCTGTAAACCTCAGGCCTCGCAATATGAAATGATGCCGGAGGTCGAGGATTTAACCATGCACCTTGCAGAGGTGGCTCGTATTGAGGTAGTTCCTCATACGCTGATGCGGATGGCAGATGATACGCTATGCTATCTTACCCGCCGGATAGACAGGACTTCTACCGGAGAGAAGATTGCGATGGAAGATATGTGCCAACTGACGGAAAGGCAAACAGAGCACAAATACAAGAGCAGTTATGAACGTGTCGGCAAGGTCGTTTTGAAATACTCGTCTTTACCAAAGATGGATGTTACCAATTTCTTTGAGTTGGTGCTTTTCTCTTGGTTGACAGGGAATAACGACATGCACTTGAAAAACTTCTCTTTGTATGAGGTGGCGGATAAGATACGTTTAACCCCTGCTTATGATTTGCTAAATGCGGCTATCATCAATCCCAAGGATGACGAAGAGTTGGCATTGACTTTGAATGGTCGGAAGAAAAAGCTTCAAAGAGAGGATTTTATTCGATCAGCTTCCATGCTAGGTATAGAGAATGTGATTGTAGAACGACTGATAAATAAATATATCAAACTATTGCCCAAGTTTGAGACTATCATTCAAAACTCTTTCCTAAGTGCTGAATTAAAAGAAAAGTATGGCGAATTATTGAAAGGACGGCTTGCGAGGCTTTAACAAAGACTATAAAACGGTAAAATACACAATGCTTAGAATATTCTTCCTTGTAGCTTTTATGGTACATCGGAGGGACAGTTATTCGAAAATTTCGAATAACTGAAAGGCGATAATACGTAAGCATTCGAAGAAATGCACCTTTTACACTTTGAGGTTTGGTTGTAGCTTTGCGGCAGTGAATACAATCAAACCTCAATTATTATGAACAGACAAGAATTTGAAGAATTAGAATTACAGGTGCAACAAAGCGACCTGCCGTTGAAGTCGTACCTTCACAGATAGGTGTAAGTTATTCAACCTATCACTACTGGCGTAGAAAATGTTCCGTTGACAGGAACGGTATCAAGCAAGAGTTGGCTCCCATCAGTTTCAAACAGGCAGCTACGGAATCTTCCCTTGAAGAACAAGTACCTCATGGTGTTGCACTGCTGTTTCCTAATGGCCTTCGTGCCCACTTCGGGAACGGTTCTGAAGAGATACTGATGGAATTATTGACCCAAAGTCTTCGAGGCGGCCATGTTTAACCTGAACGACACAATGCGCTACTTCCTGTGTCCTGGCAGGACAGATATGCGCAAAGGTATCAGTTCGCTATGCGGAGTGGTACATGAGAAGATGAACAGTGAAGTGAGGAACGGTGATGTCTTCATCTTCATCGGTTCCAGCCGCAGGCTCATGAAACTGCTTCATGCCGAAGACGGAGGTATGGTAATGTATGTAAAACGTCTGGAGGCCGGTCACTTCAAGCTGCCGGAGTATGATCCCAAATCAAACAGCTATCCTATGGAATGGCGCGACCTGGTGATGATGGTTGAAGGCATACAGGAAAACCCGGAACAGAGACTCCGAAGGTTAAGGGCCGAACGTAAGGAATACCATGTATAAGATGCTTTCGGATTGAATAAAAGTGCTGGTTTTGTTATGTAATCAGCTAATATTTAGTATCTTTACATAAACAAAAAAACAAGCAGACAATGGAAGAAAAGGATATTTTACTCAAGACGATAGAAGGGCTGAATGCCTCTGTCGCTTCATTGTCTGCCACCAACAAAAAACAAGCGGAGCAGAATGAAAAACTACAGGAACGTATCAAGGAGTTGACAGCTCAGGTCGCATGGCTTAACCGTCAGCTCTTTGGACGTAAATCTGAAAAGCTTCGCGTATATGATTCTAATATGCCCGATCTCTTTGCCGACGAGTTCTCCGGAGTCCGTCAATTGGCGGAAGAAAAGCGGGATGAAGCCGTAGAGAAGATTGAAAAGGAATCAGCGGAAGTACGGAAGCAGAATCGTTGGAATCGCAAAATGATAGAGGACTTGCCTGTACTGGAGACCGAGACAATAGAACCGACAGGTGTTGACCTGTCTTTATACCGCAGAATAGGCGAAGAGGTAACAAGAGTCGTCAAACACAAGCCTGGCATGCTTTACGTCAAGGAAATCATCCGTCCAAAATATGCGCTCAAGGACAGCGCCCAGCTTCCTCCCACAGGCAGAAAGGCGTGGAGATAGCTCCCATGCCGCTGATGCCGGTCGACAAGTGTATCGCTGACACCAGCCTGCTTGCCGAGATACTGCTTCAGAAGTATGAATACCATATTCCGTTCTACCGACAGATACAACAATACCGCCATCTTGGAATGAAAGGCCTTACCGAAAGTACACTGGACGGCTGGTTCAGGAAAACCGTGGAACTGCTTAAGCCTCTGTATGAAGAACTCAAACGTGAAGTCTTCTCCTGTGACTATGTACAGGCGGATGAGACTACAGTTCCGGTCATTAACAGGGAAAAGCACAAGGCAGACAAGGAATATCTTTGGATGGTAAGGTCAGTCATGGAGAAACTGGTAATCTTCCATTACGACGGGGGCTCACGGGCCGGAGCGGTCATCGAATCCCTGGCAAATCACTATCACTTCAAGGGATATCTTCAATGTGACGGTTTTGCAGGCTATGAAACAGCCTTCAAGACCAGCCCCAACGTGCGGCTACTCAACTGCCTGGTGCATATACGCCGTCATTTTGAGCAGGCTTTGGATGAAAACAGGGAGATGGCCCAACACGCACTGACTCAGATACAGTATATATACAAGATTGATCACTGCTGCGATAAAGCAGGCTTCTCGTATGAAGAGCGAAAGGCGAAACGCCTGGAACTGGCCAAACCCGTAATGGAAGCTATGAAAGTGTGGATGGAAACGGAAGGTATCAAGTACAGCCCCAACTCTCTGGCCGGAAAGGCTATCACATATGCCTATACCCGATGGGACAACATGATGACATGCCTGGAGGACGGACGCCTGCTTTGGGATAACAATCTGGCTGAAAATGTCATACGTCCAATTACTCTGGGAAGGAAAAATTATCTCTTCTGTGGCAACCACGAAGCAGCAGTTAATATGTCTGTTATCTGTTCCCTATTGGCTACCTGTAAGGAACACGATGTAAACCCAAGGGAGTACCTGAATGATGTAATCGCCCAGATGCCTTATCACAAAAAGGCAACCCAAGAAGAACTTTTGAATCTACTTCCACATAAATGGAAGTTGAAACATCCGGAATGTGTACTGACAAGGCAAAAGGAGGAATCTTGTAACTGATATAAACTGTAACATATGGGTTCAACAAAACAATAGCGGCTGATACTATTAGGTTCATAGTGACAGTCGCTATTGTTGTATATAAAGGTTTAATACCTGTAGTTGGCCGAATACTTACGATTATGCGATTTCCCTCACTTAATCCCTCAACCTCCCTCTCTTGAATTTTTCCAATCCTCTCTCCCAAATATTTTTTATTTTTCCCTTCGGGATTTTTCTTTAATCCAAAAAATATTCTTACCTTTGTTCAAAGAAGAGTTATACTCATGAGTATGAGGCTGTAAAATGTTGAAATTAGCACAATCTCTAAATCGTTACCTTAGACTTTTCAGAACTTCCATAAGCGTTTGTCTTTCAAATTAATCCATTAAATTGATAAGAATTTAAAGTAAAAGAATAAATTTAATTGGAATGAAACAACACCATTCGACTATTTGCTAATAATAAGCGACATTCAGAAAATTATTAGTTCTGTGTTATGGTTGTAAAAAGCCTTCCCTCATGGCGAGAGAAGGCTTTTATTATCGTTAACCTTTTTGTAATCGGCCAGGAACTTTTCTAATCCTATATCTGTCAATGGATGGTTTAGAAGGCCTTTAATGGCGGATAACGGGCAGGTTACTACATCTGCTCCCACTTCCGCACATTGTAATATATGTAAGGTGTTTCGGATGGAGGCGGCAAGAACTTGTGTCTTGTAGTCATAAGTTTGGTACAATTCTACAATTTGTGCAACCAGTCCTACACCGTCATTACAAATATCATCCAGTCTGCCGACAAATGGAGATACATAGGTAGCCCCCGCCTTTGCCGCAAGTAATGCCTGTCCGGCAGAGAAAACCAGTGTACAATTGGTACGGATTCCTTTATTGCTGAAATATTTGATAGCTTTGATGCCGTCCTCAATACAAGGAACTTTTACTACAATGTGTGGATTAAGGGCTGCCAGTTCTTCACCCTCTTTGATCATTCCTTCGTAATTGGTGGCAATGACTTCGGCGCTGACATCTCCATCCACAATATTACATATCTCGATGTAATGCTTATGTTGGTTCTCAACTCCCTTAATACCTTCTTTAGCCATTAAAGAGGGATTAGTAGTTACACCGTCCAGTACGCCCAATGCGTTTGCTTCGCGAATTTGTTCCAGATTAGCTGTGTCAATAAGAATTTCATAACTTTTCTTTTAGATAATTAAAATCAGGTTAGCAATAGGCTGCTAAGCTACTGATATTAACAATGATAAACAAGTAAATGTTCCGATTTATCTGTTATGAGTTCTTTTTATAACTGAACACGGCCCAACCGTTCAACATGATAGCCATAAAAAGCAAGGCAATAAATTGCATGATCAAGTCATCGAATCCGCTTCCTTTCAAATAGACCATACGTGTCACTTGTATAAAATATTTCAAGGGATTGGCTATGGTGATGGCTTGAGCCCACTCGGGCATACTGTTGATGGGGGTGAATAATCCGCTCATCAGCATGATGATAATCACAAAGAAAAACATGACAAACATGGCCTGCTGCATGGTTCGGGAATAGTTGGAAACTACCAGTCCCATACCCGAAATGACGATAATGAACAGCAATGCGAAGAAATGAAGCAGCCATAAATGACCGGCCGGAACCAGACCATAGACTAACCATGCCAGAATGATACTGATTGTGAGGATCAGCATGCCGGCTACCCAGTAAGGAATCAGCTTGGCCAGAATGAAAGTGAACTTGCTTACAGGAGTCACATTGATTTGTTCGATGGTTCCGAATTCTTTTTCACTCACAATATTAAGAGCTGGCAGAAATCCGCATAACATCATCAACAATTGCGCCATCAGTGCCGGAACCATAAATACCTTATAATCCAGATAGAGGTTGAAACGTCCTTGGGTATCTATTTTTATCACCGGGGAGGGAGAAATAGAGCCGGAATGGGAAATCCGGATTTCAGTGGCATAGGCATTCACTATATTACTGAGGTAGGAACTTCCCAACGTTCCTTTCGTCCCATTTACGGTGTTGGCTGAAACCAGTACTTTTGCTACGCCGGTTTTCAGCAAATCGCGTTCAAAGTGTGGCGGGATTTCCAAAATGAGGTCGGCATCTCCTTTTTCAATGCATTGCATCGCTTCCTGGTAACTGTTTGAAACATCTACCAGATGAAAATATTCGGAAGCTCCCACCTTCTGAACCAGTCGGGTGGAATAGGGACTGCGGTCATTATCCACTACGCTGAGATTCATATTCTTGATTTCAAAGTTTGCGGCCCAAGGCAACACCAGCAGGATGATGCAGGGAAATACGAGCAGTATCCGCGGAAGCATCGGGTTGCGCAGCAGTTGCTTGAATTCTTTTTCTAATAAATACTTTATCATATCTTCCGGAACTTATTCTAATCGTTTGTTAAACTTTTTTAGGCTGATGAGTAAAAGGATAACAGCCATCAGCATAAGTATACCCATTTCTCCCTGTGCATAACTGATACTCAATCCTTCAATCATGATTTTCTTGATTCCGACAATATACCATCTGGCAGGGATGACATTTGAAATCAGCTGTAAAGGAAGAGGCATATTCTCGATGGGGAATATCATGCCGGAAAGTAGAACGGTAGGCATCATCAGTACCATTCCCGAAAACAGCATGGCTTCCACTTGGTACGGGCGATAGTGGAAACCAATAATCCCAACAGCAGAGATACTACGATGAAGATCCATGAGAGCAAAGCCAACGAAAAAAGACTGCCTGCTACCGGAACATGTAATACATAAACAGACAGCAGCAGAATTGTGACCAGATTGACGCATGACAGCACAAAGTAAGGTACCATTTTGGCTATAATCATCCATAGCGGACGTACGGGAGATACCAGCAATACTTCCATCGTACCGGTTTCTTTTCACGGACAATAGAGATGGAAGTCATCATGGCGCATATCAACATTAAAATCAATCCCATTACTCCCGGCACAAAATTGTAGGCGCTTTGCATACCCGGATTGTACAATAACTTATTTGGGGGATAATCTGTATGGGTGATTGTTGTTGCATGATCCGGCTTTGCTGATAATCTGCAATAATATTGGATGCGTAAGAGGTCAGTATGGTAGCATTGTTGGGATCGGTGGCATCGGCTATCAGTTGTACTCGGGCTTTACCGGTATGCCGCAGATTGTTATCGAAACCGGCCTCAAACACAATGACCAGGTCTGAACTGCTTTTCCGGAGTGTTTCCTCTATCTCGTCGTTGTCATATAGCATCTTGTTGACATTGAAATAGTCACTGGCATCCAGTTTGTCGATGATTTGCCGGGTGGATACATCTTTTGAGAAATCTAGCACGGCTACTTTTACATTCTTTACTTCGGTGGTGATGGCAAAACCGAAAAGAATAATTTGTACGACAGGCATACCTAGTAATATCAGCATCGTCCGGCGGTCCCGGAAAATGTGATAGAATTCTTTTCGCACAAATGATATAAATTGTTTCATTCTCTTTTTCTCTATCTCTTTTTCAACTTCTTACGGCCTTGCGTGCCAATTGTCTGAATACTTCATCCATATCTTGGGCATGGAACCGTTCTTTTAACCGTTGTGGGGTGTCCAGCGCTTCGATTTTTCCATCCACCATCATTGAAATCCGGTTACAGTATTCCGCTTCATCCATATAGTGGGTGGTAACGAAGACGGTGATTCCCCGTTCTGCCGCCTGATAAATCAATTCCCAGAACTGCCGGCGTGTGGCAGGGTCTACCCCTCCTGTCGGTTCATCCAGAAAAACGATCTTCGGCTCATGGAAAATAGCTACCGAGAAAGCCAGCTTTTGTTTCCATCCCAAGGGAAGTGACCGGACCAATGTGTTTTTCTCATTCAAGAGTCCTAATTGTTCCAGCACCTTGTCTGTTTTCTCAGCGATCTCCTTGTCGCTCATTCCATAAATCCCTGCATATAGCCGGATGTTTTCCCATACTTTTAAATCTTCATACAGTGAGAACTTCTGGCTCATATATCCGATCTTCTTTTTAACCTGCTCGTATTGCGTGGCTATGTCAAAGCCCGCTACTGTACCTTTTCCCCCGGTAGGTTGTGATAAACCGCATAACATGCGCATGGCTGTTGTTTTTCCGGCACCATTAGCACCTAGGAAACCAAAAATCTCTCCCTGTCTCACTTTGAATGAGATATGGTCCACTGCCGTGAAATTGCCGAATTGTTTGGTCAAGCCTTCTACCTCTATGGCGTATCGTCCGGTGACTTGCGGTTCATTAAAAGACAGCCCTTCAGGAGAAAGGATCGAACTGAACTGTTGAAGAATACGGTCCGGAGTGTCAATGCCTTGAATCTTTCCTTCACGAATAAATGCAATACGGTCACAGCATTTCATCTCGTTCAGGTAAGGCGTTGCCGCAATGATGGTAAGACCTTCTTGTTTCAATTTCAGCAGCATGTCCCAGAACTCCTTTCTGGATACAGGGTCCACACCGGTGGTAGGTTCGTCCAAGAACAGAATGGAAGGCCTGTGAATCAGTGCACAACTCAGAGCCAGTTTTTGTTTCATGCCGCCGGATAGTTTTCCGGCACGCCGGTGTTTGAAAGGTTCTATTTGTTGGTAGATATCCTTTACCAATGCGTAGTTCTCCCGGATAGTGTATTGAAAAGCGTGGCAAAGAAAGTGAGATTCTCTTCTACGGACAAACCCTGGTATAAGGAAAAACGTCCCGGCATATATCCTGCCTGCCGGCGTATCTCTTTGTAATTCTTCACCACATCCTGCCCGCAGACTTCCGCTTTCCCTTCATCGGCTAGCACCAATGTGGTGAGAATGCGGAAAAGAGTAGTCTTTCCTGCACCGTCCGGTCCGATAAGCCCGAAGATTTCTCCCGGTTTCACCTCAAAGCATACATCTTTCAGGGCTTGAACTTCACCGTAGCTTTTGCTAACTCCTTTGACAGAAACGATATAATCCATTGTCTTATTTATTTCTTCATTTCTCCGTACATGCCTATCTTGATGTATCCGTCATTTCTTTACTGCTATCTTTGTGGCGTATACCAGATTGGCGTGTTCGTCACGTGTCTGGATTGTTTTAGGGGTGAATTCCGATTTGTCTGAAATCCAGGTGATTGTCCCTTCGTATTCCCGGCGGTCATCTTTCCCTAAATCAGAAAACACTTTTACTTTATCTCCTAATTTCAGTTGAGATAATTGATCGGCGGTGATATAGGCGCGTAAAAAAAAGATGTTGCACATCCGCCACTTTAAATAAAGGTTTTCCTTGCGTGGCCAGTTCCCCGGCTTCGGCATATTTGGCCAGTACTGTTCCGCAAATCGGACTGGTAATGTGACATTTGCGAAGCTGGTCATCCAGTTGGGCTACTTGTATTTCGTAGGCCGAGCTTTCTTCTGTGATACTGGCATTGCCGCGTTGAAGCGTAGAGATCTGTGCTTCCAACTGTTTTTTCAGAACGGCAATCTGGGAGTCAATATCATCTATTTGTTTTTGGGTGGCGGCATTTTCCTTCAGCAAGTTTTCTGTGCGTTTTCTTTCATATTCGCTTTGCCGATTTGTTCTTTTGTGGCAGCTATCTGTTTATTGATGTCCGTGCTTTTGCTGGCTATCGCTTTACCGCTGGCCAGTAACTGCATCTTTTTCAAATAGAGTTGTAAGGTATCTATACACC
>ENA-OQCN01001622-OQCN01001622.1-human-gut-metagenome-genome-assembly--contig:-NODE-1622-length-10760-cov-1.505596_pt1 | contig 10760 bp, 13 predicted proteins | sample MGYA00242497_ERZ504576 | MGnify/ENA primary metagenome ERZ504576 (study PRJEB26092, sample SAMD00036296) | human gut metagenome | host: Homo sapiens | study: EMG produced TPA metagenomics assembly of...
CACACCGATCATGCCGATGATGTGCAGGATCACATCTTTACCGCTCACCCATTTGGCAGGTTTTCCGACAATATTAAATTTGATAGCAGATGGAACTTAAACCATGCTTTACCGGTTGCCATACCGGCTGCCATATCCGTACTTCCCACACCGGTAGAGAATGCACCCAGGGCACCATATGTACAGGTATGAGAATCTGCTCCGATAATCACATCGCCTGCTACTGTCAGACCTTTTTTCCGGGAGAAGTGCATGCTCGATACCCATTCTCCGACATCAAAATAATTAGTGATATCATGTTTACAGGCAAATTCTCTTACACACTTGCAGTGCTGTGCAGACTTGATATCTTTGTTCGGGATAAAGTGATCCATGACCAAGTGCCACTTTATCTTTATCAAATACCGTATCTACTGTCATCTTATCCATCTCATGAATTGCTACCGGTGAGGTGATATCATTTCCCAGTACCAGATCCAGTTCTGCTTCGATCAGCTGTCCTGCTTCTACCTTCTCAAGACCCGCTGCCGCTGCCAGAATTTTCTGTGTCATCGTCATTCCCATGTTTCTGTTCCTCCTGTGTATATAATGTTGAGGGCAAACCTGTTTTACCCCTGGTATCATGAAATTGAGATTTTTTTCATTTACTGTTTGCTATTGTAACATATCTTGCGATATAATAACAATACATATAAAATATATTCTCTATAACTACAAGTTATATTATTTCATTTGTCACTGATATTCTATACACGGAGGTTTTACATGGAACAGAATCTTTCTCTTTATTATGTATTTCACACGGTCGCAAAAAAGGGCAGTATTTCTCACGCGGCCAAAGAACTATATATCAGCCAGCCCGCTATTAGCAAATCCATTCAAAAACTGGAAGACAATCTGAACACAACCTTGTTCAAACGAAGTTCCCGGGGTGTTACTCTTACCGCAGATGGGGAGATCCTTTTCCAGCATACCAGAGATGCTTTTGAGACTCTTGAAGAAGGAGAAGAGATTCTGGCACGCCATCATGCTCTTGGAGTAGACCAGCTTCGTATAGGTGTCAGCACTACTCTTTGCAAATATATCCTTCTGCCTCATCTGCAACGCTTTATAAAGGCGTACCCACATGTAAAAATATCCATCAGCTGTCAGTCCACTTACCAGACTCTGACATTACTGGAAGAAAATAAAATAGATATTGGTCTTGTCGGCGAACCGGCGATACAGAAAGGTTTTTATTTTCAGCCACTGCAAAAGATTCAGGATATTTTTTGTAACAACAACCGCCTACCTGGAACATCTGGAACTGCGATCAGGTAACGGCGATCTTTTTTCAGACCGCTACATTTATGATGCTCGATGAAAAAAATATTACCAGGCAATATATCAATCGTGTGTTTCTGGAACACGGTGTGGAGTTTTCCAATATTCTGGAAGTTTCAACAATGGATCTTCTGATCGAATTTGCAAAGATTGGAATGGGTGCCGCCTGTGTGATTCAGGAATTTGTTCAGGAAGAGCTGGATCGAGGGGATCTGATCACTCTTCCACTGGGACTTACATTTTCTCCAAGACAAATAGGATTCGCCTGCCGTAAACACGAACAGGCGAATCCCGTTATTCAACACTTTCTGGATTTACGAGGAAACATTCTCCCGTAAATTTCAAAGTACTATTTTATTTTTCTTCCTGCAGGATCAGTACATCCCATTTTTTCAGTACCGTTCCTGCCGGAATGACTGCTCCACTGATCAAATCTGTTTTTCCACCAAGGCTATCCGGAAGAACCTGATCCTCATCTTTGAAGTTCATGACATAATAATATCTGGTGTCGTCAGAAGTTCTACAGGTAACTTCCAGCCCGGTTACTTCCGGAATCACAGCTCTTACATTCACTTCATTTACCGCCTGATCCAGAATCTTTGCGAGTCCCGCATCATCCATCTGCGTTCCTACATAATACGTTGCACCTTTGCCAAAGGTATTTCTTGTGACTGCAGGCATATCTGCATAAAAATCTTTCTGGTACGTTGCCAGTGCTTCTGCACCTTCCAGATGCAGCAGATCACATAACAGGTTGCAGGATGCTGTAGTTCCATCCGTAAATTTCACTTCATTGACCTGTTCCGGTGCCAGCGCATCAATTTCTTCCACCCATACACCCGCCATGTCACGCAGCGTCCCGGATAGCCTCCAAGATGCACGTTGTCAGACTGGTCTACGATACCGCTCATATATGTGGTAATCAGAATACCGCCATTCTTTACAAAAGATTCCAAAGCTTCTTTCATTCCTTCTTTTACCATGTAAAGAACCGGTGCAACCACCATCTTGTACTGTGAGAAATCTGCATCTACCGGAATCATATCAACACTGATATTTCTTTCATAGAAATAATTATAATACTTATGAATCTGCTCTACATATTTCAGATCTTCGGAAGGTCCGCTGGTGTATTCCAGTGCCCAGTAATTTTCCCAGTCAAAAATCAAGGCCGACATCTGAAAGATTTTCGCTTCCCAGTGTCTTTGTTCCAAAACTTTCCAGTTCTTTACCAAGCTGAGCCACCTCACGGTACACTCTGGTGTTTTCCGTTCCTGCATGAGCAATAACAGCTCCATGAAATTTTTCGCAGGCTCCCACACTTCTTCTCAGCTGGAAGAACTGAATCGTATCTGCACCATGAGCCATCGTCTGATAGCTCTGCGCACGCATCTGTCCCGGACGTTCAGAGAGTTGTATTTCTGCCAGTTCTGCTGGCTCGGTGTCTGTTCCATCAACATAAACGGCTCGTTTTTCAATCCCCGCATCAGATCATGTTTCATGGCGATCATGCTCCACGGAGTATCATAAGCCGGATAGTTATCCCAGGATACGATATCCATCTCTTTTGCCCATTTGAAATAATCCAGATCTTTGAAAGTTCCCATCAGATTTGTAGTGATCACTACATCCGCATTATGGCTGCGGATCGCATCTCTTTCCATTTTATAGCACTCCAGCACGCTGTCGGAGTTAAATCTACGATAATCGATAGAAATTCCTGCAAATGCGGTCTTTTCTGTTCCAATTCCCTCACTTAATGCATTTGGAACCACCACATCATCCCAGTCGTATACGGTGTGTCCCCAGAATTCCATATTCCAGGCTTTGTTCAGTGCATCAATGGTTTTATATTTATCTTTTAACCAGACGCGGAACGCATTCTGACAGTTATCGCAAAAACAGGTGATCCCATACTCGTTGTTCACATGCCAGCAGGTGACATGCGGATTCGACGCATAACGTTCTGCCAGTTTGTCTGCCAGTGCTCTTGCATATTTCCGGTAAACCAGAGAATTCGGGCAGGCATTGTGGCGCTGTCCAAAACGGTGTTGTCTTCCTTCATAATCGATGTACATCACCTCCGGATATTTTTTCACCATCCATCCCGGAAGTGCTGCGGTAGAGGTGGCAAATACGATATCATAATTTTCTTCGGACAGCATCTCTACGACTTTGTCCAGTTCCGAAAAATTGTATTCGTTCTCTGATGGCTGGATCTTTGCCCATGAAAATACATTGATGGTCGCGCTGTTGATTCTGGCATCTTTAAAGATTCTCATATCTTCTTTCCAGATCTCCTCCGGCCACTGATTTGGGTTGTAATCGCCTCCGTAGAGGATTCTTTTGAATTTTGGCTGCATAATTTGCTCCTTTCTGTCTGTGTCAGGACTTCGTAACTGTTCTGCCTTTTCGTGCAGTGTGTTTGCCTGCACTGTTAAGCTTATATAATTATCCGAATCTTTTCTGTTAGTTTCTGATAACTTCTACTTATCTGCATTATACTGCTTTTCTTTCTTGATTTGTATAACAGGGTACACCTCTTTCTATAATATTTTGAAACTGATTGTAAATATCTTTTTCCTATGGTACCATATGCCCATACAATATACTTTTTTAATCACTTTAGAATGTACGTTATCATTTGCTACAACTTTTTTCGAATATATTTTAAGCTTGCACGGAGGAAAACCATATGCCTATTTATTTTAATTCTTCCCCGGTGAATTTTCCCTTTCAATTTGATTCCATCGGAAATAACTGGGATCAGGAGCCTACCTTGCGGCCGGATGGTTTCCCGCTCTATCACTATCTGCAAACCCAAGAAGGATGCGGTATTCTGACCATCGACGGACGGGATTATACTATAGAAGAAAACCAGGGCGTTCTGCTGGCTCCCGGAGTTTCTCATGCCTATCGTTCCGCATCCGGGAAATGGATCACTTTATTTGCTACGTTCAGTGGTTCTATGAGCCTTATTTTTCCACGCTATTCGGCTCCTCCCATCTGCTGTTTTTGAAGCTGAAAAAGCTGCCATCCTCCGGAAACTGATCGACCAGGCTGTGCTTCACCACCAGGAAACCCCAGTCAATCCACAGCTGCTGTCCCTGGAGTGCTACCAGGTACTTTTGCAGTTCACCGGTGGTCTTCAAACCAACCCTTCCCGCAGCCGGCCTGGGAAAAATATATCCGGCCGGTTCTTGCTATTATACATACCAGGTATATGGAGGATCTCACTGCCGAAGCGCTCAGCCAGGAAGTTTTTATCACACCGCAGTACCTGTCACGACTTTTTCCAGATATTTGGGATGTTCTGTCTATGAATATCTGACCAAGTTCCGACTCAGCAAAGCCAAGGAGCTCCTGGTCAGCAACCGTGGAAGGCGGATACAGGATATCGCCCAGGATGTAGGATACACAGATGCCAGTCATTTTGTAGTGATGTTCCGTAAAATTACCGGCATGGCGCCATCGGAATTTCGGAGGATTAATTAGCAGATCAATTAAAAACGTTTCGAGAACACTTGTTCTTTTTCGGTTTCTGTGTTATTCTTGAACAAAACATGTCCGCGTGCGTTTGAAAAATCATTCAGGCAAAATAAAATCTCTTACCAACTATAACGTGTGCAGATTGTAGAAATGATTTTTCACGCACGCTCTAAGATTAAAAATTATAATTCTTTACTATATATAACGGGAGAACATAACACATGGATGGCTATCAGTTCGAATATCAATGTGCTGAGATTTTAAAAAGAAATGGATTTTCCAGAGTTCAGGTTACCCAAAGTTCCGGCGACCAGGGGGTAGATATTATTGCCCATAAACACCGAAAAAAATACGGTATCCAATGCAAATACTATTCCTATCCGGTCGGAAATAAAGCGGTTCAGGAAGCCTACGCAGGTGCCAACTTTTATGACTGTGACAAAGCTATGGTAATGACCAATCTTACCTTTACCCGATCCGCAACGGAACTTGCCCAAAAACTTGAGGTGGAACTATGGGATCACTGTCCTACCACACGGTATTATAGTCTGCTCTTTAAATTGATGAGTCTGATGAATATTGTTTTTTTCTTATATGGAATCCTGCTTTTATTTCTTCTGCAAAACAAAAGTACCGTTCCTTTTTCCCTTCCCGGTGATTTTCTCACTGGCACACTTCTGGTAGCCGCGTCTGTCTTTGGATTTTTGGGATGGCGCTTCGTTCTTTGTAATCTGGCTGCCGGCGGAATCTATCTGTATCTTTCATTACATACAGTTTTACTCCCGGCGATCAACAATGCCGCTTACTCAGATCTTCAGCTTCTGGTTCTGCTTCCAACTGTTGTCTATCTGCTACATGCCTGTTGGCTTGCAGGTCACAAACGCCACTGAATCTGATCATATCCAGAGCATGTTTGGCGCATTTAACGGCAACCAACAAGGTTTCACGCAAGCGTGGACTTTGTCTCGTTGTTTGCGTGAATCAAATATGCAATATAGTAAAAACAGTTGTTATCTGAAAATCCTTTTTCTATCAGAATAATCTTCCAGATAACAACTGTTATTTCTTATTTATCTACCTGTCTTTTAAACATCAAACATTTTTTATTTCTTAACCTCTCTTTCAGACAAAGCCCTGCATGCTCATAATCCACATCAATCACAATCCACTGAGATATCTCCGGAATTCGTTTCAATGGTTAAGCTTCCTGTGGCCTTTTCGACTTTTTGTTCAAACGTCTGCAAATTATCTGTTTCATTTTCCATTACTTTTCCGTTCAGGCGCTCAGATACATCAATATCTCCCATATCGGTAGTTACCTGTATAGCAAGTTTGGTAAGCACTTCAGGCGTCCCTTCAATATCTACCGCTCCCATATCACTGATGATTTCCGTATTTTCTTTCCATGTAATACCGGTAAAATCAAAATCTCCGGAGCCGGAAGAAAAACTGCAGGTATCCAGATTACTTCTCTCAATTTCAACATCTCCCATATCTGTTTTCAGACCGAAATGCCGGATATCGCAATCATCTATAACCACATCTCCGCTATAAGTTTGCAGCGAACCGGATGTCACAGTCATAGAAGAAAGCCGGATATCACTCATATCACCGTCAATCTTCACATGATTGATCTTTGTACGCTCCGGAACGTAAAGGGTTAATGAGATTTTTTTGCTGCCGTTCTTCTTTCCGATTTAATAAATCCGCAAGAAAATCAACATCAATATTTACATAATGGCCCTTGGTTTCTCTTTCGTTTACTGTCAGTGTATCATTTTCCACAGAGTATGTAACCGCAGGTTTTCCATTTTTGCTCTGCGCCTCATAACTGATATAAAAATGATCATCCTCTGAACGAACTACGTTCAGATCTAACATATCCAAATGAATATCCAGATTTCGATAATCATCTACCTGCGTTTTGGGTAATATAGAGGAAGCTGTTTGTTCAGACGCTCCGGAAGTACCAAAATGATTCAAATCAGCAGTTCGCACATAAGTTTTTCCACCGAAAACATAACCGGCTCCATAAAGAACCGCTCCGACGATCATACAGCTGAGACCGGTAACCATACACGCTTTCATCCATTTTTTCATACTCGTTTCTCCCTCTTTCTGTTAGAAATCCAATGTGCCAGTCTTACGAACCCAAAGCCACACCATTTGCAAAGATAAATCGTAAATATCACAAGTAAAATACCCACTCCGAACACAAATAAGCCACATCCACTGACCATTGCAAATCCGGATACAGATGTCGTGATCGCAAACAGTCCACGAATCCAAAGCTTACCGCCTACAAGCAGCAGACAGATTGCAAAAAATGAGTACACATACAAGAGCAATTGCCACACAGACCAAAACGCAGGCCAACACTGCAAGTATGGCAAGCAACAGCGGTGCGCCAACAGGTAACGCCAGAATCGCCAGACAGGCAACCCAGAAAGTTCCTCCTTTTGAAGATTTTTTTTCCGGAAGTTTCCATCCTGTCATTATTTTCATCACATATATAAGCTTCATCCATCTTCTTATCCAGAAGATTCGCGATCAATTCACGGGCAGCTTCTTTCGGAGTTCCCATCTCCTCAATCAATTTTTGCGCTCCGGCCTCATCCGTTTCCTGAAAATACTCTTCAAAATAATCCATGGCGTCGTCATAATCTTGTTTCGGAAGCTTTCGCAAATATTTGTGTAATTGATTCAAATATTCTTCTTTACTCAACTTCGGATCCTCCCCTCTATAATCCCATCAATAGTATCTCTGTAAGACAACCATTCTTTATTGAGATATTGCATCTGTTCTTTTCCACTTTCCGTAATGGAATAATATTTCCGCTTACGTCCCTGATACTCCTGCGTATATGTTGTGACGAAACCTGCTTTCTCCAGTTTCTTCAAAATCGGATACAGCGTGGATTCTTTAATATCAGCCACCATTTTGATCGTCTGGCTGATTTCATATCCATAGGAATCCTGGGTATCAACAATGGTTAATATCAGGTATTCGATAAGCAACGCTGATATGGGAAAATACATGGCCTTCACTCCTTTCTGATATATAAAATATTTATATATTGGATTTTTATATATGTACTATAACATTGAGAAGTTCGGGTGTCAATAGATATATAAAATTTTTATATATCTATTGTTTTTATCATTGTCCCAAATGATGATTATCTTGGATACAATGAATAAATGCACTGTATTATGGACTTTATTAATCTCGAAATATTAATTGAACATTCTTATGAATTTTCGAGATTTTCCCGGATTTCTCTTCTATTTTTTTATAATACTGTGTTTATTTTTTCGAGATTTCAATGTTATGATCGAACCAGAAAAACGAGGTAGATTAAACATAGGAATGAACTAGAAAGCGAATGTAAAAACTCTCATCATAGATAGATATGGAAGCATGAAGAAGTTCTCCGAAAAAATCGAAATGCCTTGGACTACATTGGACAGCATTCTAAAAAGAGGAATTGCGAATTCCAATATTACAAATGTATTAAAATCACACGTGAATAGGTCTTAATTCCGAAGAACTTGTTGATGGAAAAATTGTATTTGCATCCAATAAACCATCCACTTTCGCCGCCCATTTCGATTGTGATAATTATACCGATGATGAACTGGATGAGATAAAACAGTTCGCAGAATTCGTAAAAGGAAAACGTGCGAAATAAACGGCAGATTTGCCAGATGTGGTCTTTGAAAATATAATATATTTACTCAGGGAACCGTTGGGGTGTTATGTCAGCCGCCGGACATGCTTATGGAAGGAGGCTGGTGCTGATGGTTACATATAGTGATTTATTTGCTTTTGTGATTATGCTTTGCGCAGTAATAACTCTTGTTATTAATATTACGCACCAAAAATAGCGCCCCTGCTCTGGTAAAGTAAGGCGCTATTCCTAGAAAATTACTTTATCCGGCGGTCAGGTGTGCACTGGCCAACGGTTCTCTTGTTAAGTATACTATATGCCACGCTGAAATATTTGTCAATTTCTTTTGACTGGGGTGAGTCCTTGAATACTTACGAAAAACTACAGGATGAGGCATCCAGCGACGGCGTTGAGGTGATCTCATATCCTTTCCGGACCGATTAGATTTACACTCATGTCGCTGTTTCGGAGCTGCTGTTGGAAATTAATAAAATTCCATGACTGCATTTGCAGTTTGTTACCAACGCGTTACCAATTGACTGTTTTTAAGCATGTTTTCGTCATATTGCACAAACGTAAAAAAGCCCCGGAAAATAAGGCTTTCCGGGGCTTTTCGTATATATCTCGCGCTTACATACACAACTAATTCTTAGTTGTTGATCAGTTTGTCATCTTCGTTGTTCCAGCTGTACAGCTTACGGATCTCTTTACCAACTTTCTCTGACGGATGTTCAGCAGCCAGCTTACGCATAGCTTTGAAGTGAACCTGGCGTCCTGCCGGAGACATATCTAACAAGAATTCTTTTGCGAAAGAACCATCCTGGATATCTGTAAGGATCTGTTTCATAGCTTTCTTTGTTTCTGCTGTAACAATCTTTGGTCCTGTGATGTAATCACCGTATTCTGCTGTATTGGAGATAGAATATCTCATTCCTTCGAAACCTGACTGGTAGATTAAGTCTACGATCAGTTTCATCTCATGGATACACTCGAAGTATGCATTTCTTGGATCGTAACCTGCTTCACACAGAGTTTCGAAGCCTGCCTGCATCAGGCACAAACGCCACCACACAGAACTGCCTGCTCACCGAACAGGTCTGTTTCTGTTTCTGTTCTGAAAGTTGTCTCCAGAAGACCAGCTCTTGCTCCACCGATTGCCAGACCATAAGCCAGTGCTCTTTCCAGAGCTTTTCCTGTAGCATCCTGTTCTACAGCTACCAGACAAGGAGTACCTTTACCAGCCTGATATTCACTTCTTACAGTATGTCCAGGTGCTTTTGGTGCGATCATGGTTACATCAACGTTCTTCGGAGGTTTGATGCATCCGAAATGAATGTTGAAACCATGTGCGAACATCAGCATGTTACCTTCTTCCAGGTTTGGCTCAATATCTTTTTTGTACATATCAGCCTGCAGTTCATCGTTGATCAGGATCATGATAATGTCAGCTCTTTTAGCTGCTTCTGCAGCTGTATATACTTCGAATCCCTGAGCTTCTGCTTTTGCCCAGGATTTGCTTCCTTCATACAGACCAATAATAACATTACATCCAGACTCTTTTGCGTTCAGAGCATGTGCATGTCCCTGGCTACCGTAACCGATAACGGCAATTGTCTGTCCTTCCAGCATAGATAAGTTACAATCTTCCTGGTAATAAATTTTGTTTGCCATTTTTTTGTTCCTCCTAAAATGGATATTTTTCTATTGTTAGGGGGTTGCCCCTCTAGCACACTATGTAATTGACAGCTTTTCGCTGTATCTTCTGACCGGGCTTTTCATCCGGTTTCACGTTTTTATAAAACTAATACGTAATCAGATCCACGTGACAGTCCGGATACTCCGGTTCTTGCCAATTCCAGAATCTCATTACCATCTGCCAGAAGCTGGAGAAATGCCTCCAGTTTTGATTTTGAACCAGTCAGTTCCAATACCATGGAATCGACGGACACATCTACAACCTTCGCACGGAAAATCTCTGCGATAGATGTGACATTCTGTCTGTTTGCCTGAGATACTCTCACTTTTACAAGAATCAACTCTCTGATAACACTGGCATCCGGTTCAAGAATCTTGATATCTCTAACATCCACCAGCTTGTTCAGCTGCTTTGTAATCTGCTCGAGGACATCATCATCTCCGCTGCAGACAACCGTCATACGGGAATATCTCGGGTCTGCGGTTACACCTACTGTAAGGCTGTCTATATTGTAGCCTCTCCGGCTGAACATACCGGCGATTCTTCCTAAAACACCGGCTGTGTTATCTACTAAAATAGAT
>ENA-OQCN01001623-OQCN01001623.1-human-gut-metagenome-genome-assembly--contig:-NODE-1623-length-10757-cov-3.436877_pt1 | contig 10757 bp, 12 predicted proteins | sample MGYA00242497_ERZ504576 | MGnify/ENA primary metagenome ERZ504576 (study PRJEB26092, sample SAMD00036296) | human gut metagenome | host: Homo sapiens | study: EMG produced TPA metagenomics assembly of...
CTTTATCACATCTCTTTTTCTTTGTCAAGCACTTTTTTAAGTTTTTTCAAAGTTTTTCGAACTCTTCCGGATTTCCGAACTGTTCTTCCGATCTGTGATTGTCGGCTCTGTTCAAGCGACTTGATTACTTTAACACGTTTGTTTCAAGTTGTCAAGCACTTTTTTAAATTTCTTTTTTCTTTCAGAAATCTATCTGAATTGTTTTTATCTAATAAACAATTATTTCCGACAGCTCATCTAATATAACACCGAAAAGCCACAATGTCAACAGTTAATTTCATAATTTGACAAACTTTTTTATTTCTGCCTTACTACGGCAACCGAATTCGGGCAAAATATACCGCAAAGTGGGGCGTACACATTGTGGAAATGATTTTTTAAACACACTCCTGGATTCATCCAGTCCACATCAAACATTCATCCCATCCGACACCTGGATTCTATCCATCCACCTTCATCCTCCCCCGCCCTGCACACAGCACTCACATACCATATATACACAACGCCCCAGCTTTTCCGTCCCCTTCATACTATATAAGAAACTTTTCTATTCCACAAAACTAACAGATCACCATTCCTCTTCTCCCTCAGCCGCCCAGTCACAGCCAACTGCCAGCAAAGCCCAATAATTCCTATCGAGCGACATTTGCAGGATCTTTAGAAAATCTTAGCCCCGCAAGATCAGCGTTATTCGCAGATCACTCACTGTCTGAGCGCAGCGAGTTTGAGTTATCTGCGAATGCTTTTAGCTGATCTTGCGGGGCTTAGCTTTTCTTAAGGTCCGAAACCGAGCCGATAGGAATTATTGGGCTTTGCGTCCCCCTTTTAACTGATTTTATGAGAACTACTATAATCCCTGTCTGCTTTGTATAAATAAATCAACCTTTCAGTCTGCACACCATATCCCACAGTGCTTTTGCAGAGTTAAAATTCTCCGGGATAATATCTGCAGGAGTGATAGTAATGTCATAAGTATCCTGCAATTCACTCACAATAGACAGGATTGCAAAGGAATCAAGGATTCCATCGTCAATCAAAGTATCACAGTTTTCAAAGTCTGCATCCGGCTGGATCTCTTCCAGTAATTCAATTAATTCTTCCATTTTTTCATATCTCCTTATTTTTTGTTTTTTCAGCAATTCCATTATTTTTCGGTATTGCCATGGTCTTTTATTTCTCTGAATTTAAAAGATCTGTATGTACACCATCCCGCACCATGCGCAGTCCCTCTCCCTCTGTCCAGAAATAGATTCTCGGAAGAGGACGGCTCAGGAATAAATAGATTCCTTCTGTAACGGAATAAGCACCTACCCGTTCAAATACCAGTATATCATGAAGCTGCGGTTTGTGAAGTGGAAATCGCTTTACGACCACATCGCTGACCGTACAGAGTGCACCGCAAAGATTCCAGGATTCTTCTTCTCCCCCGGTCTTCTCATTACCATCTGTATCAAGCTGTGTACAGTATGGCTGCTTCATAGCCATTGCCTGACCATAATAATTCAGGTGATTGATCCCACCGTCCATGATCACATATGGCTGCTCTTTATTCACCTTCATATCCACGATTGATGTCACATAATATCCACAGGCTGCTGCCAGAAATCTTCCCATCTCAAGAACAACCTTACCCTTGAAATTAAGACTTTCCAGAAGTGCTCTGAACTCACTCAGAATATTCTCCACGTCCTCGCTCTTATCCTTCTTAAAATATGGGACAAAAAATCCCGGACCATACTCAAGCACCTGTGCTTCAAATCCACTCTCAGATTTCAGCTCCCCGATAAATTCATCCAGATGCTCCAGCTCTGTTTTCATCTGACTGAGATCTTTCTTCTGAGTTCCGGAATAAAACTGAAGTCCCTCTATCTCAACCCCCGGATAATCTGTTCTGTCAGAAATGATTTTCCTGATATCTGCTTCATCTACGCCAAACTGATTTCCGCTTGTCACGCGGATCAACACCGTAATCTTCATGCCAAGTCTCACTGCAGTATCATTCAGAATCTGTAAATGCTGCAAAGACTCTACAGTATACACTCCCTTTCCTCCATATGTAGAAAGTACATATTCCATATCTTCAGGGTTCTTATACACACCCGAAAGAACAATTCTCTCCATCGGCACACCAACACGCTCACAAATTCGAAATTCACCCGGTGAGCACACTTCAAATGTAGGAACCACATCCATCATGGGTCCTGTAAGAAAAGGGTTTGCTTTCATAGCATAACATAACTGTGCGCTCTCTCCAAGACAGCTCTGCACTTTTTTTACAAATTCCTTCATCTTATCCAGGTCAAAAACATAAGCTGGAGTTGGAGTATGTTCTTTCTTAATCAGTTCTTTTATAAATCCATAGGAACTCATTTCTTTTCCTCCTGATACATAGCTGTAAGAGCTTTTCTGTCAATCTTTCCATTCTTTGTAAGAGGCATGCTCTCCACCTGGCGGAATACATTCGGAACCATAAAAGCAGGTACATACTGCCCCAACGCTTTTGCCAGCGGTCTTCTCTCAATATCTCCTTCATAAAAAGCTACGATCTTGCTCTTAACTGTATCAAAAATACAGCAGCTTCTCACAATCTCCGGAACCTTATCCATAGCAGCTTCGATTTCTCCAAGCTCAATACGATGTCCCATATGCTTAATCTGGAAATCCTTACGTGTTGCAAAGCACAACTCACCACGTTCATTATAATAAGCAAGATCACCGGTTCTGTACATTGGCTCCAGATATCTGTCATTCAGTGGATTCTGAACAAAGACCTTCGCAGTCTGTTCTCTGTTTTTGTAATATCCCAGTGCAAGTGCACTTCCTGTTACACAGAGTTCACCATTTTTATTTTTCTCTGTGATCAGCTTGTCTTCTTCATCCAGAAGGAATACTTTTTCATTTGGAAATGCCTTGCCCATAGGAAGTACATCTCCAGGCTGGAACTCCCTGTCTACAATATAATACGTACAATTACATGTGATCTCAGTTGGTCCATAAATATTTACATACATAACATCCGGCAGATATTTTCTCCAGATATTCAGATGTTTCACAGGCATAGCCTCTCCTGAGAAAAGAATCTTCTTAATCTTATCCGGAACTTTATATTCAAATCCGTTCAAAGTTGAGATAATACACAGCGCAGATACCGCCCACACCAGCGTGGTCACTTCCCTCTCGATCAGATAGTCAATCAACTTCATCGGGAAAGAGAATAGCTGCTTCGGAATAATCTGGACAGTTGCTCCTGTCTTCAGTCCGGAATAAATATCTTTAACAGATACATCAAAATCCCAGGGTGCCTGATTTCCCATCACATCTTTATCTGTAATATCAAAAAGCTCTGTAAAACAATCGATAAAATCAAGCACCGAACGATGACCTACCACTACTCCCTTGGGAACGCCTGTTGACCCGGAAGTAAAAATTCCATACAGCGGGTCCACATCCAATGCCTGTTCTCTGATCTCATTCAGCACAGCTTCATTCTCCTGCTCAGCTGCAAGATCCGGAGCCATCAGAACCTTTCCTTTGAACTCCAGCTTCTCCAAATCCTTCAGATATTTCTCAGATGTAACGATCACATCACTGTCCAGAATTCCAAGGATCTGCTGAAGTCTGCTCGCCGGCTGTTTTGTATCCATCAGTACATAAAAGCATCCTGCATAAACAGCGCCCATGAAAACCCCGATGGTTTCTACGCTCTTCTCCATAAATACAGGCACCGGATTTCTCGGTGTGAAATGTTTCGCAAGTGCAGTTCCTGTTCTGCGTGCAGTCTGCTCCAGTTCCTTAAATGTGCAGGATGTATGTTCATCTGCAAAAGCTGTCTTATCCGGATATTTCCGTGCGGATTCTTCAAGATATTCCAGAATACTTGTCTTCATATGTAATTCCTCCCCTCTGTACTTCACAAGGTTTTTTATTCATTTTACTACTGTCTGTCCTATTTTCACAATATCAACAAGTAAATATTTACAATTAAAGCAGGATACTTATTCGATTCAAACTAAATCTGGTAAGTTCCTGCTTCAATTACCAGTAACGATAATCAGTAGTTACTATTAACTGATCAATTTTTCTGTCCAGTGCTCTCTAAAACTTGTGCCAGCACTTCAGAGTATTCTTTTGCAGCATCCCCATTCATATGTCCGTCATAATCTGTATATGCTTTCAGGTCATGTGTAAATGCCTTAAAATACTGCGTATTAAAGTTAAGATACTCTACGCCCTGTTCTTCAAAGAACTGCCCGAAATATTTCCATGCTGCATTATAACTGTCACTGTAATCCTTCAGAGTATTTATTGGAATTGGCGTAGTTACTGCAACAAACTCTATATCATTTTCCTTGCAGAATGTGATCAGCTTCTTCAGATATTCCATGTTCTCTTCGTTTACCTTACCCTCTTCATAGAGCTTAGGTTCTGATTTCTTAAGCTTTGTCACATCCACCGGATATCTCTCAATAAATCCACTTTCATGATATTCCTGAGAATCACTCTTCAGATGAGATACGTCATAATCACCCGTTACTTTCTGAGTAAATGTATCTTTGACTTTCGGCAATTCATAGCTGAGAGAATATTCATACCATGGGAAAAGCACAGTACGGAAATTACATTTCGCAATAGAATTCCAGAAATATTCTACCTTTGTTTTTGAAAATGGAAACTCATGATAAAAAAGCAGGTAGTTATTTCCTTCTTCCTTTTCAGATACAAAATATCCCGGGTCAACCTCATAGATAATTCTCTTCGGATTCTGTTTCTCTTTGATCAGTTTAGTCAAATAATACGCATCGATTCCATACTCGCCGCCAACGCAAAGATTATGTCCACTGCGTCCGGTAACTTCCTGCATCACCTCCGGATCAATATCCATCTTTCCATGGGAAGTTCCCACGATAATGTCATCAAACTGCTGTGTCACAACTGCATGCACATCATTTCTCATAAATGTACATGGATAAAGTGCCAGGTCAAGTGCTGCCAGAAGAGCCACACACACGACCAATACCAGGAACGTTTTTAAAACTTTCTTAAAATTGTGCATAAATAAATCCTCTCGCTACTGCTGTTGATCCAAAGAATCCGATGGATGCCAGCAGACAAAAATAAATTGCTACAGTAATTGGCAGACTCAGTCCTGCAAGTGATTCTCTTATCTTCATGCCACGTTCCTGAAGGACACTTACAATAAACAGAATGATGCAGCCTGCTGCCAGGATTGCCAGCGCATAAGGGGTAAAAGCAGTTCCTTCTTTACCGGCCGGGATCAACAGTAACTGTGACGGTGCAAACTTTGTGACAGAAAGCTTCATCATATGAAAAGCCTGTCCTACTGTGTCCGCTCTGTCAAAAAACCAGCTGATATTTACAAGGATAAAAGTACGGATGATCATAAATACATGATACCAGTTCTCTTTTCCAGTGATGTTGAATTTCTTTTTCCAGTTTCTGTAATGCTCTGCCATAAGTCCGCTGAAAGCAATGATAATACCATTGTACATACCATATACAATATACTTCCAGGCAGCACCATGCCATACACCAACAACGAAGAATACGATCAGATTCGCCAGACAGATTGGTAATGTACGTCCGGTCTTTTTGCCAAATACCTTCTTGCCCCATTTGCCAAATTTTCCCATCCACTTGGATAATGTCACAGGATAGAACACATAATCCTTCATCCAGGTACCAAGAGTAATGTGCCAGCGGTGCCAGAAATCTGTAATGGAAATGGAGAAGAACGGACGCTTGAAGTTCTCATCCAGCTCAATTCCAAACATAGACGCAATACCAATTACCACATCCATACCACCGGAAAAATCTGCATATAGCTGAACTGTGTAAAATAATACACCAAAGATTGCCAGTCCGCTGTACTGATCCGGATTGTCGAAAATCGCATCTACAAACACTGCTGCCCAGTCCGCCAGGATCATCTTCTTAAAAAATCCCCAGAGAATGCGCTCAAAGCCTCTGGTAATATTCTTACCTTCGAATTTATGAGGTTCATAAAGCTGATGTGCCAAACGACTGTATCTTCCGATTGGTCCCTGCAGAATCTGTGGAAAGAAAGAAACAAACAATGCATATTTTACAGGATTCCTCTCCGCATCACATCTCTTCCAGTACACATCCAGAAGATATCCGGAAGATTGGAAAGTGTAAAACGATATTCCCAATGGAAGCAGGATTTCCATTCCTCTTAAATTCATATGAAACAAAGCATTGAGGTTCTCAATCATAAAATTTGTATACTTTATCACTCCAAGCATACCAAAATTCAATATTAATCCAAGCACCAGAAAATTTCTTGCACTTTTGTGGCTTCCACCTGCCTCTGCCTTTTCAACTGCAAGTGCAATCCCCCAGGTAACCAATGTGGAAAACAGGATAAAGCCCACGTAACGGACGCCACCTGCCAGATAATATATATAGCTGAAACATAACAAAACCAGCCACTGAAATTTGTGCGGCACAATATAATAAACAAGCACACTCACCGCCACAAACAGTAAAAACAAGTTTGAAACTAATGACATGATCTTTCTCCCTAAATATGTACAATTCTTCAGTTGTACTTATAATAAGGCACTGCACTATGTTATTCCCTCAGATAATGCAGTGCCCTGTTTTATTATACTTTTTAATGCATTTTCCCTTTACAACTACTGAATCTGATTAATTTAATAACCCATCATCCAGACATCCGTCTCCACCGTCATCGGAACCACCATCATCAGAACCATCATAATCACCGGAATCATCATTACCATAATCATAATCATTACTGTAATCATAGTCATTGTTGTAATCATAGTCATTGCTGTAATCACTACTGTTATCATAACTCTGAGTTGTTTCAGAAGCTGCCTGTGCAGCTGCTCAGTTGGCTTCGGAGCTAATGCTTTCTCTGTTTCCAGAGTATTGTATTCTTTCTTCTGGCTGATACTGTCAAATACCAGATATGCTACTTCACCTTCCAACTTAAGTTCTGCTTCCTCTGTATCGCCAAATGGGAAAGTATGGATCTCAGCAGTTGTTCCATCCTCGAAAGTTAACTGAATGTTATATTTCGGGATTTCCTTCTCAGCATCATCCTTATCTTCGCCTTCTGCTTTTTCATCTGTTTTGGCATCTTCTGTTTTTGTTTCTTCAGTATCTGTGGTCTCTTTTGTATCATTTGAAGAATCCTTGTTTTCCTCATCTGCTTTATCTTTAGCACTCGGATCAAACCAGAGAACTCTTTCCTCATCTGCTTCGAACTTATCTTCTTCTTTCAGGAAATTATCCGGATATTCTTCGTCTTTTTCATTCTTAACAGTAACACCTGTGATAACTTTGCCTGTAAGATTTTTCAATTTTACAGAAAAAACACCTTCTGTGTCCTCTTCCGGTTTCTCACCAATTGTCTTTAAATCTTCTTTCTCTTCATCAGCTTTATCTGCATCTTCTGCTACATCTTTATCTTTAGATTCTGTGGAATCCTTATCCGCATTTTCTGAAGTCTCTGTTTTTGCTGTAGTATCTGCTGCCATCACTGCCTGGGTAAATACCAGACTGCTTCCAAGTGCTGCCATCATAAATGCTGTTACAACTTTTTTCTTCATTGTCTTTAAATCCTTTCTGGTCATTCTTTATAGTTCTTGTTTGCCTTACTGTTAAACAGATAAAATCATTCACTTCGTTACTTGCTCGTAACCAAAGTCAAAAACATTTCAATGCTTAGTTAACTCTCTTATAATTTACATATTTCAGAGTACGTTTCGCACCATATGTAAGTTTATAACCATTCAGTTTGTATTCCTTCTGGAAATTCGGATCATACACATAAGTTTTCTTTTTACCATTCACCTTCTGATCTATTTCAACCCACGCATGTGCTCCCTTCTTACCACCGGATTTCTGGAAATATCCTTTTACATAATGAGCATCATATCCTGCGACTTTAGCCATCCAGTAGAAGTAGCTGCCATTACATAACAATCGCCACTGCCTGTTTTAAATCCATATAAACCATATTCTGTAGGTGTTTTTTTAGAAACCTTTACATTGCCTGCATACTGCAGAGAAACAGACCAGTTGAATGCCTTCTTCAGATTTCCTTTACACTTCTGAAGTCGGACTGCAGCCATAGTTTCTACTGCTGACAGCTTTGTTGCCTGTCCATTCTTTTTAATCTTATAATAAGTCTTTGCATTAACCTTATAATACGGTTTATTAGTCACAAGTTTTCCGGTTTTATCAAAACAATACGTATATTTACCGATCTTCTCTACCTTGTTTGTAATTTTCTCACCATTTACATAATAATATTTAACTCCATCAACAGTTTCCCATCCTCCTTCTTCTCCGGAAGTGGTGTCGGAGTTACATCTGGTGTCTCAACTGTACTATCAGTTGTTCCATCCACATAATCAATGATCGTTGACTGTTCTGCCATAGCCGGCATGGCAGGTGTAAATGCCATTACTGAGCTAAGTAATAATGCTGTGATTTTTTTCCTGTTCATAACTCTGTTCCTTTCTTTTTTGTTAACTTACTATCTGCAAATTGCTTCAGCTGCTTTATAATTTTTCACAGCCGAAGCAACCGATTAACCTGGATAATTATCGTCTTACCGTGATACTCGCAACAACTTCTGCGCTGCTTCCTTTTCCTGTAGGACGCACAACATTTAACTGTACATAATCGTATGTGTAGGTGACATCCTTGCCGTTTCCATCAAGCATACAGGTATTGCCCTTACTTATCGTACACTTTTTATATTTTCCCAGAACCTTCTTAATCTTTGACGCATTGTTCTGTTTTGCCAGAGTAGATGTTGCCGCATATTTTCTGTATAAAGACGTCTTCTTTTTATCTACAGCTCCTGTTTTTGGATTAAAGTAATACAGCTTCGGAATCTCATACATGCTGACACTTCCTACACGTATTCCCTTTACTGTGTGACCACTTACATCAAACCCATAGTACTTACCATTAATCTTCTTCATCAGAATACCATACTTACCAACCATATCCTGATCAGCCTGATAAGCAGCTCCGTTTTTTCCGAAATAATAACGGAAACCCTTTGCTGTTACTCCCCACTGCTGAGTGACTTTCTGGTTATTCTCATCATATCCATATCTCTTTCCTGTCTTTTTGTCCAGTTTTACCTTAACAGTCTGCGGCTCTGCTGCCTGTACTGTCACTGTTTCTGCTACAACAGCCAACGGTGTCAGCATAAGAAGCATACAAAGTACAACTGCAAGGAGTCTCTTTGTTTTCTTCATTCTCCATACTCCTTTTCTTAAAATTTAATTTTATGTTCTATTGTATATGCAGGACGTGTAGCTGCGCCAAACAACGTTCCGTACATATTATCATAATAGAGCCCGTTAATCATAACAAAGCTGTGTCCATCCGGAATTGTAATAACATAGGGTTCATATCCCAGTTCCTTCGCGATTGCAGCCACACTGCTGGCAATTCCATAACAGTTTCCTGTAAGACCGTTCTGGAACATCTGAAGGGAATATTTATAAACCCAATCTTTTGTCTTAAACTCCTGAGGTGTAGGATCCATGTATCCTACAAAGTTTGTATAGGCCATAATATAATAAAAGCAGGAACGGAATTTTTCATAATTACTTGCATTGGCATTACTGTGACGTGCAATAAGTTCCTTGCCGCAAGCTTGCATCTCGCCTGTGTCAGATTTGAAGCATATCCGTTCTTATTAAATCTTATTCCACCTATAGTTTCATTTGTTGCACATTTACCGTTCTTATGCACATAGTACATTCTACCATTAAACTCATTCCATCCTGTAACAGGTCTTCCCTTGGCATCAACAAAATACTTTACACCATTAACCTTTACAATTGATTTCTTACCCGGAATTATTCTCTGTGCATTCTTATTAAACAGATAAAAAACTCCTTTAATCTTGTAATGTCCATCATGAGCTGCAACTCCATTGGATTTAAACCAGTAGTATTTACCATTGATCTTTTTCCATTTATTTCTGACTGGTTTATTATTTACGTAATAGCGATATACTTTCCCTTCCTTCAACAGTCCATTTTTAGGCACTGGTGTTGGTTTCGGTGTTGATGTCGGTAATGGCAGTTCCGGTGTTACCTCCGGTGAAGGTGTTATTGTAACTGTCGGCTCACTTCCACCCTCCTGTGACAGGTCAGCTGCATAAGCACTTCCTGCTCCAAATGTAAGTGCTGCCGTCAGCATCATCGCTGTGAGTGTAACCTTCAGTGCTGTAAATCTTTTCCTCTTCATTTTCTATTCCTCCTGAGAAATTTTGCTCGAAGTTTCCTCCCTTCCTTTTGAAATATACTCTTCAGAGTACATTTGAATTTTATATTACAATTATAGTATATTGAAGAGTTCATTTCAATTAATACGACGACTTTTATACAAAAACTTCCAGTTTTTTATAATCAACCTTTCACAAGATTCCACCACTTTTTTCTCTGTCTTTGTACAATTCTTCCATTGGCGCTAACTCCTTTCAAGATATATCATAGTCTTGTGTGGGATCTTTACCTGTCCGCATATGTAGCTACTTTCCATAACGGAATCGTTGATCTTCACCAGATTCTTATGATCAAAGGAATTAATAATATCTGCCAATGACACGCTGATACTAATTTACTAACAACTTACTAAAAGAGGCTTCGTTACCACAAAGTTTAACGAAACCTCTTTTTTATATTGCCAAACGTATATTCTCAATCGCCGCATCC
>ENA-OQCN01001624-OQCN01001624.1-human-gut-metagenome-genome-assembly--contig:-NODE-1624-length-10755-cov-1.712458_pt1 | contig 10755 bp, 18 predicted proteins | sample MGYA00242497_ERZ504576 | MGnify/ENA primary metagenome ERZ504576 (study PRJEB26092, sample SAMD00036296) | human gut metagenome | host: Homo sapiens | study: EMG produced TPA metagenomics assembly of...
TCGCTCCTGTCTCATAGAGTGTACATGATCGATGCTAGACCGTCTAGCTGTACATCGATGAGTCAGAGTACGTAGCTGTACATCGATCGATTGCTCAGACGTACGTAGTGTACATCGATGAGCTCAGACGTACGTAGCTGTACATCGATCGATGCTCAGACGTACGTAGCTGTACATCGATCGATGCTCAGACGTACGTAGCTGTACATCGATCGATGCTCAGACGTCGCTGGGGCTCGGCAAGCAATGTTTCCCTGCCCGAAGGCTCTACGGCCCAGGACCTTATCGAAGCGGTTCTGAAGGCAAAGGGCGTTACGTACAACGGCTCCCAGAGCGGTGAGTACTGGTTCCTCAATTCCATCGACTCGCCGTTCGGAGGCAAGACGTACGGCTATGATGGTGCGACCAATAAATACTGGCATCTGTATATCAATGGAGAGCCCTCCTTACTCTGCGCCAATCAGATTACGCTCAAGAGCGACGATAAGGTTACGCTTGCCTATACCACCGACGATTCGCCCATGCCCGATCCCGACAAGATTGTCGTGGACCCGAGTGCGACGACTCCTGATTGGGATGCCGAGTGGGCCGGCTACGGCAACAGTGGCAACGGTTCGACCGTAACGGATGCCAAGACGCCTGCGCAGGCCGCTGGTCTTAAGTGGCCTCGATTGGAAGGCCGAGTCTGGCCAGCAGTATGCCAACTGCAGCGAGCCTGTCATTGCTAACGGTTTTGTGTACATCGCGACCGAGAACGAGCTCATTAAGATCGATTCGTCCACGGGTAAAAAGGTTGCCTCTGCGCCGCTTGCCTCCAAGGTGAGCTATACCTCTCGTCCGATCTATACCAATGGCCTTATCATCGTTCCGCTCAACGGCGGTGCGGTCCAGGCGATTACTGCGGACAAGCTGATCTGCAAGTGCTGACGCCAGGTTTGACGGACTTGACGCAGAGCTCCTGCACCGTGGTTTCGGATGGCGAGTACGTCTATGTTGGTGCGGTCGATATTTCGTATGACGAGAACTACAACGCGACCTACGGCAACGGCTCCCTGAAGCGTATCAAGATTGCCACGGGCGAAGTCTCTTGGCAGAACATTGACCCTTCCGAGGGCTATTATTGGACTGGTGCTGCGCTGACGGATAAGTACACCATTGTTCCTACGAGCGCGGGCACGCTTAAGTGCATTGATAAGACGACGGGCGATGTCGTTTCGACTATGAAGCTCGGTGCTCTCGCGAACGCCGACTGTGTCGCCGATCCGTCCAATGGTTCGACCTTCTATCAGATGACGCACGATGGAAAGCTCCATGTGATTTCGCTTTCGGCGAAGGGCGTACTAAGCGAGCAGAAGACGGTCGACCTGGGTCTTACTAATAACATGAGCGCACCGGCGGTGGCTGGCGAAAACTTGATTGTCGGCGGACAGACGGCTACTGGCTCTGCTCTGGCTCTCTATAATCTGAAGACCGGTAAGACCACGATGGTCACCGCTGCTGACGGTAAAGAACTGCCGGCCGGATTTAACGGTATTGCTGCTACTCCGCTGGTGAGTGTTCAGGGCGGCAAGACCTATGTGTACTTCACCGTTAACAGCGCGGATAGCAAGGATTACGTCAACTACTCTGCTGGTGGTGGCGTGTATCGCTATACGCTCGGCGATGCAGAGGCGACGCAGATTTATGATGCGGCTGGCCATTACCAGCACTGCGACTCTCCGGTCATTGCCGATGCTTCTGGCAACCTCTACTACATCAATGATTCGGGTACGCTGTTCAAGCTGGGGGCTGTCGAGTCTTGGACGGTTGCCTTTAATTCCAACGGCGGGTCTGCTTGCGACACTAAGTTCGTTGCTACGGCCGACGGCAAGCTGGTCAAGCCGGCCGATCCGACGCGCGATGGCTATACTTTCAGCGGTTGGTATACCGATGAGGCTTGCACGCAGGCGTATGACTTTATCGCGCCGGTGACGGCCGATCTGACGCTGTATGCCAAGTGGACCAAGAATGCTGTTAACCCTGGCGGCAATGGCGGCTCTGGCTCCAATGGCGGCAATGGTGGCGCTGGTAACGGTTCCGGTGCTGGTGCCGGCACTGGCACGGTTCTGGCTCCGGCACGAAGGCCAGCAGGCCGGTGGCGCTATCGCCCCGGGTCAGAAGCCGGTGACCAAGACGACAGTGTCAACCAAGACCGAGACCAAGGACAACAAGTCCGACAAGAAGGACACCGATAAGTCCGATAAGAAGGACGACAAGAAGTCTGACAAGAAGTCTGACAAGAAGGACAGCAAGTCCGACAAGAAGTCCGATTCCAAGTCCGATACGGGTGCTGCTTCCACGACCACTGCTAAGAAGTCCTCTAGTGCCTCCGAGCAGGAGACTGGCACCAACCCGCTCGCCATTGTTGGCGTTGCCGCCGGCGTCATCGGTCTCGCCATCGTCGGCGTGTTCGTGTTCACCAAACGTCGGTAGGTGAGGCTGTGTCCAATAATCCAAGGACGCTGACCCCAAGCAACCAGATTCCTCGTTCATTCAGTTCGACGATGCAAAGCAACAGGGCGCCGCTTCGGCGGCGTCCGCCCCTCGTCGCAAGGCGCTCCTTGGCGTTTTGACTGCCGCGTGCACCATTCTGATCGTCGTCTCGCTGGGCTTCGTCCATCCTTCCGAGAGCGGCGCCTGGTCCATCGACTGGATCATTCAGGCCGTGACGGGGGAGAGCGTCGTCACCAAGGACACCAAGGCGTCTGGCTCGACTATGGCTTCGGGCGAGGCCAGTTCCGAGGACTCCAAGTCATCGAATGACGCAAAAGATGAGTCCAAGTCCAAGGACGATTCCGAGTCTTCAAACAAGGAATCGGACAAGAACTCGGATAACAAGAAGTCCGAGGACCAGGACGGCAAGAAGTTTGGCGATAAATCCGCTGCCCAAAATACGGGAGCCGGTGATACTTCCAATGCGTCTGGCGGTGGCCAGTCGTCTGATGGAGCCTCATCCTCTAATGGTGGAAACGCCTCCTCGGGCGGCCAGAGCGGCTCGCAGGAGTCCAGCTACGTAACAGTGACGGTTTCGGTCACATCGAGCGCTGTGGGCAATCCTGTGTCTTCTGGTGGCACCTTTACCTTTAACGAGGCGTTACCGTCTACGATGCCCTGTGCGCGCTGGGTCTTTCTGTCAACGCACATGGCTCGTCGTACGGCACGTATGTCTCCGCGATTGGTGGTTTGGCCGAGAAACAGTACGGCGGCACGAGCGGCTGGATGTACTCCGTCAACGGCACAACGCCTATGACGGCCTGCAGCAACTACGTTCTCTCCAACGGCGACAACGTGGTCTGGTATTACGTTACAGGTAGAGGCCTCGACATAGCGCGCCAGACGGGCGGTTCGGACAGACATCCGGGCCGCCTGTTTTTCATGCGAATGGGACTGGGTCGCCGGGTCTTTCAGCAAACAAAAAAACCGTTGGAATGGGAATTCCAACCGGTTATACATTCAAGCAAATAGCGAATCGACTACGACCGTGCGCCCTCGAGAAAGAAGCGACGGCTGAAGTAGTTGTACCAGGTGACGAGGAACGTGGCGATGGCCTTCATGGCCTGGTAGCCGATGCTCAAAAACGTGACGCCCACAAACATGTATAGGTCGTTGAGGCCCAGGCCGATCACCGACAGGATGGTGAAGATCGTAAACTCGCGCTTGCGGCTCATGCCCTCGCGATGGTCGAACACGTACTTCATGCTGAGCCAGTAGTTAACCACGACGGAGGTGGTAAACGAGACTGTGGTGCTCATCAAAAAGTCGAGATGGAACAGCTCGACGAGCGCAATCAGCATGCCCCAGTCGATGCCAAAGGAGATAAGGCCCACGACAGCGAACTTGAGGAATTGCTTAGTATGAGGTTGTGCCAGTGCCTTGCGCACGTAATCACATCCAATGCGTTGACGAATCGAGCAGAGGATACTTTAGAGCTTTTGCATGGGAAACGTAAGGTCTTTGCCAAGAACTATACGAACTCGCCAAATTTGCAAGAGACAATCCGCAAACGTGCCAAATTTGCCCGTAAACGAGCAAGGCCCACGAACAACGCAGCGCTCGACGCACGTCGTTCGTGGGCCCCGTAGTGCAACGAGGAGGCCGAGCTATTTGGTCTCCTCGCCCTCCAGGAAGATCTTTCGGGTCATAAAGTTGTAGACCATGACCAGTGCGGTGGCGCAAATCTTGGCGATATTGGCCTCGAGCCCCAGACCGGCGTTGAGCGCCAGCACGATACCGTCGTTGAGCGCCAAGCCAATCACGGACAGCACGACAAAGATAATGAACTCGCGGCGGCGACTCATGCCCTCCTTGTGTGCAAACACGTACTTCATGCTCGCGACGTAGTTAAAGATGAGCGAGACGATAAAGCCGCTGGTGTTGGCGATCAGGATGTTAAGGCCCAGACCGTAGTGGAGCAGATTCATGATGCCAAAGTCGATGACCGTGGCGACGACGCCGACGACGCCAAACTTCATGATCTGCGCAAGGAGCTTTTGCATGGTACCTGCCTTAGGATTGCGCCGGGGCGCGCGGGGATGATGAACTCAGCAAGTTTAGCCAATCCCCACGGGTGGAGCTAGGCGCGCTCCTCGATAGCACCGTTTCTATATGCATCGAGCAGTTGGCGTAGGTCCTGGATCTGGCTGCGGATCTTGGCACCCGTATCGGTGTCGCTTACCATGCGGCGGCGGTCGGCCTCGTCAAAGCGGTTGGTCTCGCTCTCGATATCGATATTGCGGGTGAGCGCCTCGGCAACGGTGGTAAAGGCCTGGTGCGACTTGAGGCGGCATCCGCGCGAGCTCGAGATGAGCGTGTAGCCGGCGATGCCTGTTTTGGATGGTAGGCGCGGCAGAAACCGCCATCGATGACCAGCAGCTTGCCGTTGGCGCGGATGGGCTGCTCGCCCTTGGTAGTCTTGACGGGCGTATGGCCATTGATGATGTGACCGGTCGGCGAACATGCCATGGGGGCAACGCCGAACTCGCGCATGATGTCGTCGCAGACCGAGGGCGACTTGGTTAGCGTAAAGTACGGGTCCATCGGCTCGATCCAGGTGCTCTTATCGGCGATATAGGCGCGCTCAAAGGTACGCACCAGGCGTCCGCTGGCGGGTGAGTTAAAGCCGATCCACAGGTACCACATCCAGTCGAGGGCATCGCGGTCGCCGACGCGCCAGGCTCGGCGGGCGATATGGTCGCAAAAATCGAGATAATCGCGGCCTGCGTGCCAGGTGCCCAGGCAGTTCATGCTGCTAAAGGTACCATCCTCGTTGAGCGGCACGCAGCATGGAACAGCAGATTGCCGTTGGCGACCTTATACATCGAGCGTGGGTGTAGAGGAAATCGATATGGCGATGCAGGTGGTCGGCGGTGACAAACTCGGACACGAGCTTGTCGATGATGTGTTGCTCCTGGGGCGTGAGCATGTAGGGGTCCGTCGGGTCGACGGTGGGGAAGTCGCTGGTCGTGAGCGGCCACACGCTGCCGTCGGCAAGCGTGACTGTGCCGGCGTCGTGATCGATCTTGTCGAGCAGCAGGCGGTTGGTCATGTCGAACTCGGGGTGGCGCTGGATAATCTGGCCCTCGAGCTTAAAGAGCAGGACGTTGATGGCTTTAATCAGCGGGCTGATGGGCTCACCGTCGGTATAGGTGGCATCGGCGAAGGCGACAAGCTCGCGCAGCGAGATGCCGTAGTCGTTCTCAAGGATCTCGTAATTGTCGTAGCGCAGGTTGTTGCGCAGCACCGTGGCGATGCAGGCGGGCTCGCCGCAGCGGCGCCCATCCACAGCAGATCATGGTTGCCCCACTGAATGTCGAGCGAATGATAGGTGAGCAGGCGGTCCATAATCTTGGCAGCGCCGCCGCCACGGTCGAAGATATCGCCCACCAGGTGCAGGTGGTCGACGGCCAGGCGCTTGATGAGCGAGGCGAGCGACTCGATAAAGTCGTCGGCGCTTGCGGTCTCTAGGATGGACTCAACGATGCGCTCGTGATAGCGCACACGATAGTTGTTCTCGTCCGGATGCGTGTGCAGCAGCTCGTCGATGATGTAGGCGTAATCGCGCGGGATGGCCTTGCGCACCTTGGAGCGGGTATAGCGGCTCGAAAGCGAGCGGGCGACCACAATGAGCTGGTCGAGCATGGTCTTGTACCAGGTGGGCGAGTCCTCGCGCCGGCTGCGGACCAGCTCGATCTTCTCGCGCGGGTAGTAGATAAGCGTGCACAGCTCGCCCTTTTCGTCAAAGGTGAGCGTGTCGCCAAAGATCTCGTCGACATGTTCGCGCACGACGCCCGAGCAGTTGTTGAGAATGTGCATAAAGGCTTCGTACTCGCCGTGCACGTCGCTCATAAAATGCTCGGTGCCTTTGGGCAGGTTGAGAATGGCCGAGAGATTGATGATCTCGGTAAACGCGGATTGCTCGGTGGGAAATTGTCTCGACAGCAGACGCAGATACTTAAAGTCTTGCGGATTGCGATCGAATGCGACCATGAAGCACCTTCCGATATGGTTGATAAAACTGATAAAACAGCGTCAAGCGTTTATCAGTATGCGCCGGCTTTGTTTCGATTTTGCGCCGGCGGCTGAATTGCCGGCTGAACGGTTTGGTAAATCGATTTAGTTGAGGTAGATATGGCGGTTGAGTGGAGACGAAGCGGGTGATTTTGCCCACGTTGGCCCATGACGGGGATGGGGATGTTCATGATAAAGATATTGGATGCAAATGGTTCGCATTGGTAAATAGCGGACATATGTATCGTATTTAGGCTTGCTGTGCGATAATTTGCGCAGCAATACTTAAGGAGCCTCATATGAGTGATTTTGTCCTGACCTGTGAATCCGCCGCCGATCGAACCCGTGAGTTCTTCGCGTCGCGCAATATCCCTGTCGTGTGTTTTCATTACGAGATTGACGATGTTGTCTATACGGACGATCTGTATCAGTCGATTACGCCGGACGAGTTTTTTGCCCAGATTGCCGCGGGCGCCATGCCCAAGACGTCTCAGGTGAGCGTGGGTGAGTACGAGGAGTTTTGGGAGCCGTTTGTTGCCGAGGGTAAAGACGTGCTGCACCTGACGTTGTCGTCGGGTATTTCGGGCACGTATGGATCGGCCTGCGTTGCGGCGCAGATGCTCGCGGATCGCTATCCCCAGGGCGGCAAGGTGCGCGTCATCGATTCGCTGGCGGCGTCTTCGGGCTTTGGCCTGCTGGCGGAATGTGCCGCGACATTCGCGATGGTGGCGCTTCGCTCGACGAGACGGCCGCTTGGATTGAGGAGCATAAGCTCAACCTGCATCACTGGTTCTTCTCGACCGATCTGTCGAGCTACCTACGAGGCGGTCGCATTTCGGCCGCGAGCGCGATCATCGGCACGGCGCTTAAGATTTGCCCACTTATGACGGTCGATTGCGAAGGTGGCTGTCGCCACGTGAGAAGATTCGCACTAAGAAGCGCGCGATTTCCGAGATGGCTAAGACCATGATGGCACACGTGCAGGACGGTGCGGAATATTCGGGTAAGTGCATCATGTCGCACTCGGCGTGCCGCGAGGATGCGGAGGCAGTTGCGGCGCTGATTGAGGAACAGGTTCCGCAGCTTAAAGGCAAGATCGAGATCAATAACATCGGTACTCTGATCGGTTCGCACACCGGACCTGGTACGGTGGCGCTCTTCTTTATGGGCGACAAGCGCGTGGATTAGCGTTCGTGCGCTGACTGTCAGTTTTAACAGCTGCGCTTGTCACTCCTGACATTCGAAAACAGAAAAGGCCCGTCCCGTTGTTTGCGGGGCGGGCCTTGCTGTTGCGGTTAGCGTTTCTTTCCGCGGAAGAAGAAGCCGTGCAGCGAGGGCTTGAGTCCGCGGTTGGCGCGACGTTCCTCGATATGATCGTGGATCGAAGCGACGCGCTCGATGACCTCGTCGGGAATCGGCACGTCGGGATTCATATTCTCGACCTGGCTGACCTCGGCGGCGGGCGACCTGGTCGATAATGGGCACATCGTCGCGCGAGATGACAGGCGTGGCGTCTTCCTTCATCTTGCGGTAGCGCTGCATCATGTCGGTCTGCAGCTGCTGGGCCGAAGGCGGCGTCCAAATGATGGCGTTGGCGCCGGCGGCGATGGTCTCACGGATGCTCTCGGGCGTCTTGCCGCCCGGTGCGATGAGCGGCAGGTTGGGATAGTGCTCGCGCAGCTCGCGCAGGACCTGGGGCGTGTTCTTGCCGGCCGCGATGTTGAGGATCTTGGCTCCGGCACGCACTTTGGCGTGAGCATCGTCGTCGCAACGTACGACCGTGGCGATGACGGGTATGTCGGCGATGTTGGTGATGTGCTCGATCATTTCGGCGGTGGCGGGGGAGTTGACCACGCAGCCGCCGCGCCCTGCATCTCTGAGACGGCTGCCATCTGTACGGAGCGCTTACCGGTCGTAGTTCCGCCGCCCACGCCTACAAAGACCGGGCACTCGGCGACGGTCAACAGCGCCTGCGTAATGGCCGGCTGTGGCGTGAAGGGATAAACGGCAAAGACGGCATCGGCGTTGGAGTTGCGGATGACCGCGACGTCGGTGGTGTAGATAAGCGATTTGATACGACGACCGAAGAGCGTAAAGCCGCTGGCTTCCTCGATCTCGTCGGGCATGCGGAGGGCCGCCTTTCGCAAACGCCCGTCGATGGGCAGCGGCTCCATGGGGAGCAGTCCGTTGGGGGTCACGGCTACCTGGGGCTCGGTGAACTCGTCTGCGAGCTCGACCTCGGAAAAATCGACCGAGGCGACGATGTCCTCGTGAACCTCGGCGGGAACATCGATGGGGGCTTGGTCGTTTGCCGTGACCGGCGTGTCGAAGGAGCTGGTGCCGACGAAGGCGTCGACGCGCTCGTTTAGGTCGTTGAGGGTATCCATGGATTCTCGATTCTATGCGATGGTGGCCTGCAAGGTGCCGGCAGCGTTGTGCTTGCTAAATCGTTTGACGAGTTGATTTTTCCCCGCCGTGCCATCCGTTAGACCGAAGGGCCGGCGAACGTGAAGGAGCTGTGGTGGCGGGTATTGAGGTGCTATCTTGAAAGTCCCGTTTAAAAGAGAGGTGACGCGGAATGGAATTTACAGCAATGTTGGGCTCGATTGGCCTGTGTGTGGGCGCAATCGTAGCCGCCGCGGTCATCTACTTTGTGGTTACGGCCATTAAAGGCAAAAGAGCCGAGCGCAAGGAACGTGAGACACTTAAGCAGCACCGTGACCAGCAGGACAAGCGCGCACAGAGATAGCTTGTTGAGTTTTGAATCCGTGCGCTAGCTGCGTTTTCGGATCAAGGCGATGTAGAAGCCCTCAAAGTCGCGGCTGGGCGGAATGGTCAGCGTGCCGGGCATACCGTTGGCGATGGACGAGACGTGGCCGGCGGCGATGGCCTCGGTGAGGGCGTTGCTCTCGACGCGTGGCTCTTCGCCAGCTTCCTGGGCGCGGCGCTTTTCACTTTCGCTCGGCGTGCCATCGAGGGGGATAAGCTCGCAGTCCATGTGCTTGTCGAGGGCCTCTTGCAAGGCGTCCTCGTTTTCCTGCGGCAAGATCGAACAAGTCGAATAGACGAGCGTGCCGCCCGGTTTGAGGGCTCCCATGGCGCGATCCAGAAGTGCTCGCTGCGAGCGGGCGCACTTGCCGAGCAACTGCTCGGTGAGGCCGCGCAGACTCTTCTCGTTGCCGCTGATGACGGTGCCCGTACCGGTGCAGGGGGCGTCGAGCAGGATGCGGTCAAAGCGGAAGAATTCGTCGAGCTCGCGTGCGTCGATGCGCATGACGGACACGTTTTTGGCGCCTTGGCGATGGAGGTTGGCTTCGAGCTTCTCGGCTCGGGGAATGCTCATCTCGCAGGCCGTGAGGTGTGCCTGGCCCTGGGTGAGGGCAGCGATCTGCGTCGTCTTGCCACCGGGGGCCGCGCACATGTCCAGGATGTCCTCGCCGGCCTGAGCGCCCAACGACCAAAGGCGGCATCATGGACGACAGGCTTTGCAAGTAGATCTTGCGTCGCGGTAGATGTCGAGGTCCCACAGATCGGAAACCTGCGCCTCGGGCAGGATGAAGGCGTCCGGATACCAGGTAACGGTTTGGTGCGCGATGCCGGCCTCGTCGAGTGCGGCGGCGATGTCCTCGGCGGTCGCCTTGAGCGTGTTGGCGCGCAGCGTGACCGGGCGTGTGGCAGCGGCGCGAAGCCCTCGATCATGAGCTCGGCATCGGCGGGGGGCATAGGCGCCGGCGACCGTGTCGACCATAAAGCGCGGCAGGTCGGCGGCGGAGTGTTGGGCGGCAAGCTGGTCGGAAAGCTCGGTAGCAGCAAACTGCCTGAGCTTGAGCTCGGCCTTGACCTGCTTTTTCTGCTTACGACGACGCGGCTTAGACATCCGTCTTTCCTTCCCATTCCATTACATGTCGAGTGTTTTAGTACTGGCTCTCGTGCTTGCTGAAGAAGTCGAAGCGCGGGGGCAGCGGCTTCACGCGGTGCTCGCCGGGCTTCTCGCCCAGGCTCTCCACAAACTCGTCCGTGGAGGCAAAGATGTTATCCCAGCTAAAAGAAGGCGACCGGATCGACGTCGAAGTACTCGCAGATGAGCTCGCAGCCGGCAGGGACGATGCCGTGCATGAGCACGGTCGCCACGCGCAGCTCGGTGAAGGCATCGACCAAGGCCTGCGTCATCGCCGCATTGGCCGGCTCGCCCTCGAGCTTGTTGGCGGC
>ENA-OQCN01001626-OQCN01001626.1-human-gut-metagenome-genome-assembly--contig:-NODE-1626-length-10746-cov-1.781147_pt1 | contig 10746 bp, 14 predicted proteins | sample MGYA00242497_ERZ504576 | MGnify/ENA primary metagenome ERZ504576 (study PRJEB26092, sample SAMD00036296) | human gut metagenome | host: Homo sapiens | study: EMG produced TPA metagenomics assembly of...
TGGTATTTGGGCTTTTGCGGCTCGTAGATTGTTGCAACTTCTTTAGATACAGTGTCAGACTGCTGTTTTGGCTTTTCTGATTTCTCTGACTTTTTTGTTGCCTCTTGTTTAGTCATTTTCTTTGCTTTGCTTTTCTTAGGCGGCTTTTTTGTTTTAGGATAAATCATCTTTCCAAACAAGCAAACCCTAATCTTCGTCCCGTCTTCTGAAAGTGAAACACTTGCCGATATCATATGAAGAAGCCACGTTAGTTTTACATTTCCAGAGAGTATCTTTTCCTCTCGTGCACCCTCGCCATGATATCGTATTGGCACTAAAAGAATGACTGCCGCTGCCAAAAGAATCAATCCAATCAGCACAAGAAGGATTATGCCAATTATTTTCAATATTGTAAGTAAAATACCTAACATTGTCCTCCTTTTTAAAGCTTCATGAATGATTTCACATCAAAACCACCAGTCTTCTGATACATTTCTTCAATCAAAGCTCGAACTACTTCAATCGCCTCGCTCTTATTCGCTGCTGCCGCAATCACTGTGCGCCCATACTGCTTTTTTCTGCGAAGTTCTTCGTATGCACAGATTTCCATCAGATTTTCTGGAACCACTTCAGGAAGAACAACAACATAAATGCTGCCAGACGGACGATTGTGCTTAAGCTTCCATGTAGCTCAAAACGCTTCCCCGAAACTTTTTCGCCAAGGCGGATATCCTTACACAGTTTCAATTGATCCCTCTCCTTTACTATTGCCAGACAAGATCACTTCACCTTAGAACCTTTTTTGTTACAGACTTCTGATGATTTCGATACATGCTAATTTTTCCGCAACATCTGAACATGAGGACAGACTGTTTTGAATATATTCCTCAAGCTGATTATAATCACGGATAAACAGCGGAACCATCGTGACAAGCTTTGCCATAACAGCACGGGCTAACGGTTTTGATGATGACTTTAAAAATGTCTCCAGCTCTGAAATAAGCGCTGCTGTCTGTTCTTCGATATAAGAAGCTTCCACAGTCTCGCTCTCTTGCTTTTGCTCAATATCTGCAAAGCGGCTGCTTGAAAGAAGCTTTGAAAGTACCTTCTAACTTGCTGAAGGTTTCCAAGCATTCCCTGCTCACTAAGCTGTTCTTTGCTGCTTTGCATCAACTCATCTACCAATGTTGATTTTTCCTGAAAGTTCATGCTGTACTGTTCCTGAATGCCCTCAAGCGCTGTAAGCATTGCATTTAATGCCGCCTCATCTGTTCCCGGTGTCAGCGTAAAGGAAATAATGCTGCTGCAGGTCTTATGCTGCTCTGTCCATGTACAGCCGTCTGTCATTGTTACAACACATAGATCATTGATAAGCTCCTGCAAAAGAAGCATACGATCCATCTGGCTGTTTAGCTCCTCCATAGCGTCAGCAAGCATATCGTGAAGTTTATTCCACTCGGCCTCGCTTACGGCAGACAGCGGTGCCTGTTTAAATGTCTCTACAACTTCATAAAATTCTGGAAAGCTCTGCTTAAATTCTGCTGGCTCTTCCAACATTGCAGCTGTACGAAGCATAAACAGCTGTCCATCTACTGCTTCTTTGTCTGAACCCTTATAGGCATCCATTCCTTCTGCGAGGACCTGGAAGAAACGCTTTCTTGTCATTCGCATCGGAAGCTGCTCTATAATAGATACAAGCATTGACTGACGAACTGTCTGATCATTCTCTGATGACAGCTTCTGCAAAATTTCCTGCGTCATATCCTCATCGCTGTAGCCCACCTCAAGTGAAGCACCGCTAAAACGATACTCAAGTCTGTTTAACACATATTCATATACCGTGAAGCGATCTGTATATGCGCTAAGCAGCTCCATAATTTGTGTGCTCTCTTTGCGAAGCGACAGCGCTTCCTCCTCACGCTTTTCATCCAGACCTGAGACAAGCTCTTTATTGACACGGCCAAGCAGACCGCAATACGCTGCGGACAACTTGGAGATTCGTGTATATTCATCAGACGGCTCCTCTCCCATATCCAGATAAACTGGCAGATTCATAGCAATTCTTGCCAACGAGAGTGTTCTGGCATCAGATGTCATCATAGATGCAAATCCTGTCAGATTGTCTTTTGTCATATGTCCGTGAGCAATCCCGCGGATGGTTGAATTGGTTTTCATAATAAATAAGTCCCCTTATTTTTCTTACTTCTGGTCTGATAATACATCCAGATTGTGTACAATATAGTCAACCAGTGAGATAATCGTAAGAATCAAAGCGGCATAAATTGCGATTGTTGTAACAACAGATAATGCAGAAACATCCATAATCAAAAGGATGCACATAATCATCTGAACAACCGTCTTTGCCTTTCCCCAGATTCCTGCGGCAATCACACGGCCGTTTTCAGCAGCTATAAGGCGAAAGCCGCTGATGATAAATTCTCTGGCTACAATAATAATAACAATCCATGGTGCCAACGTTCCAAGTCCTACAAAACAAATCATGGCAGAGCAGACTAACAGCTTGTCTGCGAGTGGATCCATGAATTTTCCAAAGTTTGTAATCAGGTTATACTTTCTTGCAATCGTACCATCGAGTTTATCGGTAATAGACGCTGCCACAAAAATTACCAGTGCAGCCCACTTTCCCCAGCTGTATGGAATCAGCTCACATACAACAAAAAACGGGATCAGTATTACACGCAGCATAGTCAGTTTATTCGGCAGATTCATGTTCTTCATACAATTCTCCAATCAAATCATATTCATCTGAGCCGGTAACAACTGCCTCGGCAAAATCACCGGACATCAGTGCTTCTCCTGATTTTATAAAAATGTAACCATCAATGCCTGGCGCATCCATGTAGGTTCGTCCGACATAGGCATGCTCATCTGGAAGATATCCTTCAATCATAACAAGCAGCTTTTCGCCAACACAGTCTGCCTCAAAATCAAAAGAAATCTCCTGCTGCAGCTCCATGATAGCATCACGTCTTTGCTTTTTGACTTCTTCATCAATCTGATCTTCCATCTCGCAGCCGGTGTTCCTTCCTCTGGTGAATATGGAAAACACCAAGCGCTCAAAGCCAACCATGTCTACAAATGAGAGCATCTCTCAAATCTTCTTGTGTCTCGCCTGGGAACCTGATATTAACGTTGTTCTAAGAACAATATCCGGAATCTCTGTACGAAGCATCTCAATTTTATCTAACAGCTCTTTGCGGTTTGTACGTCTGCCCATCTTCTTTAAAATGCGGTCAGAGGAATGCTGTATTGGCATATCCAAATAATGACAGATCTTTTTTTCTTCTTTCATTACCTGAACAAGCTCTGGCGTAATTTCCTCTGGATAACAATATAAAAGACGGATCCAGACAATGCCCGGGATTGCACACAAACGATGAAGGAGTTCTGGAAGCATTTTCTTTTTATAGAGATCAATTCCATATACGGTAGTCTCCTGTGCAACAAGAATCAATTCCTTTACACCTTCTGCTGCAAGTTCTCTTGCCTCTTTTTCAAGTTCCTCCATCGGTACGCTGACATAAGCACCGCGCACAGATGGAATTACGCAGTACGTACAGCGCTTATTGCATCCTTCTGCAATCTTTAAATAGGCATAATGACCGCCTGTTGTCAGCAGTCTCTTTGTTGTATGACTGTTTAACACACCTGTGGACATCAGATTTCTTGGTCGTTTGCCTTCAAGTGCCTCACGCACAACATCGCAATTGTGTGCCATGCGCTTATTCCAAGGATTCCATCAAGCTCTGGCAGCTCTTCTAACATTTCATCCTGATAACGCTGTGAAAGACATCCCGTTGCGATAAGTGCTTCAAGCTTCCCTTCTGTCTTAAAGCGTGCCAGATCTAAAATATTTTGGATGCTTTCTTCCTTTGCATCTCCAATGAAGCAACATGTATTTACAATAATTACCTGTGCCTGTGCTTCATCATCTGTAAACGTACATCCCTCATCGGCAAGAATGCCAAGCATTTTCTCAGTATCCACCAGATTCTTATCGCAGCCAAGGGATACAATCATTACCTTCTTATTCAGCATCTTCTGTCTCCGAAGTTTCTGTATCTGTGAAAGAAAGTGGGCTTTCCATAGTGGCTACTGGTGTGAAATCATCCTCACCTTCCTTTGTAATATGAACCTTGCCCTCACGAATCTCCTCTACTGCGATGGAAAGAGGCTTATAGGTAGAAACATGATCAGCAAGCGGCTCCTGTCCGTTTACAATCTGGCGTGCACGCTTTGCAGATGCAATTACAAGTGAATAGCGGCTGTCGATTTCTGGCTCATTCTCGTCACGAACCTCATTAAGTGTCTTTAATAACTCATTATAAGATGGATGGATCATTTTTTCATTCTCCTTATCATTTTTTATTTGTTTATTGATCATTACAGCAGTCAAATTATCTTTAAAGTGTCTTTAAATCATCTTTGATTGCTGCAACAAACTCTTTGTTAAATTTTACTGCGTGATGTGTGCTCTGCATCAGTGCATCAAGCTCCTTGACACATACATCTAAGTCGTCGTTTACAATAATGTAATCATATTGATCCATGTAAACGCCTTCTTCAACGGCACGCTTTAAACGCTTTTCAATCAGCTCTTTCGTCTCAGTTCCTCTGGCTGTCAGACGTCTTCTTAATTCAGCTGCAGACGGCGGTGTAATAAAAATAAGAATGGTGTCTGGGTATGTTTTCTTTACCTGCAAAGCGCCTTGCATCTCAATTTCAAGGATAACATCCTTTCCGGCTGCCAAATTCTCCTCAACAAAGCCAAGCGGTGTTCCATAGCCTTTATTTACATAGATTGCACTCTCTAAAAAGTAACCCTCTGCCTGTCTTTTTACAAACTCCTCATGAGAAATGAAATAATACTCTTTTCCGTTTGTTTCGCCTTCTCTCGGTGCTCGGCTTGTGCAGGATATTGAAAGTGCATACTGCTCATTTTTGCAAAGCTGTTTCATCACAGTTCCTTTTCCTGAACCTGAGAAACCGGAAACAACAAATAAATTACCTCGTTTACTCATCTTCTTCCTCCTCTTGTAGCTGTGTCTTTTCCACTGTCAGATTACATCTGGCGGTAAGCGTCTCTGGTGTGAGCGCTGAGAGAACCAAATGACCGCTTCCAGTAAGAATGACTGATTTTGTTTTTCTTCCCTGTGTCGCATCAACTGCACTTCCTTTGCTTCTGGCCTCACTGACCATACGCTTCATCGGTGCAGAATCTGCTCTGCAGATAGATACAATCTGACTGGAATTTATAAAATTGCCAAATCCGATATTTACAAACATACAAAACTCCTGTAGTGAAACTTTATTCGATGTTTTGAACCTGTTCACGTATTTTCTCAATCTCAGTTTTCATGTCGATTGCCACATCTGCAAGTGTTACATCGTTGATCTTTGAAAGTGTGGTATTCGCCTCACGATTCATCTCCTGTGCAAGAAAATCAAGTTTTCGTCCAACGCTTCCGCCTGTGCACAACGCTTCCTTCATGTGGCTGATATGAGTGCGAAGACGAACCATCTCCTCATCCACACAAATCTTATCCGCATACAGAGTTACTTCCGCTGCAATTCGATTTTCATCAATCACAGAAGCTTCAATAAACTCTTTTACCTTTTCTGTCAGACGAATGCGGTATTCCTGTACCATCACAGGTGCTCTATCTGTCACCATATCCACTAACATATCCATGTGATCTAACTTTAACAGCAGATCCTTTTTTAGCTGCTCACCCTCTGTCTGACGCGCCTGTACCATTGCAACACAAGCCTGCCTTACTGCCTGCTCTACATCTGGCCACAGCTCCTTTGCATCAGTATCCCGCTGCTCCATAGTAAAAACCTCTGGCATACGTGCAAGCTCTGTCAATGTCAGATTATTTTCAAGATTAAATGTATCAGCCATCTGCGCCATATGTGCCATATAGTCTCTTGCAATATCCTCATGATAGCACAGCACTGTCTGATCATCAGACTCTGTTTCATAGCTGATATACATATCCACTTTCCACGCTGCAGCTGTTCTTTTACAAGACTGCGGATCGCAGTCTCAAAGCAGTTAAAGATCTTTGGCATCTTAATTGAGAGATCAAGATACCTGTGATTTACTGATTTCATCTCTACGATGATCTTATGCGATTCGCCCGCAAATTCAAAGCGCCCGAATCCTGTCATACTTAGTATCATAAATGTATTCGCCTTTCCGGCAGCTGCTTTTATCGTGCAGACTACGACTTATTATTATACGCTAATTTAATTCTATCGTCAACTTGCAATCGAAGAAAGATTGCGTTTTTTTTTACATTCTGTTATACTGTCAAATATCAAGGTCCAAGACTGTTTTAGAAAGGTTGATTACGTACTATGGCTTTTGATGGAATTGTAATTTCAAATATTGTATCTGAATTAAAGCAAAAATTAACTGGCGGGCGCATCTCCAAAATTGCTCAGCCTGAGCCAGAAGAACTTGTTTTAACAATCAAAAACAAAAAAGACACCTACCGTCTGTTTCTATCAGCAAATGCAAGTCTTCCGCTGATTTATCTGACGCAGGAGGCAGGGCTTAGCCCGATGACTGCACCTAATTTCTGTATGCTTCTTAGAAAGCATATAGGAAATGCCCGTATCACAGATGTCACACAGCCAGGACTAGAGCGAATTGTGCGCTTAGAACTGGAGCATCTTGACGAACTGGGTGATCTTCGTCAGAAATCTCTTGTAATTGAGATAATGGGCAAACACAGCAATATAATTTTCTGTGATGGCACAAAGATCGTTGACAGTATCAAGCATGTAAGTGCCGCTGTAAGTTCTGTGCGCGAGGTTCTTCCTGGCCGCGACTATTTTATTCCAAACACAACAGGCAAAACAAATCCGCTTGCTGCCGACAAGACATTTTTTTCTTCTCTGTTTTCTTCTGGAAAAAATATTGCTGCCATACTTTCAGGAAATTTTACCGGAATCAGCAATGTCAGTGCAGAGGAAATTGTCTATCGCAGCGGCTAGACAGCTCTCTTGCCGCAGAGGCCTGCACATTAGAAGAACAGACTCGCCTATGGAACGCTTTTTCTGGTGTCATGGATTTGATCCGCACACAGCAATTTTCTCCATGTATCGCTTATGATGGCAATGAGCCAAAGGAATTTTCTGCATTTTTGCTGACAGGACTAACTGAGTATCGTCTTCAGACTTTTGACTCAATCAGCGAGGTTTTATATACTTACTATAATTCCCGCAGTGCCATTGCACGCATGCGCCAAAAATCGGCAGATCTTCGCCATCTTGTTCAAAATTTGATTGAACGCACTGCCAAAAAGGCTGATCTTCAAAGACGACAGCTTTCTGACACCGATAAGCGTGAAAAATACCGCATCTATGGCGAGCTTTTAAATGCATATGGCTATGATTGTCCGCCCGATGCAAAATCGTATGAGGTATTTAATTATTATACTGATCAAATGATGACGATCCCACTTGATCCGACAATGACAGCAAAAGAAAATGCACAGAAATATTTTGAGCGCTATAATAAATTAAAACGAACTTTTGAAGCGCTGTCTACTCTGACTGTTGAGACAGAAAATGAGCTTGCTCATCTCGAATCTATCATGACATCAATTGATATCGCTGCAAGTGATGTAGATCTTGATGAAATTCGCAGAGAGCTTGGAGAAAGCGGTTATATTAAATCGCATGGTCCAAAAGGGAGAAAGGACAATCGAAGAAAATGTGTTCCTTATCACTATCTTTCTTCTGATGGCTTTGATATCTATGTTGGAAAAAACAACTACCAGAATGAAGAACTGACCTTTAAGTTCGCACAAGGAAATGATATCTGGATGCATGCCAAAAAAACACCAGATCTCACGTCATTATTCAGACAAATGGCAGAGAAGTGCCAGACCGCACCTATGAAGAGGCTGGAAGTCTTGCTGTTTACTATTCCAAGGCAAAGACTGCACCAAAGGCTGAAGTTGACTACATTGAACGCAAGTTTGTAAAAAAGCCAGCTGGAGCAAAGCCAGGTTTTGTAATTTACCATACTAATTATTCACTTGTAGCAAGTCCTGATATCAGCAGCCTTAAGCTAATCTCCGGAGGCGAGTAAAAAGTATATATCAAAAAAGAATGGCAATCATCCTATTTTTAGAATGATTGCCATTTTCATTGGATTATTCTTTTTCTTCTGATTTTGCTTTTGTCACTACTTCTTTAGCTTCCTCTGGAGTTTCCAAAACCTCTGTAACTTCCTCTGGCTCTGATGCTGCTTCTGGAGTTTTATCTGCTTCTACTTCGGCAGTCTCTGTTCTTTCATCTTCTGTCTCGTCTTCAATACCACTAAACTTACGAATTGCTTTTTCTTCAGCACGCTTTGTCAAGCTCTAAGGCTTTCTCAGCTTCTTTTAATGCAGCCTCAGCAGCCTCTCTCGCCTGCTGTAAACGAATTGCTTCTTTTCTACGTGCTTCTTCTTCGATAAGTCCATCATAAAGCTTTTCATACTCTCTTGCAGATGCATCCCATGAGAAATCCTGCTTCATTGCACGAAGAACCATTTCATTCCATGCCCTGCGATCATTGAAATAAGTTTTCTTTGCATAACGAATGATAGCAAGCATCTCATGCGCATTATAATTAGTAAATGAAAATCCTGTTCCTGTTCCATCCACTTCATTATATGGTGTAACGGTATCGCGAAGTCCGCCTGTCTCACGTACAATCGGAAGAGTACCATAGCGAAGACTCATCAGCTGGCTAAGACCACATGGCTCAAACAGAGATGGCATTAAGAATGCATCACAGCTTGCGTAGATACGATGTGACAGCGCCTCAGAGTAGAAAATATTTGCAGATACACGCTCTGGATATTTTCTGGAGTAATAGGTAAACATATCCTGATATTTGCCCTCTCCTGTTCCAAGAACGACAAGCTGCACATCTTCTGCACAAATCTGATCAAGAACGCACTCAACAAGGTCAAGTCCCTTCTGATCAGTCAGACGTGAAACAATTCCAAGCATGAATGCATCTGGATTTTCCTCAAGGCCAAGTTCCTTTTGCAGTGCTGTCTTATTTGCTGCCTTTGCCTTAATTACATCTTCTACTGAATAATTAACTGCAATGTCCTTATCTGTCTTCGGATTGTAAACATTATAATCAATACCATTTACAATACCGCTAAGCTGCTTAGAACGTGCACGCAGCAGTCCATCTAAGCCTTCTCCATAGAACGGCATTCTAATCTCGCTTGCGTAGCTGCGACTTACTGTAGTGATGCGGTCTGCATAGACAAGTCCGCCCTTTAACATGTTTCCGTTTCCATATGCCTCAAGCTTGTCACTCGTAAAATAATAATCAGACAGACCAGAGAAGCCCTTAATCGTATCCACACTCCATGTACCCTGGAACTTCAGGTTATGAATAGTAAAGATTGTCTTGATGCCCCAGAAGAACGGATCAGACTGGAAGCTGTCATGCAGATATACTGGAATCAAACCTGTCTGCCAATCATGACAATGGATGATATCCGGCTTAAACCCAATTAATGGAAGGATGGAAAGAACTGCCTTTGAGAAGAAGCAGAATTTCTCAATATCCTCGTACATATTTCCATACGGCCATGGTCCGCCAAAATAAAACTCACTGTCTACAAAATAGAAATGAACACCTTCATACTCCATTTCCAGAACGCCGACATACTGTGTACGCCAATAAAAATCGGTGTAGAAATGCGTTACATACTTCATCTGGGAGCGCAAAGATTCCTTGATGCATAAGTACTTCGGCATAATTACTCTGACATCATACTCTTCTTTATTAAAATACTTTGGAAGGGAACCGACAACATCAGCAAGACCTCCCGTCTTGATAAAAGGTACGCACTCAGACGCAGCGAAAAGAATTTTCTTCATAAACCTCAAACCTCCACTATTTGGTACCAGGACAAACAACCTTTGTCAGCTATTTCATCCATCGTTTTTTCTTAATTATACACGAAAATGCCGAATAATGGAAGCTCTTTTTATACAAAATGCAATACAAATTTTCGTTGATTGTGTCAATTGGCTTTAACTTTTAAAAAGATTCAGCTCCAGTCGGATCTTATCAGCAATGAGCGCCACAAATTCTGAATTAGTGGGCTTACCTTTTCCGGAATTTATCGTATAACCGAATAACGAATATATCGTATCCATCTTGCCGCGGCTCCACGCAACCTCAATCGCATGACGCAGGGCACGCTCTACACGGCTTGGTGTTGTTACATATTTCTTAGCGATTGACGGATACAATGCCTTTGTGATCGAATTTAATAGATCCATATCGTTGACACACATAATAATTGCATCACGCAAATACTGATATCCCTTAATATGGCTGGAACACCAATCTCATGAATCACACTCGTGACATACTGTTCCAAACTCTTTCCCTGTCCTCCATATATAAACGCAGGTTCTTTTAGTGCTGTACTCTGTGTTAACAGCTGTGGGCGCATATCATAGCTCGTCTTCCTAACTGCTTCACACGGTTTAACAATGTAAAATTGTCAAACGGCTTCATAATATAATACGTAGCTCCGGCAGACATGGCATTTTCTGCCACCGATTCATTCTGAATACCGGAAATTATGATAAAGGATGGCATCGGATCTGCATTTTTCTCAGCATGAACCTTATCCATTACGCCAAGACCATCAATTCCCGGCATGACTAAATCAAGCAAAACCACATCTGGCTTCTTATCCAGAA
>ENA-OQCN01001627-OQCN01001627.1-human-gut-metagenome-genome-assembly--contig:-NODE-1627-length-10740-cov-5.629982_pt1 | contig 10740 bp, 13 predicted proteins | sample MGYA00242497_ERZ504576 | MGnify/ENA primary metagenome ERZ504576 (study PRJEB26092, sample SAMD00036296) | human gut metagenome | host: Homo sapiens | study: EMG produced TPA metagenomics assembly of...
TCATGGAGATGTGCCACCGGGAGGGGCTTTACCAAATCGACCTCTTGAACGGCAGCAAGGAACGGATAACCGAACGGGAATACTGGGCGGCAAAGAAAGGGCAGCTTGCCCTTGATAAAGAGAACGCTGCCAGAGAAGCCGCAGGACAGCCGACCAAGCCCACCAAGTTTGAAACGGACAAGGCGAAGCTGCGCCGGACGATACGGCAGGCACTTTCCCAAGCCGCCAGCTTTGACGAGTTTTCTTCCCTTTTGCTGCGGGAGGGCGTGACCGTCAAGGAGAGCCGGGGGCGGCTTTCCTACCTCACGCCGGACAGGACAAAGCCTATCACAGCCCGGAAGCTGGGGGACGATTTTGACAAGGCTGCTGTCCTTGCCCTGCTCACGCATAACGCTCACAGAGCCGCCGAACAGACCACAGACATACCCGAATACCCACACACCCAAAAGAAACGCTTGCGGGAGGAAAAAGCCGCAAAAACCACCCCGGCAGACAACACCTTGCAGCGCATGGTTGACCGGGAAGCCAAGCGAGCCGAGGGCAAGGGCGTGGGCTATGACCGCTGGGCGGCAAAGCACAACCTAAAGCAAATGGCAGCTACCGTTACCGCCTATCAGCAGTATGGCTTTTCTTCCCCGGAGGAACTGGACGAAGCCTGTTCTGCCGCTTATGCCGCCATGCAGGAAAGCCTTACAGAGCTGAAGCAGGTGGAAAAGACGCTGAACGGGAAAAAGGAGCTGCAACGGCAGGTGCTTGCCTATTCCAAGACCCGCCCTGTCCGGGACGGGCTGAAACAGCAGAAAAACGCCAAAGCAAAAGCAGCCTACCGTCAGAAGCATGAAAGTGACTTTATCATAGCAGACGCAGCCGCCCGCTATTTCAGGGAGAACGGCATTTCCAAGCTGCCGAGCTATAAATCCCTGCAAGCAGAGATTGAAAGCCTTATCAAAGAGAAAAACAGCGGCTACAACGATTACCGGGCAAAACGGAGGAGTACCGCCGCTTGCAGACTGTCAAGGGCAATATCGACCAGATTTTACGCCGGAGCGAGCCGCAGCGCAGAAAGGAGCAGAGCCATGAACGGTAATATCCCCCGCATGGACTACCGCCAGTACCGGGCAGCCCGCCGCCTTGTGCATGAGTGCTGCAACTATGACAGCGGGAACTGCCTGCTGTTGGAGGACGGCGAGCCTTGCGTGTGTGTACAGAGTATCAGCTATTCGCTGCTCTGCCGCTGGTTTACCGCCGCTGTCCTGCCCCTTGATGAAGCACTGGAAGCCGCCCTCTTGCGCCGGGGAAGCCGGAAACGCTGCGCTGTCTGCGGGGCGTTCTTCTTCCCAAAATCCAACCGGGGGAAATACTGCCCGGACTGCGCCGGACGCATGAAGCGGATAAACGCCGCCAAACGGAAGCGGAAACAAAGGGAGAAATGTCACGCTTTAGGGCATTTCAAACCCGCATAAATCAAGGCTTTTTTGGAGGGTGTCAAAGGGTGCGTGATACATTTATCCTTTTCCCTTAAAAACGCCCCCTAAAAGCGTAACAGAACCCACAGACAGACACCACAAGGAGGTGAACCCTATCGCTGATTATATGACCGCAGGAACGGAGCTGCCCGCTTACCTGCCTTACCCCCGTTTCCTGCTGGAAACAGACCTATCCCACACCGCAAGAGAGTTATATGCGCTGCTGTTAGACCGTTCCACCCTTTCGCAGAAGAACGGCTGGCAGGACAGCGAGGGACGGACATACATTGTCTACCCCATAGCAGAGATAGCGGAAATGCTGGATAAAGGCTGCACCACCATAAAGGGCGCACTGAACGAACTGGACGCTGCCGGGCTGCTGGAACGCAGACGGACGGGCTTTTCTGCCGCCAACCGTCTGTATGTGAAAGTGCCGCCTATCCCAGTGGTACAGTTTTCCGACCAACTGACGGACGGAAAACGCCCCTCATAAGGGCGGGAAACCGACCAACTGACAGCCGGAAAACTGACCTTATGACGGTCGGAAAACCGTCCCCTAACCAAACTAATATAAACAACCTAATAGAGAGCCAAACAAAAGGAGCGAGTGAGGGGCAGCCCCCCGCCGCTTATGGCAGATATAAAAATGTATTTCTTTCTGACACAGAACTTTTGGAGCTGGAACAGGACTTCCCCGGCAAGTGGGAGTATTACCTTGACCGCCTTTCCTGCCACATCGCTTCCACCGGGAAGCAGTACCAGAGCATGCAGCCACCATTTACAAGTGGGCGCAGGAGGACGCTGCCAAAGAGAAGCCAAAGAAAGGCATACCGGACTATTCATTCAAGGAGGGAGAAAGCCTATGACCGATACAATCCACAACACCATACTGCCTATGACCGACACCACAGCCGAGCCGGAGGATTACACCGGGGAGGACGGGCTTTTATACTGCGGCAAATGCCGGAAACCCAAAGAAGCCTATTTCCCGGAGCAAGACCTTTTTCGGGCGTGACCGCCACCCGTCAGAGTGCGACTGCCAGCGGGCAGCCCGTAAGGAACGGGAAGCCGCCGAGAAGCGGCGCAGCACCTTGAAACGGTGGAACGGCTGAAACGGCAGGGCTTTACAGACAAGACCATGCAGGACTGGACATTTGCCAACGATAACGGCAGCTGCCCGCAGATGAAGAACGCCGCCGGATATGTGGCACGCTGGGAACAGATAAAGGACGGGAACTACGGGCTGCTCTTGTGGGGCAGGGTAGGCACTGGGAAAAGCTATTTTGCCGGGTGTATTGCAAACGCCCTCATGGAGCAGGAAGTCCCGGTGTGCATGACAAACTTTGCAGCAATATTAAACGACCTTGCCGCCAGCTTTGCGGGCAGGAACGAATATATTTCCCGCCTTTGCAGCTTCCCCCTGCTCATCATTGACGATTTTGGAATGGAGCGTGGCACAGAATACGGTCTGGAACAGGTCTACAATGTGATTGACAGCCGCTACCGGAGCAGGAAGCCGCTGATTGTGACGACCAACCTCACGCTGGAGGAATTGCAGCACCCGGAGGACACCGCCCACGCCCGGATTTATGACCGCCTGCTTGAAATGTGTTCCCCTCTCTGCTTTACCGGGGAGAATTTGAGGAAAGCCGCCGCACAGGGAAAAATGGAACAGCTGAAACGGCTGCTTGCCGGAAAGGAGATTTGCCTATGACCGACACCCAGAGAAACAAACGCCCTGCCCGCCGCCCGGACTGCGTGACCGAAACGAGGATAGGCAACACAATCCTTGTGGTGTCTGGCTTTTTCAAGGAGGGGGCGACCGACACCGCCGCTGACAAGATGATGAAAGTGCTGGAAGCAGAAGCCGCCGCCGGATATTTGACCTGTGATAAGCCTGATTGAAAAACCGTCATTTTTACCGACCGTAAAGAAGCAGATTTGACGCTTTTGCCGCTATACAGACAGCCGCCCCATGTGTACAATCAAGGTACGGAATAGTGGGGCTGGCTGTCGGAAACGGAGGAATTTATGTTAAGACAGACCACCCAGCAACTCATTACCGCCCTTTACCCAAGACTGTCCCATGAGGACGAGCTGCAAGGCGAGAGCAATTCCATTTCCAACCAAAAGAGGATTTTGGAAACCTATGCCAAACAGAATGGATTTTCTAATCTGCGCTGGTACACCGACGACGGTTATTCCGGTGCGAACTTTCAAGACCCGGATTTCAAGCCATGCTTGCAGACATTGAAGCAGGGAAAGTCGGGACAGTTATCGTCAAGGATATGTCGAGGTTAGGGCGAAACTACTTACAGGTGGGAATGTACACAGAAATGATTTTCCCACAGAAAGGTGTCCGCTTCATCGCTATCAATGACGGAGTGGACAGCGCACAGGGGGAAAATGATTTTGCCCCGCTGCGGAACATTTTTAACGAATGGCTGGTGAGAGATACGAGCAAGAAAATCAAGCAGTAAAACGCTCTAAGGGCATGAGCGGAAAGCCCATCACAAGCAAGCCCGTCTATGGCTACCTCATGGACGAGGACGAAAACTTTATCATTGACGAGGAAGCCGCCCCGGTGGTACGGCAGATTTACAGCCTTTGCCTTGCCGGGAACGGTCCGACCAAGATAGCCCGTATGCTGACCGAGCAGCAAATCCCCACGCCGGGGACGCTGGAATACCGCAGGACGGGCAGCACCCGCCGCTACCACCCCGGCTATGAGTGCAAGTGGGCGACCAATACCGTGGTTCATCTGCTGGAAAACCGGGAATATACGGGCTGTCTGGTAAACTTTAAGACCGAGAAGCCGTCCTACAAGCTGAAACACAGCATAGAAAATCCCCCGGAAAAGCAGGCGGTTTTTGAGAACCACCATGAGCCTATCATTGACCGGGAAACGTGGGAACGGGTGCAGGAGTTACGCAAGCAGCGCAAACGCCCCAACCGTTATGACGAAGTGGGCTTGTTCTCCGGCATACTCTTTTGTGCCGACTGCGGCAGCGTCATGTACCAGCAGCGATACCAGACGGACAAGCGCAAGCAGGACTGTTATATCTGCGGAAGCTACAAGAAACGCACCGCCGACTGCACAGCGCACTTTATCCGCACTGACCTCTTGACCGCTGGCGTACTCTCCAATCTGCGGAAAGTTACCAGCTATGCGGCAAAGCATGAAGCCCGGTTTATGAAGCTTTTAATCGAGCAGAATGAGGACGGGGACAGACGCAGGAACGCCGCCAAGAAAAAGGAGCTGGAAGCCGCCGAGAAACGCATAGCCGAGTTATCTGCTATCTTCAAGCGGCTGTATGAGGACAGCGTAACCGGGCGCATATCGGACGAGCGTTTCACAGAGCTGTCGGCAGACTATGAAGCCGAGCAGAAAGAACTGAAAGAACGTGCCGCCAGACTGCGGGAAGAACTTTCCAAAGCGCAGGAAGCCACCGCAAACGCTGAAAAGTTTATGAATGTGGTACGCAGGCACACTACCATTGAAGAACTTACCCCTACTCTGCTGCGGGAGTTTGTGGAGAAAATCGTTGTCCATGAAAGCGTTGCCCTTGACGGGAAACGCCGGGGCAAGTTACGCAGACAGGAAATCGAAATCTATTATTCTTTTGTCGGCAAGGTAGAACTGCCCGACACCTAACCGCCCGACCTATCCGACATACCTCATGTGCCGGATAGGAACGGCAAAATTTTTTACACTTCTATTACTTCTTTATCACACATAAGCAAAAAGCCAGGGCATGAAACAGCTTATGGCGGGCGGCGGCGTTGCCCTTATCGGCATGACCCTTGTACCGCTGCTTTCCGGCTTGTTCGGTTAAGAAGCGCGGGTAAAGGCTTATGCAGAGCATACTTGACGCGATTAACGAATGGATAAAGGAAATCCTCATAGGAGCCATAAACGGTAATCTGTCAACTATGTTCGGGGACGTAAACGAAAAAGTCGGAACTATCGCCGCAGAGGTAGGCAAGACCCCGCAGGGGTGGAACGCAGGCATATTTTCCATGATACAGAGTTTATCGGAAAATGTGATTGTACATTGCGGGGCTTGTCATTACCTACGTTCTATGCGTGGAGCTTATCAGCATGGTAACGGAAAAGAACAATATGCACGATATTGACACGTTCATGTTCTTTAAGTGGTTTTTCAAGGCGTGGGTAGCGGTGTATCTCGTTACCCACACCTTTACTATCACTATGGCGGTGTTCGATATGGCGCAGCACGTTGTTTCCGGCGCGGCGGGCGTGATCGGCGGCAATACGAATATCGACGTTGACGCCGCCCTCTCGTCCATGCAAGCCGGACTTGACGCTATGGAAATCCCCGAACTGCTTTTGCTCGTTATGGAAACAAGCCTTGTGAGCCTTTGCATGAAAATCATGTCGGTGCTTATCACGGTTATTCTGTACGGCAGAATGATAGAAATTTACCTTTACTGTTCGGTATCGCCTATCCCGTTTGCAACTATGACCAACAGAGAGTGGGGCAGATAGGCAACAACTACTTAAAAGCCCTGTTCGCCCTCGGTTTTCAAGGCTTCCTCATAATGATATGCGTCGGCATTTATGCGGTTTTGGTTGGCAGCATGATTGTAGCGGATAACCTACACAGCGCGATATTCTCCCTTGCAGCCTACACCGTGATTTTGTGCTTCTCTTTATTCAAAACAGGCACACTTGCGAAGTCAATTTTTAACGCCCACTAAAGACCGAAAGGAGGTTTTCACTTGGCGTATGTACCCGTACCCAAAGACTTATCAAAAATCAAAACGAAAGTCGCTTTTAATCTGACAAAGCGGCAGATTATATGTTTTGCGGCAGCCCTCGCTATGGGACTACCGCTTTTCTTTTTGCTCAAAGACAGCGCGGGAACAAGCATGGCGGCATTTGCAATGATTGTCGTTATGCTTCCCTGCTTCCTCTTGGCAATGTATGAAAAACACGGGCAGCCCCTTGAAGTCGTGATAAAGAACGTCATTCAGACAAAGTTTATCCGACCAAAGGAACGCCCCTATCAGACGGAAAATTTTTATGCCGTCATAGAAAAACAACGAAAACTGGAAAAGGAGGTATCGGCTATTGTCAATGGCAGAACGAAAAACCATGACCCGCGCGGTAAAAAATCCCGTGAAGCGTAAGCTGACCCGCGCAGAAAAGAAAGAAATCGCCGCCGTGATACAGGCGGCAAAGGGCGACGGGAAGCCCCACACCGCACAACAGACCATTCCCTACTTGCAGATGTACCCGGACGGGATTTGCAGGGTAACGGAAAAGAAATACAGTAAAAGCCTTGTCTTTGAAGATATTAACTATCAGCTTGCACAGGCAGATGATAAGACCGCCATTTTTGAAAACTGGTGCGATTTTCTCAACTACTTTGACGCTTCCGTTTTGGTGCAGCTCTCTTTCATCAATCAGGGCGCAAGAAAGGAAAAGGCACAGGCGGCTATCGAAATTCCGGCGCAGGACGACGCTTTTAACTCTATCCGCAGGGAGTACGCGGATATGCTGAAAAACCAGCTTGAAAAAGGCAACAACGGACTGGAAAAATGCAAGTACATTACCTTTTCCATTGAAGCGGACAATCTTGCGGCGGCAAAAGCACGTCTTTCCCGTATCGAAACCGACGTACTCAATAATTTTAAGGTGCTTGGCGTAACAGCCCGCCCCATGAACGGACAGGAACGCTTGAACGTACTGCATGGGATTTTCCACCCGGAGGGCGAGCCGTTCCGCTTCTCTTGGGACTGGCTTGTACCGTCGGGGCTTACCACAAAGGACTTTATCGCCCCGTCCTCGTTCCGTTTTGGCGACGGGCGCACATTCCGCATGGGGCGTAAGCTCGGTGCGGTTAGTTTCCTTGAAATCCTCGCGCCGGAGCTGAATGACCGTATGCTTTCGGACATTCTCGACCTTGAAAACGGGATAATCGTCAATCTGCATATCCGCAGTATCGACCAGAGCGAAGCAATCAAGACTATCAAGCGCAAGATAACCGACCTCGACAAGATGAAGATTGAGGAACAGAAAAAGCGGTACGCAGCGGGTATGACATGGATATAATTCCGTCCGACCTTGCTACTTTCGGCAGCGAAGCAAAAAATCTGTTGCAGGATTTACAGAGCCGCAACGAGCGAATGTTTCTGCTGACGTTCCTTGTGGTAAACATGGCAGACACAAAACGGAAACTGGATAATGACATCTTTGCTACGGCGGGCTTTGCACAGAAAAATAACTGCGCTCTGACCCGCCTTGACTATTTGCAGGAAGCGGGCTTTATGTCCTCTATCCCTCTTGGAGAGAACCTTATCCCCATTCAAAGAGGGCTTACCACATCAAGCACCGCTATTTTTATCCCGTTCATCACACAGGAGCTTTTTCAGCGGGGCGCAGCCCTTTACTACGGCTTAAATGCGCTGTCAAATAACATGATACTCTGCGACCGCAAGCAACTGAAAAATCCCAACGGCTTATCCTCGGAACGCCGGGAAGCGGTAAATCCTTTGCGGCAAAGCGGGAAATGACAAACGCCTTTCTCATTACTGACGACGATATTATTATCTGCGACCCGGAAGCAGAATATTTTTCCCTTGTGCAGCATTGGGCGGGCAAGTGATACGCCTGTCGCCTGCCGGAAAAGGCATGGACGGTAAGCCCCAGTATGTGAACCCTATGGATATTAACTTAAACTACTCCGAGGACGACAACCCGCTTGCCTTGAAATCCGACTTATCCTTTCCCTCTGTGAGCTTGTTATCGGCGGCAAAGAGGGCTTGCAGCCCGTGGAAAAGACCGTCATTGACCGCGCCGTTAGGAATGTGTACCGACCTTTCCTTGCTGACCCCGACCCGGCAAAAATGCCGATTTTGGGCGACCTCTACAACGAACTGCTGAAACAGCCGGAGCCGGAAGCTGCCCGCATTGCGGCGGCATTGGAGCTTTATGTTTCGGGAAGTCTGAACGTCTTTAACCACAGAACGAATGTAGAGCTTTCTAACCGCCTTGTCTGCTTTGATATTAAGCAGCTTGGAAAGCAGCTCAAGAAATTAGGTATGCTCATTGTGCAAGACCAGGTGTGGAACCGCGTTACCGTAAACCGCGCCGAGAAAAAGGCAACCCGTTACTATATGGACGAATTTCATTTGCTTTTGAAAGAGGAACAGACCGCAGCCTATTCCGTGGAGATTTGGAAGCGTTTTCGTAAATGGGGCGGCATACCGACGGCAATCACACAGAACGTCAAAGACCTTTTAAGCAGCCGCGAAGTCGAGAATATCTTTGAAAACTCCGATTTTGTCCTCATGCTCAATCAACCGCAGGCGACCGGGCTATCCTGCAAAGCAGCTTAAACATCTCCCCGCAGCAGATGAAGTATGTAACCCACACCGAAGCGGGCGAGGGACTTATCTTTTACGGAAATGTGGTACTGCCCTTTGTAGACCATTTCCCGAAAGATACCGAGCTTTACCGCATTATGACGACGAAGCCGGAGGAAGTGAGCAGCCTATGAAACAGTTAAAACCACGCGATAAAATCACACAGAAAATGACCCGCGACGGTGCGGTAGAAATCAATGAAACACAGCAGACCGCCGAGCGTATCAGCAGCCGGGAAGCAGACAGCGACTTTTCACAGCCGGACAGTGCCGCAGCCGAGCGCGTCATGGAACACCTTGACGCAGCCCATACCCGAAAGGCAAGCAAAAAGGCAGTCAAGAAAGCGCAGGAAGCGACTGTTTTGCGTACTTCCACTTCCCGCTTGCAGTTTACCGACGAGGAACGGGAAACGCCAAAACTGCAACCCTACATCAAAAAATCGGAAAAAGCCGCCGACCGACTGGACGCAGCAAAGGCAGCTATCCCGAAGCAAAAGAAACTGGTTAAGGAGCGCACCTTTGAGGAAGCCACAGGCAAGGCAAAGACCCGTCTGCACTTTGAGGAACAGGAAAAGCCGATATCCGGCGGCAAAGCCACAGTAACCCGTTATCCCGCCCCCGCGCAGGAAGCGGGTATTTTTGTTCACAACAAAATCCACAGTATCGAGAAAGACAATTCCGGCGTGGAGGGCGCGCATAAATCGGAAGAACTTGCCGAGCGCGGCGCAAGGTACGGAACAAGGAAATTCAAACAGGGCTACCGCAGCCATAAGCTAAAACCTTACCGGGAAGCGGCAAAGGCAGAACAGGCAGCGTTTAAGGCAAACGTCAACTTCCAGTACCACAAAGCCTTGCAGGAAAACCCGCAGCTTACAAGCAATCCTTTTTCCCGGTTCATGCAGAAACAGAAAATCAAACGCCAGTATGCAAAGACGGTAAGAAAGGCGGCGCAGCTACCGCCAAAGCAGCCGCCGGAGCGTCCCAGACAGCAGCAAAGGAAGCGGCTGCCTTTGCCGGGCGACACCCGGCAGGCGTGATAATCGCTATCGCCGCGCTGCTTCTGTTCATCATGGTATCCGTAGGGCTTTCCTCTTGCGGGGCAATGTTTTCCGGCAGCATGAACAGCGTTGGTTAGGGACTTCCTACACGTCCGAGGACAGCGACCTTGTGGCAACGGAACAGAGCTATGCTGCAATGGAAAACGAACTGCAAAGTGAGATTGACAATATCGAAACCACCCACAGCGGCTATGATGAATACCGCTATGACCTTGACACTATCGGGCATAACCCACACGAACTTGCGTCTTATCTGACCGCCCTTTTACAGAGCTACACCCCGCAGAGCGCACAGGCAGAGCTAAAACGGCTGTTCGGCTTACAGTACACCTTGACGCTGACGGAAGAAATCGAGATACGCACCACCACCGACGAGGAGGGCAACGAGGAAGAATACGAATACCGTATCTTGAACGTGAAGCTGACAAACAAGCCGATTGCTTCCCTTGCGGAAGAACTGCTGAACCCACAGCAGTTTGAAATGTTCAAAGTGTACTTACAGACACAGGGCAACAAACCGTTGATTTTTGGCGGCGGCTCTCCCGACGGCAGCCCCTCCGAGGATTTAAGCGGCGTGGAGTTTGTAAACGGCACACGTCCCGGAAACCCGGAGTTTATGGAGCTTGCAAAACAGCAAGTCGGAAACGTGGGCGGTTATCCCTATTGGAGTTGGTATGGCTTTAACAGCCGCGTGGAATGGTGCGCCTGTTTTGTTTCATGGTGCTACAATCAAGCCGGAAAAAGCGAACCCCGATTTGCGGGCTGCGAATGGCAGGGCGTTCCTTGGTTCCAGTCAAGGGGACAATGGGGCGCGCGGGGCTATGA
>ENA-OQCN01001628-OQCN01001628.1-human-gut-metagenome-genome-assembly--contig:-NODE-1628-length-10730-cov-2.455720_pt1 | contig 10730 bp, 13 predicted proteins | sample MGYA00242497_ERZ504576 | MGnify/ENA primary metagenome ERZ504576 (study PRJEB26092, sample SAMD00036296) | human gut metagenome | host: Homo sapiens | study: EMG produced TPA metagenomics assembly of...
CGGCGAGACCGCCGTCAGCGCGGGCATCGTCAGCGTGCCGGTTTTAACGATGGCCGCTGCGGCGACGATTGCCACGCTGGCTGTGCCGTCGCTGTATGAGCAGTCGATCCTGTTCCGCTTTGCCGTCATCGTGCTGGCCGGGTGCTTCGGCGTGCCGGGGCTGGCCTGCGCCGCACTGACGATTCTGGCGATGGCCTGCGGCAGTGAGCCGTTCGGATACGACTATCTCTACCCGCTCATGCCGCCGGGCCGGGCCAGCGTGAGGGACGGCTTTGTGCGCAGCATCTGGAGCCGCCTTGCTAAATCCGGGGAGGTGATCAGCCGCCATGAAGCGTGAATACCCCAGTCTTTTCGCCGCACTGCTCGTCAGTCTGCTCGTCAATGTGCTGCTGCGCAGCCAGACCGCCTACTGGCCGCGCGCCGGGCTTTTCAGTGCGGTGGTCTGTGCGCCGCTGCTGGCGGCGCGGCTGGCTGTTTGCCCGCAGCTGGCGGCTGGCCGCCGACCCCGTGTACAAGCTGCTGTTCGGCGCACTGCTCGTCTACACATCGGTACTGGAGCTGCTGCGGCTCTGGCAGCTGGCGGACCGGCTCTATCCCGGCGCGGTCACGCTGACCTCGGTCTGTCTGCTCGTTGTGCTGCCTGTTGTCTATCTGCGGCGGGTTTCGGCGCTGTCCCAGACGGCCTATGCCGTGCTCTGTCTGCTGGTACTGGCAACCGTCGCCATGCTGGTATCGGTGCTTTCGCGGCTGTGCATCGTCAATCTGCAAACTGCCGCACTGACACAGGGCGATTTTCTCGCCGCCGTCAGAGACCAGCTGACGCTCTACCCGGAATACCTGCTGCCCGCGCTCTGGCCCGAGCAGGACAAGCGTGGCCGCCATACGCTGCTGCGGCTGGCCGCGTGGGCACTGGCGTTTGACGTGGGGATGCACCTGATTCTGGAATTGTTCTACGGCGCGGCCATGCCGCTGCGCATCGACCCGGTGCACGCCGCCGCGCGATGCGGAGCACTGTCGATCTTCAACCGGCTCGAGTGGCTGCAATTTATTCTGTGGGTCATGGCCGTCACGGTCAAGCTGGCTCTCTACCTTTATGCGCTGGTGCGGCTGCTGGGCGGGCAGAACAAGGCCGAGGACAGCGCCGCCGGGTTGGATCGGTTTCCTCTGTATCCGGGCGGCGTCTGGCTTTTGTGCGCGGTGCTGCGCAAGCTCGATTTAGATGCGGCCCTCTCACTGCGCAATGTGCTGACCTGGAGTTTTGTGGGCTTGACCGGGATAGGAGGTGCCGCCGCATGTCTGTACCGAAGGCTAAGGCGCTGCTGACCGTTTGCGCTGCGCTGCTGCTCTGCGGCTGCGGGCAGGCGTCTCCGAGCGGGAGATCGTCGCGCTGTGTTTTTTGCGCGGCAGCAGGGGGCATACTCCGCCTGTCTGCTGCTGGCCGATCAGAACGCAGAGAGTGACGGCGTGCAGTACAAAACCGTGTCTGCCCGCGGGGACACCGCCGCGCAGGCGCTCCACCTAGCCGAGGACGCTCTGCCGGGCCGGCTCTACTACGGGCTGCTCGACCTGGCCGCACTGCCGCCGGGCTGTGATTGGGCTGACGCGCAGACACTTGGCACGCTGCTCTACGACAAGGCCCAGCCCGCGCCGGAGCTTTCGGTTTTTGTGCTGGACACCGCTGACCACAGCTGGGCCGCGGACGCTGCCTCCCTGTATGAGGACATGAAGGCCGTGGAAAGGGAATACGACCTGCACTGCGGCTTACAGCAGCTTTTTACCCAGGCGGACGGCTGTGCAGTGCCCGCCTACCGCGCTGACAGCGGGTATGACTTTGCGCTGCTGGCAGCAGACGGAGCTTCCGTGTACGTCTCCGGTTTGCAGGCTCAGCTGGCCGCGGCACTCTGCGGGCAGACGGGCCGCTTCTTTACGGCTTTTGCGGGCGGGCAGGCCGTCTGTGACACCCGGGTCAACGTCACGGCGGAGGATACCACCGTGCAGCTCCATCTGAGGGATACGGATTTTCAGCCGCTGGGGGCGTACAACGAGGATTGGCAGGCACTGCTCTGCACCGAATTGCAGCAGGCGTTCTCGGCCCTGACCGCAGACGATGCCGCTGATTTTTTCCATCTGCAATTCTGGCACGTCAATCTGTGCGGGCCCGGCAGTGCTCTGCCCGTGCCGCGGCTGGAAATCCTATTTGAATAGGCACAGAAAATGCCCGGCCATTTCTGACCGGGCATCGCTTATTTCTGTCAGGAGAGCGTTGACGGACGGGAAATATAGATCAGATTCGTGTCTGCGATAAAGGTTTGGAAGTTATAGAGCACCAGCACCTCGTCATAGCCCTCTTTTTCAATTGTGGAATCCAAGCCGTACTTGAAGTTGCGGAAATCCACCACACCGATTTTCGCGTAATTCTCGGTCAGGTAGGGCACAAAACTGTTCGCGTAGCTGTCCTTGACCACCAGAATACTGCCTGTGCCTCGGCCCTCGATCGTTGAATAACCGTTGTTGCCGTCCAAAAAGGCGGCGTACTTATCGCGGGTGTTAAACTTCTGCACATTCACGATGTTTTCCGTCGTTTCCGGCTCGTAGGCGGCCTCGCCCGTGATTTTGTAGATCGTCATCAGGCTGTCGAGCGGGTAGTAGGTGATTTCATCGTTTTCGACGTTCCACAGCCGCGTGGCCGAGTAGTGGGTGCCCTGAAAGTCTGTCACCGTGATCGGCTCATGCGCGGCGCGGTCAAACGGCGTCAGGCCCTTGAGGCTGCAAAACTGCTCATAGGCACGGTACGCGCCGTTGGGCGTCCAGTGGTGGTCGGTCTTGAAATACAGGTATTCGTCCTTCAGGTCTGTGAACGTCCCGCGCAGGTCGATGACATCGGCGCTCTGGCCGACTTTGGCAAAAATATCATCGAGCATCGCGTTTTCATCCACCATCGGTGCGCCTGCGGGCAGCTTCTCCGGGTAGATGACGCTGGCCGACGGGGCCAGCAGGAAGGTGACCTTGCCCGGGTGGTTCGCGGCAAACTCGCTGACGGCCTGTACGTTCTTGGCAAGCTGCTTCCGGGTGGCGTCGTCCACCGTGAACAGCTTTGTGAACATCCAGCGGTCCTTACCCAGCAGAATGCCGCCCTCCTCCGCCTTCCGGAACAGCACCTCGTCCGCCGCGCGCTGGGTGTTGACCGCTGCGTCACGCAGGGAAAACTGATCCTGCATCCAGCGGGCAAAGCCGCTCTGCCAGCTGCCGTCCAGCAGTGTGCTCACGCTGAACGCCGGGAGCTGTGCGGCCTTGCGGTTTTCCAGCTCGAGCTGCGTGCGCTTGGGCCACACAATATTGACGAGGGAGAACCCGAACAGCAGCACGGCGCAGAGCACCAGCAGCGGATACCCCGCACGGCGCCTGCCGCCGTTTTTACGGTACACAACCTTTGACATTTGTCCGTTCCTCCTCTCAGAAATTCGCGTACAGCGCGGTAGCGTTCGTGGCGGCCACTACGTAGCAGACGCACAGCGCGGTCAGCAGGGCAAACACAAGGAGCTTTGCCACAGTATTTTTGCTGATTTTCTCCCACAGCCAGTGCGGCAGCGCGGACGAGCAGACACAGCCCAGCACCAGCAGCACACCGTAATTGCGCAGGTAGTACACGGGCGAAATGCCGCCCTGGGGCACAAACAGCTTTTGCAGCAGCAGACCCAGCGGTGCGCCGGGCTGGTTGGCCGTAAAGATGCCCCAGCCCAGCACCACAAAGAACAGCGTATAGATATGCGGCCAGACCTTGCCCTTTTTGAGATATTTCAGCAGGAATGTTTTTTCAATTGTGAGCAGCACAAAGTAGTAAAGGCCCCAGGCAATAAAGTTCCAGCTGGCCCCGTGCCAGATGCCGGTAGCAGCCCAGACCAGGAACATATTGAGCAGCTGGCGCGCTGGCCCTTGCGGTTGCCGCCCAGGGGAATGTAGATGTAATCCCGGAACCAGCCCGACAGCGTAATATGCCAGCGCCGCCAGAACTCGGTGATGCTGTCCGAAATATACGGCAGGTTGAAGTTGGCCGGACAGTCAAAGCCGAGCAGTGCGGCCAGGCCGTTGCTCATCTCGCTGTAGCCCGCAAAATCAAAGTAGAGCTGTAAACTGTAGGCGATGATGCCCAGCCACGCCAGCGGGGTCGAGACATTCGTCAGCCCAACGCCGCCCGCGCCGATGATGTCGGTCCAGAGTGCGCCGATGGAGTCCGCCAGAATGACCTTCTTCGCAAGGCCGAACACAAACAGCTCTGCGCCGTGCTCGGCCTTGCCGGCGTGCAGCGGTTCGCGCCGTCGTGCAGCTGGTCGGCCATCTCGCGGTATTTGACGATGGGCCCGACGATCAGCTGCGGGAAGAAAAGCACATACACGGCAAACGTGATGAAGTTTTTCTCCGGCACGATCTTGCCGGTGCAGACGTCGACTCATAGCTGATGATTTTGAAAATGTAGTAGCTGATGCCCAGCGGCAGCACCGTGCCGATATTCAGCGCCGCCAGCCCCAGATGCGCGACCTGGTTGACCGTGTCGATCAGGAAGTTGGCATACTTGAAGTACACCAGCACGCCCAAATTGACGAGCACCGCTGCCAGCGGCAGCAGACCGCGCAGTTTGGACTTCGCCCGCGCTGTCAGCAGCGCCCACAGGTAGTTAAAGACGATCAGCACGGCGATCAGCGGCAGGAACGCAACACCTGTCCAGCAGTAGAAGATGAGCTTTCTGCCAGCAGCACTGCATTTTTGGCGCGGCCCGGCACCAGATAATACAGCAGCAGGGAAAGCGGCAGGAAGCAGAACAGGAACACCACACTGTTAAAAACCATGGCGGACTCCCTTTCTTTCGGTGAATTTCATCGTTAGCAAAAAAGGCCGTTGCCGAACGGCAGCGGCCTGCAGGGTACAGGGATCAATCAAAAGTTCAGCGCAGTCTCCAGCGCGGTATCGATGGGGCGTAGTCGGGGTTGGCGATACCGGCAATGACGATGCAACATAGTTGCCGTTGGTCACAATGCGGGCATCCTTGGCCAGTGCGACCTTGTCGGCAAACTCGGCGTACAGGTCATTGGCGGACAGGCTCTCCTTGTAGCTTCCAGCTCTGCCTTGACGGCATCGACCTTGCCGTCCTTGGCCTGGGCAACAAAGACGAGACCGCAGTCCGCCTGGTCGTTCGTGACATCGCCCTTGTAGCCGACGAGGTTGTCCATCGTCAGCATCAGCTCATTCTCCACGGAGAAGTCATCCAGCGCACGGGGGTTGGCGATGGGGTTCACAGCCTCGATGGCGGCAACAGCGGCATCAAGGTTTGCGGTGTTGGCTTCGTCGCTCACGACGATGTCAGTCTCGCCGTCCGCGCCGCCGATGATGCTTTCCGCGGAGGAGGCTGCCTCGGAAGATGCGGCAGCGGAAGTGCTCTCGCTTGCGGCGGGGGCAGAGTCTGCGGAGGAGCCGCAGGCGGCCAGCAGCATGGCACAGCACAGAATAACGGGGATCAGTTTTTTCATAGGTCAGGTTCTCCTTTTATTATAACACTGTGGTTATTTCCCTCACGTATGGGCATAGCTTACCCTATACTTTTATAAGGATACACTATTTTCCTGTTTTTTTCAAGGCGTTTCTGGCAAAACCTGCCGCGATACCGGCACAAAAATATGTAAATTTTTTATGCCTTGACAATTCCTCCGGGGCAGGGTATAGTCAAAGAAAATTGTGATTTGCGGGGGTATGCCTGTGCGCAGTCAAAAAGCCCGGGAGACAGCCTGGACCGGGATGCTGTTTGCCTTAGCCATCGCGCTGTCCTATCTGGAATCGCTCGTGTCGCCGCTGCTGGGGCTGATGCCGGCTATTAAATTAGGACTGTCCAACATCGTCGTCATGTACGCACTGCTGTTTCTGCGCACCCGCACGGCGCTGCTGCTGGTTGTGTTAAAGGCGCTGTTCGCCTTTCTGACCCGCGGGGCCACCGCCGGGTTTCTGTCGCTGTGCGGCGGGGCGCTGTCTCTGGCCGTCATGCTTGTGCTGCTGCAGCTGCCGGTCAGCGGTATATCTTCTGTGCCGGTTCGGCGCTGGCCCACAATCTGGGGCAGCTGGCCGGGGCCGCCGTGCTGCTTTCCAGTGCGATGGCACTGGGCTACGCGCCGGTGCTGCTGGCGGCAGGGCTAATCGTGGGCGGCATCAGCTGCACTTTGTCCCGGGCGCTGTTTGCTGCACTGCCGAAGCAGGCCGGGCAGCAGCGCCGGGGGAGTCCGTTTCAAAAATAAGAATCTTTCTTAAAATTTTTATTTTGCCTATTGACATTTATGCGTACATGCCGTATAATAAAGCCATCGACACAGGAATGTGTCCTAGGAGCAATTACAAAATAACAGGAGGCAATTCTTATGACTAAGTATGTTTGCACCGTTTGTGGTTATATCGCAGAGGGTTCCATCCCCGAGTTCTGCCCGGTCTGCAAGGCCCCGGCATCCAAGTTCATTGAGAAGAAGGACAACACCTACGTCACCGAGCATGTCGTCGGCATCGCCAAGGACGTTCCCGAGGAGATCAAGCAGGGTCTGCGCGAGAACTTCAACGGCGAGTGCAGCGAGGTCGGCATGTATCTGGCCATGAGCCGTGTCGCTGACCGCGAGGCTATCCCGAGATCGCCGAGGCCTGGAAACGCTACGCCTTTGAGGAGGCCGAGCATGCCTCCAAGTTTGCCGAGCTACTGGGCGAGGTCTTGACCGACAGCACCAAGAAGAACCTGCAGATGCGCGTTGACGCCGAGTGCGGCGCCTGCGCCGGCAAGATGGATCTGGCCAAGAAGGCCAAGGAGCTGAACCTCGACGCCATCCACGATACTGTCCATGAGATGGCAAAGGACGAGGCCCGCCACGGCCGCGGTATGCAGGCCTGCTGGACCGCTACTTCAAATAATCACTGACCAAGCCGCCCGACGCCCCGGAGCCTGAACGCTCCGGCGTTTTTGCATAGGATGCGCAGGGTGGTACTATGCGGCGGTGCAGTGCAAAAGACAGGCGGCAAGCCCGGCGGCGCGGTTTCTGCCTGTTGGCCGTTCTTGTACTGACTGCGGGGGTGCTGTCCCTGAACCGCTACGTCAACACTGTCGTCAAGCCGACGCTGCACGAACTGGCCGAATACGAGGCCCGCTCTGCCGCCGTGCAGGCCATGAACCGCGCCGTTGCTGCGGAGCTGACGCGCTCCCCGGCGCTGTGCGACGCGCTTTTTACGCAGGGCTCCGGGCTTGTCAGCCTGGACGCCGCAGCCGCCGGGGCCGCGCAGACCCAATTTGTCAGTGCCGTGCAGACCGAGATGGACGCTCTGCCGGAGATCTGCTATGCCGTCCCGTTCGGCAGTCTGACGAACAATTCACTGCTGAGCGGCCTTGGCCCCGGCTGGCTGCTGTCGATCCGGCCCAAGGGGTATGTGCAGGGGGAGATACGCGAGACAACGCAGTCGCTTTCCATCAATACCACACGGTACAGCGCGGTTTTGCAGCTGTCCGTCACCGTCAACATGATTTTGGACGGCAGCACGGCCACGCTGACTGTTGCGGCGGACTATCCGCTGGCAAGCCTGCTCGTCTGCGGCGATATTCCGAACGCCTATGCCTCCGATTTGGATTGAATTTGCCCCCGCAGATGTGGTATACTAAGCTGATACCAACAAACGGAGTGTAGCAATATGGAATTAGAGCAGGCCCGCAAACGCGCCGAAGAACTGCGCGTCATCATAGAAAAAAACAACCACTTATACTACGACCAGGACGCCCCCGAGCTGGAGGATTTCGAGTACGACGCTTTGAACCGCGAGCTCAAGCAGATCGAAGCCGAATACCCCGAGCTGGTCACGGCCAGCTCACCCACGCAGCATGTGGGCGGCACGGCCAGCAGCAAATTCAGCAAGGTGACCCATGCCGTCAAGATGGAGAGCCTGCAGGATGCGTTCTCGTTTGACGAGCTGCGGGAGTTTGACACCCGCGTGCGGGAGGCAGGCATCCGGCCCGAGTACGTCGTCGAGGCCAAAATCGACGGCCTGTCTGTCAGCCTTGAGTACCGCATGGGCCAGCTGGTGCGCGGCTCGACCCGCGGCGACGGTGTCGTCGGCGAGGATGTGACCGAGAACATCATGACCATTAAGGACATTCCGCACGAGCTGCCTGACGCGCCGGACTTTCTCGAGGTGCGCGGCGAGGTATATATGCCGCACTCGGCGTTTTTTAAATTAAAAGAGCAGCAGGAGCTGGAGGACAAAACGCCCTTCAAGAACCCCCGCAACGCGGCGGCCGGCTCACTGCGTCAGAAGGATTCCAAAATCACTGCGGAGCGCGGGCTGTCCATCTTTGTCTTTAACCTGCAGCAGTGCGAGGGCCGCACCTTCAGGACCCACCGTGAGACGCTGGACTATATCAAATCACTGGGCTTCCCGGTCTCTCCGCGGTACAGCGTGTTTGAGAATATCGAGGATGCCATTAAAGAAATTGAAGTCATCGGCGAGGCCCGCGGCACGCTGGAATTTGACATTGACGGCGCGGTCATCAAGGTCAACGACCTGGCCGCCCGCCGCACCCTGGGCAGCACGAACAAGTTCCCGCGGTGGGCCATTGCGTTCAAGTATCCGCCCGAGGTCAAGGAAAGCGTCGTGCGCAATATCGAGGTCACCGTCGGCCGCACCGGCGTGCTGACCCCGACGGCTGTGTTCGACCGATCTTCCTTGCGGGCACCAGCGTTTCCCGCGCGAGCCTGCACAACGGCGATATTATCGCAAACTTAGGCGTCGCATCGGGGACACCATCAAGGTGCGCAAGGCGGGGGACATCATCCCGGAGGTCATCGGCGTATCGGCCCGTCTGCCGGGCAGCAAACCCTTTGCCATGCCCACGACCTGCCCGAGCTGCGGCGCACCCGTGTGCATTTGCAGGACGAAACAGCCCTGCGCTGCGTCAACCCCGAATGCCCGGCGCAGAGCCTGCGCAACCTCATCCACTTTGCGTCCCGCAACGCCATGGCCATTGACGGCCTGGGCGAGGCTGTGGCCGTACAGCTCATCGACAAGGGGCTGGTCTCCACGGTAGCTGACCTGTACACCCTGACCGAGGAGCAGCTGCTTACGCTGGACAAATTCAAGAAAAAGAGCGCACAGAACCTTTTGAACGCAATCGAGGGCTCGAAGCGCAACAATCTTGATAAGCTGATTTTCGGCTTGGCATCCGCAACATCGGCGACAAGGCCGCCGCGCTGCTGGGTGAGCATTTCGGCAGCATGGACGCCCTGCGCCAGGCCACTGCCGAGCAGATGTGCGAGATCGACGGCTTCGGCGAAGTCATGGCCCAGAGCGTGCTGGAATTTTTTGCAAAGGACGGCACAACCGACCTGCTGAACCGCCTTGCGCACGACGGCGTGAACATGCAGTGGACCGGCGAGAAGAAGGGCACCGCGCTGGCCGGTATGACGCTTGTCGTCACAGGCACGCTGCCGACACTCTCCCGTCAGGAGGCCGAGGCTCTCATCACCCAGAACGGCGGCAAGGCGGCTGGCTCGGTCAGCAAAAAGACGAGCTATGTTGTGGCCGGTGAGGCCGCAGGTTCCAAGCTGACAAAGGCGCAGACGCTTGGCATCCCCGTACTGGACGAGGCCGGGCTGTATCAGCTGATTGAGGATAACAGGCAATAAAACAGCATACACCTTTCAGGGGGCATCCCACCACGGGATGTCCTCTTTTTTTGTTCTACCCCGCGCCGCACCCTCATACACTGGCAGTGTGAGGTGAGGAAACGATGGACGAGTACTACCGCATCCTGGAAAGCCTGCCGCCCGCACTGCGCACACCGCTGGCTAAGCTGGACGCCACTATGCGCCGCATATTCAGGAGATACGTCTGCGGCTGGGCCAGCCCGTACAGTTCACGATTTGCGGCAGACTGTGCCCCGCGGCCAAATTTCTGCCCGGAACGGGTCTGCCTGCCGCACTGGAGACCGACACTCTGCGGGACTGCTTTCTGCAGCTCTGCCGCCGCTCGGTCTACGCCTATGAGGACGAGCTGAAGCAGGGGTATTTCACCGTGCAGGGCGCTGCCGCATCGGGGTAGCGGGCTGCCGCGGGCCGGGCGGCTTTTCCGCCGTAACGTCGCTCAATCTGCGCATTGCGCGCTGGCTGACCTGTCTACTGCCGCCCGAGCTGGAGGCACTGACCGTTGCCCCCACCGGCGGGTTGCTGCTGGCCGGCCCGCCGGGCAGCGGCAAGACCACTCTGCTGCGCTCTCTTGTGCAAAAGCTCTGCGAGGGGGACGCACTTGTCAGCGTTATTGATGAGCGTGGCGAGCTGATGGCCTGTGAGGCGGCAGTCTGCCCGCGCAGCGCAGATTCGGTGCGATGTCTACGCTCGCTGCACCAAGGCCGAGGGTATTGCCATGGCGCTGCGCTGCATGAACCCGCAGGTCATCGTCTGTGACGAGCTGGGCACGCCCGGCGACGCTGAGGCCGTCGCACAGGGGGTCGCCTCCGGCGTTGTATTCTTTGCCACGGTACACTGTGACGACCCGGCAGGACTGCGCAAAAAGCCGGCACTGGCCGCGCTGCTGGATACCGGTGCTTTTGCAAAGGCCGCGTTCCTGTCCGGCGCTCCCGTCCCGGCGCGGTAGCGCAGTGGGTGACGCTGTGACGCTGCTTTTGCGGCTGCTCGGCACGCTGCTTTTGCTTTTGGCCGGAATGGGCG
>ENA-OQCN01001630-OQCN01001630.1-human-gut-metagenome-genome-assembly--contig:-NODE-1630-length-10725-cov-2.555105_pt1 | contig 10725 bp, 13 predicted proteins | sample MGYA00242497_ERZ504576 | MGnify/ENA primary metagenome ERZ504576 (study PRJEB26092, sample SAMD00036296) | human gut metagenome | host: Homo sapiens | study: EMG produced TPA metagenomics assembly of...
TGCATAATAACAGTCGGATATATCCTTACAGTATCCGGTCTGAGCTTTATAAATTCATCGACAGTATAAATGTCTTTATAAAAATCAGAACCGTACAGTCCCGTCATCATCTGCAGTCCGAGTGATATGCCGTAATTTTTTATAATGCGGCAGGCATTTCTTACATCATCCGCCGTATGTCCTCTTTCATTGAGTTTAAGCACTTCATCATCCATAGATTGAGCGCCGAGTTCAATTGAAGTTACTTTATAGCTTTTCAAAAGACTTACAATTTCATCGTCAATGCAGTCGGGACGGGTAGATAACCGAATACCTTTAAAGCGGTTGATAAACGGTTTGGTCGCATCTAAAAGTTCGAGCATATATTCTCTGTCAATTGCTGTAAAACTGCCGCCGAAAAATGCAATCTCCGCCTCTTTGGTATTTTCTTTTAAAGAATCTACGGCGATTTTTACGGCATTTGTCACATCATCGGCATTTGGCTGATACGCTTGCCCCACAATGTTTCTTTGATTACAGAAAGTGCATTTGTGAGGGCATCCGTTGTGCGGTATAAAAAGCGCCACATTAGAATGTTTAATAACCCATCAACTCCAGTGCTTCTCTTGCCGCCTGCTGTTCAGCCTCTTTTTTGCTTTTTCCGCCGCCTTTGCCTATAACATTGCTGTTAAGGTGAACCTCTACGACAAAGTGCTTGTTGTGGTCGGGGCCCGATTCGTCAACGAGTACATATTCGAGCAATTCCCCGGGATTTTTCTGAATAATCTCCTGCAAAGTTGTTTTGTAATCGTTTACGGGTCTTTTCTTTGATGCCTTAATCGCAGGGATTACAAAGTTAAGAATATGCTTAGAGGCAGGCTCGATTCCGCCGTCAATATAAATAGCCGCAATAAGAGCCTCAAATGCATCCGAAAGTATTGACGGGCGTTCTGCACCGCCGTTGTGGCGCTCGCCTTTGCTCAAAATAAGATACTTACCCAGTCCGAGTTGTTTTGCAAATACGAAAAGGCTCTTTTCACATACCAGCGAGGCTCTTAGTTTTGTAAGCTCGCCCTCCGGAAGCTCGGGGCAGTTTTTGAAAATGTAGTCAGAAACTACAATTGAAAGAACCGCATCACCTAAGAATTCAAGTCTTTCGTTATATTTGATATGTTTTGATTTGTGTTCGTTTGCATAAGAAGAATGTGTGAGTGCCTCTTCGAGCAAACTTATATCTTTAAATTTATAGCCGATTTTATTTTCAAGTTCCTGCACTTAAATCAGTCCTCCGAATTAATAACCTTTGAAATTTCACCGATCGCATCAGCAAGCACATAATCTCTTGAAAGTCTGATTGCGTTTTTAACGGTGACGGCTTTTGCACTGCCGTGCGCCTTGAACACAGGTTTTGATGCACCCAAAACAGGCGCACCGCCGTATGTGTTGTGGTCAAGTTTTTTCTTAAGTTTTTTTATATCGCCGAGCACGAGTGAAGCCGAAAGTTTGCCTTTAAGACTGCCTGTAAACAAGCTCTTGATCTCGTTCATAACAACCATTGCAACACCCTCATAGGTTTTTAAAATAAGATTGCCTGTAAAGCCGTCGCATACCACAACATCGCAAATTCCCTGCGGAATATCTCTGCCCTCAACATTGCCGACAAAGTTTAAGTTGCTTTCTTTCAAAAGCTGATATGTAGTTTGATAAAGCTCTGTTCCCTTGTGATCTTCGGTGCCGACATTTGCAAGGCCTACCCTTGGGTTATCAATCTTCATAACTCTGTTCATATAAATTGAGCCCATTACCGCAAATTGAACGAGCATTTCGGGACGGCAATCTACATTTGCACCGCCGTCAACAAGCATAAAGAAACCGTTTGCGGACGGCATAACGGGAGAGAATGCAGGTCGTTTAATGCCTTTAATTCTCTTAACCGCAAGAGTTGCACCCATACAAAGAGCACCGCTGTTGCCAGCGGAAACAAAAGCGTCACCCTCACCGTTTTTAAGCAAATTAAATCCTACAGCCATTGAGCTGTCTTTCTTTGATTTAAGAACCGCATCGGCATGGTCGTCCATAGTAATAACTTCTGTGCAGTGATGAATTTCTATTCTGTCAAGAGATATATTATTGTCATTTGCAACCTTAAGAATTTTACCCTCGTCGCTGTGAGAATAATTGATAAATCGTCAAATTCCGCAACAGCCTCCGCACAACCCTTGATTATTCAAGCGGTGCGTTATCTCCGCCGAAGGCATCTACTATAATTTTCATTTTTACACCTCTAAATTCATATGTGTAAGATAAGCCTCAAGGCTTTTAAGCGCTCTGTCCGAATATGCTTTTCCTCGCTCCTGCTTGTCACGGGGACGATTTTCGAGAGCAGGAAGTACACCGAAATTTGCGCCCATAGGCTGGAATTTCTCCACATATTTGTCGGATATATAGCCCGCAAGAGCGCCGAGCATTGTGTCAGTCGGTAAAATCACAGGTTCTTGAGTGTTTAATCTTCGCACTGCGTTTATGCCCGCAAGTATTCCCGAAGCCGCCGATTCCATATAGCCCTCAACACCTGTAAGCTGACCTGCAAAGAACAAGTTTTCATTTTCTCTCAAAGAAAAATCGGCATTGAGCAGTTTAGGTGAATTAATAAATGTGTTCCTGTGCATTACACCGTAGCGGTAAAATTCCGCTTTGTGCAATGCAGGAATCAGTGAAAATACCCTTTTCTGTTCACCGAATTTTAGATTTGTCTGAAATCCGACGAGGTTATACATTGTGCCCCCGCAATTTTCTTTCCTTAACTGCAGTACAGCCCACGGTCTGTGTCCCGTTTTTGGATTTACAAGACCGACAGGTTTCATCGGTCCGAATCGCAAGGTGTTTTCACCGCGCTGTGCCATAACTTCAACAGGCATACAGCCCTCGTACACCTTAGGATTGTTTACATCAAAGCTGTGCAAAGGTGCTCTTTCGGCGGTTACAAGTGCCTGATAAAAAGTTTCGTACTCTTCTTTATTCATCGGGCAATTTATATAATCGTCGCCACTGCCTTTATCGTATCTTGATGCATAGAAAGCATAATCCATATCAATGCTTTCGGCACTCACAATCGGAGCGGCGGCATCAAAGAAAGAAAGCGAAGTACCGAATCGCTCTATTATTTTTTCGGCAAGAGCGTCCGAAGTAAGCGGACCCGTAGCAATAATTGTAATTGCATCATCGGGAATTTCTGTAATTTCTTCTTCAAAAACGGTTATGTTTTTATCGGCTCTTATTCCGTCGGTTACAAGTCTTGAAAAAATATCTCTGTCAACCGCAAGAGCACCTCCGGCAGGCACTTGGCATTTGCTGCGCATTTCATAAGAAAAGAATCAAGTCTGCGCATTTCTTCCTTTAAGTCCTGCGGCGCTTTCTGTTCGCATAGCCTTAATGAATTTGAACACACAAGTTCGCCGAATAAATCGGAATGATGAGCAGGCGTTTTTTTCTTCGGTTTCATTTCATAAAGGTGAACCTTTATTCCGTGAGATGAGATCTGTTTAGCGGCTTCACAGCCTGCAAGACCTGCACCTATTACATTGATATAACCTTTTTCCAAAAAGTTCACCTTTCCTTTTCAGTCGTATTAATTATTCTCCGTCTTTCTCAACGAATTCCTTTTCAAATCCGCAGCCCTCTGTTGCACAATAAAGTTTCGGCTTTTTACCCTTTTTCTTAAAGAGTATGCCGCCGCACTGCGGACATCTTTCGTTTACGGGCTCGTTCCAGCTTACAAAATCACATTCCGGATAATTTGAACAGCCGTAGAACACACGCTTTTTCTTTGTGTGCTTAACAATAACATCACCGTTGCATTTAGGCATTTAACGCCTGTCTTTTCAACAAACTTAAGAACATTCTTACATTCGGGGTAACCCGGGCAGCAATAAATTTGCCGTATCTGCCAACCTTAACAACCATCTGTCTGCCACATTTGTCGCAGATAATGTCTGTCTGATCTTCTTTAAGCTGGAGTTTCACACCCTCCATCTCTTCTTTGGCTTTCTTGAGAGTTTTGTCAAAATCGGAGTAGAATTCGTCAAGCAATTCCACCATTCTTCCTGACCGTGCTCAACCTCGTCAAGGTTTTCTTCCATTTGTGCGGTGAATTTATAGTTTACAATCTTCGGAAAGCGCTCTTTTAAAAGGTTTGTCATAACCTCGCCGAGCTCTGTCGGATACAAAGTTTTTGCCTCACGCTTTACATACTCACGGCTTGTAATTGTTGTAATTGTTGCCGCATAAGTTGACGGTCTGCCGATACCGTATTCCTCAAGCGCCTTAATTAACGATGCCTCGGTGTATCTTGCAGGCGGCTGTGTGAAGTGCTGATTCTTTTTAAGCTCCTTGCACTTTACAGGCATATCTTTTTCAAGCGGAGGGAGCTGTGTGGATTTTTCTTCTTCCGTATCTTTGCTTTCTACATACAAGGTTGTAAAGCCCTCAAAGTCAACATAGTATCCGATGCCTTGAAAATGTATTCTTTAGCCGAAATTTCAGCCTGTGTGGTTTTCTGAATACAATCAGACATCTGTGATGCCATAAATCTGTTCCAAATAAGATTGTACAGTTTAAACTGGTCAGATGTAAGGCTTGCCTTTACATCTTCCGGAGAAAGGCTCGGCATTGAAGGTCTTATAGCCTCGTGACCGTCCTGTGCATTGCTCTTGGTTTTAAATACTCTCGGTTTTGCCGGCAGGAATTTTTCACCGAATCTGTTTAAAATATACTGTGCCGCCTCTTCCTTTGCCACATCTGAAATTCTTAAAGAGTCGGTTCTCATATATGTGATAAGACCCGTTGCACCCATTCCCTCAATGTCAACACCTTCGTACAGCTCCTGGGCAACTTTCATTGTTCTTCTTGACTGGAAGCCGAGTTTTCTTGACGCCTCCTGCTGTAATGTTGATGTGATGAAAGGCGGTGCGGGGGTTTTTCTTCTTGTGCCGTGCTTTACTTTTGTAATCATATATTCGGCATCTGCAAGATCCTGTTCAATCTTTTCTGCCTGTTCTTGATTTTCAATTTTTATCTTGCCGTTGGCATCGGAATAAAGAGAAGCCGAAAACGACTTCTGCTGCCCTTAGGAATAAACTTAGCGTCAATAGTCCAATATTCTTCGGGCTTGAATTTTCTGATTTCTTCTTCTCTGTCAACAATAATTCTTACTGCAACAGACTGTACTCTGCCGGCTGAAAGTCCTCTTCTGATTTTTTGAGAAATGAAAGGACTTAACTTATAACCTACAAGTCTGTCGAGAATACGCCTTGCCTGTTGAGCGTTTACAAGGTCAATATTTATAGAACGGGGATGAGCCATACCATTTGTTACGCCGTTTTTGGTAATCTCGTTAAATTCAACTCTGTTGTTGTCATCAAGCGGCAAGCCGAGAATATACGCAAGGTGCCAAGAAATTGCCTCTCCCTCTCTATCAGGGTCGGTTGCGAGGTAAATCTTGTCGCTTTTTTCTGCGAGCTCTTTAAGTTCTTCTACAAGTTTTTCTTTACCTTTGATGATTTCGTATTTTGGTGCAAATTTTTTCTTTATATCAACGCTGAGTCTGGTTTTAGGCAAATCTCTTACATGTCCCATAGACGCAATTACTTCGTAATTTCCGCCGAGGTATTTTTTGATTGTTTTAGCCTTAGCAGGTGACTCAACAATTACTAAATCTGACATTTACTGCCTCCGTTTATTTTAATACATACATTCTGCCCTGCATCGCCGTTACCAAACCTTTCATTTCAAGTTGAGTAAGGGCCGTAAGCACTTTAAATACAGGGATACCGAGTTCGCTTACTATTTTATCTATATGAACAGGCTTGTTGCCGATAGTACCGTAAACTGTTACGGCTGCATCGGACAAACCCAATGCTTTCAAATCTGAAATACTTTTCCGCACATCTGCGTTTTCTTTATTATTAACATCAGCGGAAACGCTGCTGCTTTTGCGTGCGACATTTTTAGTTTCTTTTACAGCCTTTTCGGGCTTTAAGGTTTTATCGGAAGATACGCTTGCATTAATCTTTTCAGGCTTTGCCTTATCTTTTTTATTTGTGCTGTTTTTTGATTTTGCAGTCTTTTTGCCTTTTACAGGCACTGCCTCAAGGTCGGTAAAGCTTATATTATCAAAATCAAGTGTTTCGTCCTCAACATATAGCCCTCTGTTTGAGTTAAACTCGCTCAAAACATCCATAAAATCAGTTACAGGGCAGGCAAGCCCGTTTTTTATAAGAGTATTCGAGCCCTCGTTCTGCGGACTGTTGTTTCCGAGCAGAGCAAAAACTTCTTTGCCCTGGTCGATTGCCATTCTTGCGGTAATCAGCGAACCGCTTTTTATTCCCGCCTCCATTACAACAAGACCGTCCGAAAGAGCGGATATGATTCTGTTGCGAGCGGGAAAATTATATCTTAGCGGCGGTTCATCGGGCGGATATTCGGATATAACCGCACCGTTTTGCGCAATTGCATTTCTCATACCCTCGTTTTCGGTAAGATATTTATAGTTGATACCGCAGCCAAGCACGCATACGGTAATTCCGTTTGCAGAAAGTGCTCCGCGGTGCGACGCACAGTCAACACCGAGCGCACCTCCGCTTATAATAACAACGCTGTACTTAGCAAGAGCATATGCAAATTTGTATGAATTATCCGTACCGTATCTTGTTGCCCGCCTTGTGCCAACAATTGAAACGCTTAGGCGGTTGTCAAGTTCCGGAAGTTGTCCGTTTACATAAAGAACGGCAGGCGGAGTATCAATATTAATTAATTTTTGCGGGTAATGCGCGTCGTCAATCGCAATTACCGAATATTTCAGTTCGTTGCATTTGCTTAATATCTCATCCGCAACCGAAACCTTAGTGTTGTTAAGTTTTCGCATTTCGTTCGGCGTAAAGATACCGCAGTGTTTCCACTCTTTTTCTCCGCCGTGAACAAACTCGGCAATGTCATTGTAAAGTTTAAAAATTCTCTTTACCTTTATATTGTTATAACCGAGTGCTTTTGAAATCCATATCCAGTAACGAGCATTTTCAGAAATCATTTCATCATTTCCCACATCAGTATTGCAGCAGCCACAGATGCGTTGAGTGATTCAGCCTTGCCCTCCATATGTATGGTGATTTTGTTTTGGCAGGCATTTTCTGTTTCTGCTTTTATTCCGTTGCCCTCGTTGCCTACAACGATTGCGCACGGAGTTTGAAATTTTACATCCGTAAGACTGACAGCGTCGCTGTTTACAACGGCAGCATACGAATTAATCTGCGGATTTTCGTTAAGGAAATCCTTAATTGAACTTTTGATTATAAAAGGTATTCTGAACACAGCGCCCATACTGCCTCTTACAACCTTTGGATTGTAAATATCGCAACAGTCACAGGAAAGTATAACTCCGCTGACATTAAATGCCTCTGCCGAGCGCAAAACAGTGCCGAGATTGCTTGGATCCTGCACATTATCAAGCGCCAAATATTTACTGTCACCCTTTATTGTATCAAACTCATTGGTTTTGTCAAGTGTTTTTATAACCGAAAGAAAGCCCTGTGGCGATTGAGTATCACTCATAAGGGAAAAAATGTTTTCATTTACACAGATTACATTCTTTGCTTTTTCTTCAAGTAAAGCAAAGTCCTCACCGTGCTTTTGCATAGCTTTTTCGGTTACAAATAATGTCTGAATTTCAGCACCGCTGAAAACTGCGTCCATACAGATTCTTAGCCCCTCCGCTAAAAAAGACCGCTCTTGCGGCGTTCTTTTGCACTTGACTTGAGTTTTACGGCTTTTTTTACATTAGAATTGTCTTTGCTTGTAACAAACAGCATCTTTTTTCTCCTAAAATGCCAATTGCGTTTGGTGTTACCCAAACGCAATTACAGTTTAAATTAAGCGTTTTTAGCCTGCTCAACAAGAGCTGTAAAAGCCTTAGAATCAGCAATAGCAATCTCTGAAAGCATCTTACGGTTCAATGTAATGCCGGCCTTTTTAAGACCATTCATAAATGTTGAATAGTTTGTGCCGTTTGCCTTGCAAGCTGCAGAAATACGAGTAATCCAAAGACGACGGAAATCTCTCTTTCTCTGCTTACGGCCGATATATGCATAGTTGCCGGACTTCATAACAGCCTGTTTAGCCATTTTGAAATGTCTTGATTTAGAACCCCAGTAGCCCTTGGCAAGCTTTAATACCTTTTTTCTTCTTTTGCGAGTCATCATCGCACCCTTTACACGTGCCATTATATATTACCTCCGATTATTATTTAAATAAAAAGCAGTACAAGCGATAAATTATTTATAAGGAATTAAACGCTTGATCTGAGCTACATTTGTCTTATCTGTAACAGCAGTCTGGCGTAAACCTCTCTTACGCTTTGTTGTTTTCTTGTTAAGAATGTGGCTCTTGTTTGCGTGTGCACGGATTACATTACCGTTCTTAGAAGTTTAAAACGCTTTTTAGCACCACTGTGAGTTTTAATTTTAGGCATAATAAATATCCTCCTTAGCTGTGATTACTTATTGGACTTTGGTGCAAGAAACATAAGCATATTGCGACCTTCAAGCTTTGCAGGCTTTTCTACCGAGGCAAACTCTGCACAAGCTTCAGCAAAGCGGTTCATAGTTTCAAGACCGATTTCAGGATGTCCCATTTCTCTTCCTCTAAAACGGATAGATACCTTAACTTTATCGCCGTGCTTAATAAACTTAATAGCGTTGTTAAGTTTGGTGTTGAAGTCGTGTGTATCAATGTTTAAAGAGAGTCTAACTTCCTTAATATCAACAACATGCTGATTTTTTCTTGCTTCCTTTTCCCTTTTAGCCTGCTCAAAACGGTATTTGCTGTAGTCCATAATTTTACATACAGGCGGAACGCTCTGCGGAGCAATCTTAACAAGGTCAAGATTTTTTTGTTCTGCAAGTGCGAGAGCTTCCTTTGATGACATAATACCGAGCTGCTTTCCGTCCGAGCTGATTACTCTAAGCTCTTTATCACGGATTTCCTCGTTAATCTGAATATCTTTCTTGCTGATGGTTAAGCACCTCCAAAGTACCTTTTCAAAAATAATGCGGACAGAAATACACCGTCCGCATTGCAATACAAATAAACTATTATGTTTAAGGTATTGACCCGTGCAGACGACACCCCACAGGTGAAAGCATTTCTGCTTTGCTTTATTGTACTTACACATTATATAACCGATTACCTGAAAAGTCAAGGGATTTTTCATTATTTTTTCATTATCGGAAAATATTTCTTGAAATATATGTGTTACTATGCTAAAATTATACCATTGGAGTGATGAAAATGCAATACGCAAATTATCAGCCCTATCCTTATTATCAAAATCATATGCAAAGTCCGCAGGAAATCAAAAAAGCGCACGATTTAAAGACTTTGCGAAAAAAATCAAGCGGATTGGGCTTTTATATTCTTACCTATTTTTTATCAATGAATATCATTGTAGTCGGTATAACATTTTTATTAACCGTGTCTACGATGCTGAATATGGATATTTCTAATTTCGATACCGAAACTTTAACGCAGTATATAATGAGTAAATTGACTTCCGGCCCTGTTTTTTATTATATGCAGATTTTCGCAGCAGCCGCCTCGGCGACAATCACCGGACTGATATATTTAAAACTAAGCAAAACGCATATTTCAGACTGCTTGTCGGTTAAATCCGTAAAACCCACTATGCTTATCGCCCTCGTACTTATGGGTATGGGCGTTTCAATGGTTTCAAATGTTGCCGCCGATCTTGTAAGTTCCAACTTTTCGTTAATCGGCATTGAATACAGTCTGAATATGGATATGTCATCAAGGTCTGTATTTGAAAATATTTTATATGTTGTTGCAATAGCCGTTACCCCTGCATTTGCCGAGGAATTTGCTTTTCGAGGTATTTTAATGGGCTCGCTTAGAAAATACGGAAATTCATTTGCAATAATTGTATCTGCCGTTATGTTCGGCGCAATGCACGGAAATATTATTCAGATTCCGTTTGCGTTTATACTCGGACTTATTTTTGCTTATATTGACTGCAAGGCAAACTCAATTATTCCGTCAATAATTATTCACTTTATAAATAACTTCTACTCGGTAATTATGGATATTTTGCAAAGTCAGAACATTGTTACCACCCGTTCTTTCTATAAAATATACTATTCAATATTTACCGCAATGCTTGTGTTCGGAGTTTTGGCTTTCCTTTATATAATGAAAAAGGATAAAAATTTCCTTAGCATAAGCGATACCTCGAATGTTGTTTCTCTCTCGCTTAAAGAAAAGATAAAATGTTTCTTTACAAGTGCAGGTACAGCTACAATAGTTGTTATCTTGATTCTTGAAACTATCATTGCTTCTGTAGCGCTATGAGTGAATTTAATATAAAGTATATGGAAAAGGCGCTTGAGCTTGCAAGAGAGGCTTTTCAAGATGACGAAGTGCCTGTCGGTGCGGTGATTGTGCGTAATGGCGAAATCGTTGCTACAGGCAGGAACAGACGAGAAAAAGAAAAGAACGCACTTTTACACGCAGAAACCGACGCAATTTAACAATGCCTGTAAAGGTGCTCGGCGGTTGGCGGCTTTGGAACTGCGATATATATGTAACCCTTGAGCCTTGTCCGATGTGCGCAGGCGCAATTATAAACGCTCATATTCCGAATGTGTATTTCGTGCGTACGATTTCAAAAACGGTTCTTGCGGT
>ENA-OQCN01001632-OQCN01001632.1-human-gut-metagenome-genome-assembly--contig:-NODE-1632-length-10706-cov-2.046318_pt1 | contig 10706 bp, 15 predicted proteins | sample MGYA00242497_ERZ504576 | MGnify/ENA primary metagenome ERZ504576 (study PRJEB26092, sample SAMD00036296) | human gut metagenome | host: Homo sapiens | study: EMG produced TPA metagenomics assembly of...
CCACTGGGAGCAGAAGGACCCGGCGCTTTACCCGACCTTTGCAGCGCAGTACGGCGCAGAGAATGCATCCACCGGCAGTCTGATCGTGGTCAGCGGTGAGAACAGCGAAGTGCTGAACGCCGCCGAACTTTACGAGTACGACTACTCCGATTACTACACCACCGGCGCTGCCAACGTGACCTTTGGCGGCGAAAAGCAGATCAGCTCTGCCATCTACAAACTGACTGCCGCAGCAGAAAGTCATGCCTACTACACCACCAACCACGGCGAGCAGGCGCTTACCTCCTCGCTGACCGAGGCGCTCAAGGCGCAGAATATCGATGCCCAGCCGCTGGATCTGCTCACCGGCACCATCCCGGAGGACTGTGATCTGCTCATCATCAGCAACCCCGCTTCGGATTTTGCAGCTGACGGCCTTGTGGATGAGATCGCGCAGCTGCAGACCTATCTGGAAAACGGCGGCAAGGTGCTGCTGACCACCAGCGGCTATACCGAAACGCCCAATCTGGATGCAGTGATGGCACAGTTCGGCCTTGCACGTGAGCCGGGCCTTGTGGTGGAGGGCGATGCGGGCCACGCGCTGTACGGCTACCCGTACTCGCTGTTCCCGGACTACGCGGCCGCCGACGAAAGCACCGCGCTGGACGGCGTGAATCAGAGCACCCATGTGATGCTCTCGGTGGCACAGGGCATCACCATTACCGAGACAGACGATGTGACGGCGGAACCGCTGCTGTATACCACCGAGGATGCCTACAGCAAGCAGGACTTTGATGCCAGCTCTTCTTCCGCAAAGGAAGCCGGCGATACCGACGGCCCGTTCTCGCTGGCCGTATGGGCGCGCAATGAATCCACCGGTGCCGAGGTGATCTGGATCGGCTGCCCCAACATGGACAACGAGCAGGTGTACCAGTCCATCCCGGGCAACCTGACCTTCCTGCAGGGCTGTGCCGCTTCGCTGGTAGGGCAGAGCTTGCTCATCGACACCAAAGCACTGGAAGCTGCACCCATCACGGTCCCGGCTTCCGCATCCATGACGCTGGGCATGGTGTTCGTATTCGTGCTGCCCGCAGCAGTGCTCATTGCAGGTGCTGTGGAGGTGCTGCTGCGCCGCCGCAGGTAAGGGGGCACTGCCATGAAAACAAAACAGCGCACCCTTGCGGTGCTTCTGGTGCTGGTGCTTGTGCTGGGCGGGCTGCTGTGGTTTGTCAGCCGCAGCAATGCCGCAGAAGAAGCTGCTTCCAGCGCCGCCGCAGAGGGCAGCATCCTGCTTTCTTCTTTTGCGGCAGGCGATGTGACCAGCATCCGGTATGCCTATGGCGGCGAAACGCTTACCCTAAATTACGATTCCGGCAGCTGGACGCTGGCGGATGACCCGGACTATCATCTGGATGCATCTGCCTGCAATACCATGGTCACGGCGCTGGCATCCCTGAACGCCAAACGTCAGCTCACGGCTCAGCCCGGCGAGGACTACGGCCTTGCCGATCCGGCTGTTACGGTCACGGTGACGGCGGCAGGCGAGATGAACACCTTTGCCTTTGGCACCGAGAACCCGGTCACAGGAGATCTGTATGTGCAGAAGGCAGGGGACGATGCCGTGTACACCGTTTCTGGCAACAAGGCGGCCTGCTTTGAGCTGACCAAAGCGGACCTTTTTGGCGCGTTCAACCGGCGGGACTGACAGCCTCCGCGCTGGAAAGTGTTTCCATTACGACGGGCAGCGGCACCCTTGCACTGAATGCAGTCTCTGAGCCTGCGGAAGCGGAGAGCGATTCTTCGGAAAGTGCGGCCGATTCCACCACCTATCAGACCGTGTGGCGGCTGGCCGATGAACCCTCTGCCGATCTGGACGACAGCAAGGTGCAGAGCATCCTCTCTGCTCTGGCAGGCTATGTGACCGCACAAATCGCGGATGCCGACCCTTCGGCCTATGGCTTTGATGCACCGCTTGCAACGGTGCGGGCTGCCTCTGCCGATGGGACCGTGACCCTCCTCTACGCCGAAAATGCAGACGGCTGCTGGATGATGGTGGAGGGGGACAGTTCCGTCTATGCGGTTGACCTTGACACTGTGCAGGCCCTTCTGATAACGGCCGCTGCCTTAAAAGCTGAATAAAAACCTTTGTGCGCCGTATGCGGAAAGCCCGCTGCGGCGCATGTTTTTTTATTGCGGCGTGTAAAGCTTCGGCAAACATTGGCAGAGTGATTGACATTTCAGCAAAGATTGATTAAGATAGACGAGACAGGGCAGAATAACTGCGCAATATAAGAGCCTGCTTTTGCAGGTTCTCCGGTCGTCATGGATGTTGTGCGGGGCTGGGTCGCCCTGGTACGAGGGATGGGGCATGGCCCTGTCTTTTTTCGTATCTGAGTTACAAGGAGGATAAAGTAAAAATGGACAACTCGGTGATCGTTTCACTGCGGGATATCGTAGTGGAATTTGACGGTCAGCGCATTCTGGATGGGCTGAACCTCGACATCCATGACAAAGAGTTCGTAACGCTGCTGGGCCCTTCCGGCTGCGGCAAAACCACCACCCTGCGTCTGATCGCAGTTTTCTGGAACCCAATTCCGGCAAAGTGCTGCTGAAAGGTGAGGACATTACCGGCGTGCCGCCCTATAAGCGCCCGGTGAACACCGTTTTTCAGAAATACGCACTGTTCCCGCACCTGAACGTGTTCGAGAACGTGGCCTCGGTCTGCGGCTCAAAAAGATGGACGAAGAGACCATCCGCCGCAAGGTGCGCAACATGCTGGAAGTTGTTGGCCTGAAAGGCTTCGAGCGCCGCAGCATCAGCCAGATGTCCGGCGGCCAGCAGCAGCGCGTGGCCATCGCACGCAGTCTGGTGAACGAGCCGGAGATCCTTCTGCTGGACGAACCCCTTGGCGCACTGGACCTCAAGCTGCGCAAGGAGATGCAGCTGGAGCTGAAGCGCCTGCAGCGCGAAATGAACATTACCTTTATTTATGTTACCCACGATCAGGAGGAAGCCCTGACCATGTCCGATACCGTCGTGGTCATGAACGGCGGCAAGGTGCAGCAGATCGGAACGCCGGAGGATATTTACAATGAGCCGAAGAATGCCTTTGTTGCAGACTTCATTGGCGATTCCAACATCGTGGACGGCGTGATGCACCGGGATTTTCTGGTGTCCTTCTCCGGCGTGGACTTCCCCTGTGTGGATCGCGGCTTTGCCCGCGAGCAGAGCGTGCAGGTAGTGGTGCGTCCCGAGGATATCGAGGTGGTCTCTCCTGTGGAAGGCCAGCTTGTCGGCGTCGTGAACGATGTCATCTTCAAGGGTGTCCACTTTGAGATGCATGTGGAGTGCGAGGGCCGCGAATGGCTGATCCATTCCACCCGCGCCTGCACCCCCGGTGAGACCATTGGTATGCGCATCGGCCCCAACGAGATCCACATTATGGCGCGTTCAGAGGGGTGAGCCGCAATGATGAAGATTTACGATAAAAAGCTGGCCTATCCGTACTTTGTATGGATGACGCTGTTCACAGTGGTGCCTTTGATCATCGTGGTGTACTATGCATTTACGGATGCAAACGGAGCTTTCACGCTGGATAACCTCACCTCCATCAGCGGCTACGGCTCGGTGTTTGCCCGCAGCCTGCTGCTGGCCCTCATTGCCACGGTCATTTGTCTGGTCATTGCGTTCCCGGTGGGCTATTTTCTTTCCCGCCTGCGGGTGAACAAGCAGCACATCATGCTCATGCTGGTCATGCTGCCCATGTGGATGAACTTCCTGCTGCGCACCTACGCATGGATGGGCCTGCTCAGCATCAACGGCCCGGTGAACGCTGTTCTGGGCGTGTTCGGCCTTGGCCCCTTCAATATACTCAACACCTCCGGTGCGGTGGTGCTGGGCATGGTGTATAACTATGTGCCCTATATGATCCTGCCGCTGTACACCAGCATGACCAAGATCGACCAGAGCCTGGTGGAAGCTGCGCAGGATCTGGGCGCTTCCACCACCAAGACCCTTCTCCGGGTGCTCATTCCCATGAGCGTGCCCGGCATCAGCACCGGCATCACCATGGTGTTCGTCCCGGCGGTGTCCACCTTTGTTATCAGCCGTATGCTGGGCGGCGGCTCCAACCTGCTCATTGGCGATCTGATCGAGATGCAGTTCCTTGGCAACAGCTACAACCTGAACGTGGGTTCTGCCATGAGCCTTGTGCTGATGATCATTGTGCTGCTGTGCATGAGCTTCACCTCCAGCTTTGATGAAGATGAAATGGAGGGCGTGTCCTGATGAAAACGAAACATCTGCGCCTGATGCAGCGCGTCTATATCGTGCTGTTTTTCTGCTTCATGTACCTGCCCATTGCATACATGATCGTATTCAGCTTCAACCAGTCCAAGGGCTATTCGCTCTTCACCGGCTTTACCCTCAAGTGGTACTCCAGCCTGCTGCACAACTCCTCCATCCTGCATGCGCTGCTGGTCTCGCTGGAAGTGGCTCTGATCTCTGCGGTCATTGCCACTGTGCTGGGTACAGCGGCAAGTCTGGGCATTGCGTCCATGGGCCGCGGGAGCCGCCTTGTCGTCACCAACATCACCTATATCCCGGTGGTCAACCCGGAGATCATCACCGGCATTTCGCTCATGCTGCTGTTCGTGGCCTACCAGCGCTTTGCCGGGGGTGTCTCCTGGCTGCCGGATACCATCATGGGCTTCCCGACGCTGCTCATTGCGCATATCGCGTTCAATGTGCCATATGTCATCTTCAACGTCACGCCCAAGCTCAAGCAATTGGATATCAAGCTGTATGAGGCAGCGCTCGACCTTGGCTGCGACCCCAAGCAGGCCTTCTTCAAGGTCATCCTGCCGGAGATCAGCCCGGCCATCCTGTCGGCGTTCCTCATCTGCCTGACCTATTCCATCGACGACTTCATGATCTCCTATTTCAACTGCGGCACGGTGGAAACGCTGCCCATCGCCATCTACTCCATGACCCGTAAAAAGGTCAGCCCGGAGATTTATGCGCTGTCCACCATCATGTTCGTGGTCATTCTGTGCATCATTCTGATCTCCAACGCAATGGAGAGCCGCAGCTACCGCCGCGACCAGAAGGCGCTGAGAGGGGAGGGCGTGTGATGAAACGTTTTGCTGTGTTGCTGCTGGCGCTGGCAATGACGGTCTGCTGTGCAATGCCCGCCTTTGCCGCCGGCACCATTGAGGTGACCGAGGATGTCTCGGTGTCGGACGATTACGACTGGACCCGCTTCAAGGGCCAGAACGTGGCCATCAATGTCTATAACTGGGGCGAGTACATCTCCAACGGCTCGGACGACAGCGTGGACGTGGTGGCGGCCTTTGAAAAGCTTACCGGCATCAAGGTGAACTACACCACCTTCGACTCCAACGAGTCCATGTACGCAAAGCTCAAGTCCGGCGCAGCCAACTACGATGTGGTCATTCCGTCGGATTACATGGTGGCAAAAATGATCGCCGAGGGGATGCTCAAGCCTCTGAACTACGACAATATCCCGAACTTCAAAAAGATCAATCAGGAATACGTGAATCCGGATTACGATCCGCAGAATGCCTACACCGTGCCTATATGCTCTGCACCACCGGCATCATTTATAACACCACCATGGTGGACAAAGCGCCCACCAGCTGGGCCGACCTGTGGGACGAGCAGTACGCAGGCAATATCCTGATGTTCAACAACAGCCGCGATGCTTACGCCATTGCTGCTTTTAAGAGCGGCCACGATATCAACCCGCAGTCCACCGAAGAGGCGGATGAGGTGGTGGAAGAGCTGAAGGCTCAGAAGCCGCTGGTGCAGGCCTACGTCATGGACGAGATTTTTGATAAGATGATCGGCGGCGAGGCAGCCGTCGGTGTGTACTACTCCGGCGATGCCATCACCATGATCGACGATAATCCCGACCTTGCATGGGTGTTCCCGGAAGAAGGCAGCGTGCTTTCCGTGGACTGCATGACCATTCCTGCTGCCAGCGAACATCAGGAAGCTGCGGAAATGTTCATTAACTTCATGTGTGAGACGGACATCGGCAAGGCAAACGCCGAGTACATCGGCTACACCACCCCCATGCAGGATGTGTGGGAGGTGCTGGACGAGGATCTGAAGGAGAGCGAGATCGCTTATCCGTCCGAAGAGAAAGCCGCCAAGGAAAAGGTGTTCACTGCCCTGAGCGACGATGTGAACAGCGAGCTGGACGTGAAGTGGAGCGAGATGAAGAGCTACGACGAGGGTGGCAGCAGTCTGCTGTTCCTTGCGCTGCTGGCAGCCATGGTGGCGCTGGCCTGCTTCAACATCTGGCGCAAGGTCCGCAGGCGCAACCGCAATCAGTATTAAACGCAAAGGAGGCTGCTGCACAGAACAACGTGCAGTGGTCTCTTTTTATAGAAAGGAAAAACCATGGAACAGTTCTTTTACACCGAGACCATGACAGTCATGAACGCAGATGCCGACTTCCGCAGCCTGCTCAAGCCCAGCGCCCTGCTGCGCTATGTGGAGCAGATTTCGACAGACCACGCCCGCGCCTTTGGTATGGATGACCAGTTCTTCAAAGATCGCGGTGTGACCTTTCTGGTGGCAAGCAGGCCCTGAAATTTGACCGTGTGCCCCAGCGTGCCGAAACGCTGACCCTTACCTCCCGGGCGCAGGTCAGCAACACGTTCGGTCAAACGCATCACCACCCTGACCGATGCCGAGGGCAAAGAGGTGGCTATGGTGGACTGTCGCTGGATCGTGCAAGCCTTGCCGAGGGCCGTATCCTGCGGGAGCCGGGCTGGACGGTGGAGAATTTCTGGAACGATACGGTGGAGGGCGAGCTGCCTTTGCAGCTGCACAAGTGCAAGGATGGTCTGACCAGCGCAGGGGAGTGGACGGCGCGTTATTCCCAGTGCGATCTGAACGGCCATTTGAACAACGCATTCTATTTGGACCTTGTCTGCGATGCGCTGCCGCTGGAAGTGATGCGCAAAGGCCCCGTGACCTTTGCTTCTATCAACTACCACCGCGAGATCCCGATGGGAGAAACGGCAGAGGTGTTTTATGCTCCTTCGGCGGATGGCTGGTATGTGGTCGGAAAGCACAACGGCCAGACCAGCTTTGAGTGCTATCTGGAGGTGGGAAAGACAAACGTGTAAATCGTTGATTTCTCAAGAGAACTGCTGTGCCGCTTTTAGCTGAAAATAAGCGAGCAATGCAAAAAGCATCACCCGTGCAGAAAAAACGGCGCATTTTGAGAATTGCATCCTCTGAGGAACAGGGAGTACTCTTTTATTAGAAGGATCTTCTGGTTGTCCAAAGGAGGATAAAACAAATGAAAAAACATCTCCGAGTCCTTGCGGCCGTTCTGGTACTGTGCTTCAGTCTGCTGTGCCCGGCGGCATCTGCCGCCAGTGTACAGACTGCGGCCTGCAAGCCGTCCACTGCAGCCGTTCAGACCATTTCTGCCGGCAAAAAGACGGAGCAGATGGTCTGGGTCCCAACGCACGGCGGCAAAAAATATCACAGCAAGTCTACCTGCAGCAATATGAAAGACCCGGAAAAGGTTACATTATCGACAGCAAAAGCGGAAGGCTTCACTGCTTGCAAAAAGTGCTATTAAGAAAATAAAGAATGATCTGCAAAGCCCTTGCCGGAAATTTTCTGGCAGGGGTTTTATATGTGTCTACAAAAAGTTAACAAAAGAAATTACAGAAAAATTACAAAACCCTATTGCAAAATGGTTTCAAAAGAGTTACAATATGGTTACAGCAAGGGCACAAGCCCTGCTGAGTGTGAAATCTTTTTCTTCTTGTTTTTTGGGATATCGGGCACAGGTTCTCCTCCTCCGGCTGTTCTCCTTCACAGTCGTGATCCATGTGCCGCACAGGCGGTATCCCGCTTCGTGTGCAAAAAAGCTCGTCCGTTCTGGACGACTTTTTGCATCCATAAATTACGCAAAAACCGGCTTCTCATGCGGGAAAGTATGACCTTACGCCATTTTGGTGGGCAATTTGCCTGTTTTTCTGCAAAGGACATTTACAAAGTTTGGCGCGGCGGGGGTTTGTATTCCGGCTGGCTTTGTGGTACAGTATATACAATCAATTTATAGGTTGCAAACATGAATCCGATTGATGTTGATGCGTTAAGAGAAAAGGAGTTTGAACATGGCTTATTTCTATAAAGAACCTTCCCGCACTTTCGGTGAATATCTGCTGATCCCCGGCTATTCCTCTGCAGAGAATATCCCCACGGCTGTCAGCCTCAAGACCCCGCTGGTCAAGTACCGCAAGGGCGAGGAGGAGTGCCCTCTGCAGATGAATATTCCCATGATCAGCGCTATCATGCAGGCGGTCTCTGGCGATAAGCTGGCCATTGCACTGGCCCGTCAGGGCGGCGTGTCCTTCATCTACGGCTCTCAGAGCATTGAGAACGAGGCTGCATGGTGCGCCGCGTCAAGAGCTTCAAGGCTGGTTATGTCGTGTCCGATTCCAACCTGGCCCCCACTGCCACCCTGCACGATGTGCTGGAGCTGAAGGCACGCACCGGCCACTCCACCATTGCCATCACTGCCGATGGCACTCCGAGCGGCAAGCTGCTGGGCATCGTGGCCTCCCGCGATTACCGCATCAACCACACCCCGGATGATGCCCCTGTCACCACCTTCATGACTCCCATTGAAAAGCTGGTCACTGCACCGGAGAACACCTCCCTGCACGACTGCAACAACATCATCTGGGACAACAAGATCAACACCCTGCCTCTGGTGGATGCCGAGGGCAACCTGAAGTATATGGTGTTCCGTAAGGACTACGACTCCCACAAGAAGAACGCCAACGAACTGCTGGATAAGAACAAGAGCTATGTGGTGGGCGCCGCATCAACACCCGCGATTACGCTGAGCGCGTGCCCGCACTGGTGGATGCCGGTGTGGATGTGCTGTGCATCGATCTTCCGAGGGTTACTCCGAGTGGCAGAGCCGCACCATCGGCTGGATCCGTGAGCACTACGGCGATACCGTCAAGGTGGGCGCAGGCAACGTTGTGGATGCCGAGGGCTTCCGCTTCCTGGCCGAGGCTGGTGCAGACTTCGTGAAGATCGGCATTGGCGGCGGTTCTATCTGCATCACCCGCGAGACCAAGGGCATTGGCCGTGGTCAGGCGTACCGCTGTCATCCGAGGTGGCAAAGGCCCGCGATGAGTACTATAAGGAAACCGGCATCTACGTGCCCATCTGCTCCGACGGCGGCATCGTCCACGATTACCACATCACGCTGGCACTGGCCATGGGTGCGGATTTTGTGATGCTGGGCCGCTACTTTGCCCGCTTTGACGAAAGCCCCACGAATAAGGTGCGCATCAACGGCCAGTATATGAAGGAGTACTGGGGCGAAGGCTCCAACCGTGCCCGCAACTGGCAGCGCTACGATCTGGGCGGTTCCAGCAAGCTGAGCTTTGAGGAAGGCGTGGACAGCTACGTGCCTATGCCGGCCCTCTGGCTGACGGTGTGCAGACCACTCTGTACAAGGTCAAGAGCACCATGTGCAACTGCGGCGCTCTGTCCATCCCGGAGCTGCAGCAGAAAGCAAAGCTGACCGTGGTTTCCTCTACCTCCATCGTTGAGGGCGGCAGCCACGACGTTGTGCTGAAGAATGCTACCCCCAATATCATCAACGGTTAACACGTTTGTTCTGAAAGCCGCCCGTGCTGTTTGTGTATGGGCGGCTTTTTCTTACCGGAAATTGACCGGGATTTTCCAAAAATGCTTGCACCGCTCTGCGTTTGGTGATATCATGATAGAAACGCACTGTCAAGACAGGCAGGCGTACAAACCTTCCCACAGGTCAGAACGGCACGGGACAGCAAGGAGCCTTTGCCGGGTGTAAAGAAGAGAGGATACTATTCATGGACGAAATCAAGGTTGTGCCTTATATTCCAGATGAGGACTACGACAACCCCGCAATGGTCGTGGATTTTTATGAATTTACAATGGCAAACTGCCTGTTCCTGCACGGATTCAAGGACACCACGCTGGTGTTTGATATGTTCTTCCGCAAGAACCCGGATAATCAGGGTTACTCCATCAGCGCTGGCCAGCGCAAGCTGACCCGTTTTCTGCTGAATTATCATTTCAATGCACAGGATATCTGGTGGCTGCGCACCAAGGGCATGAGTGAGGAATTCTGCGAGTATCTGCGCACCTATCAGTGGAAGGGCGACATGTACGCTCTGCCCGAGGGCACGGTGGCATACCCGCATGTGCAGATGGTGCGCATCGAGTGCGACCTCGTGGGCGCAATTCTGATCGAGACCTACCTGCTGCAGACCATGAACTTCCACAGTCTGATCGCCACCAAGGCTACCCGCGTCACCGGCCTGAACACCCACACGCCCCGCAGCGTGATGGAATTCGGCACCCGCCGTGCGCAGGGCGAAAGCGCTGGCAACGATGGTGCGTATGCTGCTGTTCTGGGCGGCTGCGTGGGCACTGCCAACTGTTTGGCCGAGATGAAGTTCGGCGCGGAGGTCAAGGCTGTGGGCACCGTAGCGCACAGCTTCATCGAGTTCTTCCCGACGGAGTTTGATGCCTTCAAGGCCTTTGCGGATACCTACCCGGATTCGGTCAGTCTGCTGCTGGATACCTATAATATCATGGAGAGCGGTCTGCCTAACCTCATTAAACTGGACGATTACCTCATCGAAAATACCCCAACGACCCGAACCGCG
>ENA-OQCN01001633-OQCN01001633.1-human-gut-metagenome-genome-assembly--contig:-NODE-1633-length-10699-cov-2.897843_pt1 | contig 10699 bp, 13 predicted proteins | sample MGYA00242497_ERZ504576 | MGnify/ENA primary metagenome ERZ504576 (study PRJEB26092, sample SAMD00036296) | human gut metagenome | host: Homo sapiens | study: EMG produced TPA metagenomics assembly of...
GGTAACTGTACCGGCTTTAGCAAGTTCGTAACCGTAGCCGCCGTGTACGCCACATACTTGACCCAGTCGTTCCATGTTTGCACGTCCAGACCGGCGAGGGGACCATATACCGCTGTGTTAGTCTGTACGGGGTAGATGACGCCCAATGCGCCGAGAATGTTGTTGACGCTTATCAGACCTTTCAGCACCTTTAAGCCGCCGACTTTTGCGGTGTCTGCGGGTTCCATAAGACCTGTATAACCGCCCGCGTACTCATGCCCGTAGACCGAACGGATGCGCTCGGCCTTGCACAGCTCATAGGACCGCTGTAGGCTTTGCTGGTGTCATCCTCGGCAAACCAGAGAGATGTATCAAAGCCGTGGATGGTGCCGCCCATGTTATGACCTACGAAACCGCCAGCCATGCCGCGCTGCACCGTAGTATCCGATGCAGCATTGGCGCGTACTGCGCCGCCGCAGGGCACACAGTTGGTAGAACTGTTGCGGATGGACGGGACGAAGCTTTGCAAGACAGAGGCAAGCACTGTGTCAATGTTCAGCACCTTGCTCAAAATGCTGGCATTGTCCAGCAGCTTGGCAACATCGCCGGGCTGCATTTCACCGACATAACCGCCTGCGGCAATCTCACCGATAATGTACGAGAAGTTTACCGCTTGGCTGTCCTGAATGTGACCGCCGTATATGCCACCAGCGTAACCGCCAGCCATACCGACCTTGCCTTTGTCCAAATCACCGGTTGCCAGAATGGCATATCCACCGGGTCCGCCAGTGACATCGGAGTGTTCGATGGTCGTCACGACCACAGAGAGGGCATCCAAAAGTCCGGTAAGTTCAATACTTTTGCCCAGAATATTCAGACCGCCGCCTACAGAGGCTGCACTGCCGATGTCCATATCACCTACATAGCCACCTGCATAGCGACCACCTGTGACTGCGTAGGTGCTTTCATTGTTGAAGTAGGTAGGCGCAGATATATCTTCCAGATCATCCGGGGGTGTAACGATTGTATGTTTCAGCTTAGTTACATCCGAGTAGGAGATCTGTGCGCCGCTGGCATAGCCTACGAAGCCGCCTGCGCTGCCCACCGTGGTATCCTCTGTTAGCTTAGTTGCCGTAACGGTAAAGCCGTCATCGGATTTCACACCTGCATACTGGATGTACGGCACATAGGCGTTTATCACGCTGACGAGTTTATCAACGTTGATATTTATCCCAAGCTTGCCCAGTATGCTGATACCCTTAGAGGCATCCGCCAAGCACCGGAGTAAGCACGCCCAGCAAAACCGCCTGCGTAAGATTGACCGTTTACGGAGCCGAGATTATAGACAGCATAGTAATCGTTTTCCCCACGGGCTTGGTTATTCACCGTTCCGCTCTGGAAGTCGGCTGTAAAGCCGCCTGCAACATCACCGGTCACGCTGCCGCCATCCACAACATAAGAAACCGTGCAGTTTGTGTAACTGGGAATCAGGTAGGAAATGGCTGTAACAAGTCCGTTAGTTTCAATCAGGCTTTTGACCTGTGTGGAATCCTCTCCCACCTCGGCCAGACCGCCTGTTTTGGAGATTGCCACAAAGCCTGCCGCATAGCCGCCGTTATCAGCCGCTGTTACGGATTTCAGATTAGTGACATGCGCGTTTTCTATCTTTGTGCTGTTGCTGCGAGCGATAAAACCTGCGGCTGTGTAGTCAAGCACGGAGTTTGCTTCGCGCTTCTCGGTCGCCTCAACGGTAAAGCCATCCTTGTCGATGCCATTCACGTTTGCATCTTTGATAGTGACCTGCACATACTGACCGATGGAGAGTAGCTTGTTGAGCGTAAGCAAATAGTTTAGACCCAACAGGTTGACGGTCAAACCGCCGCTGGTCCCAACCAGTTCACCGGGGCCGGACAGACCGATAAAGCCGCCCGCATAGTTTTTGCCTTCGACCGACTTCAGTTTTATTGATGGTAGCGTTATTGATGGTACCGCCAATGGCATCACCAAAACCGCCACCAACGCGCTCCCAGCCTTCCACGGTGAATCCTCTTTCATAGCCAGTCAGGGTAACACTATCCACGGTAAAGCCCAGATAAGAGGCAATGCCTGCCGTATCATTCAGCAAGCCGCTAACACTGGCAGTGCCAAGAGAACCCGCAATGCCGCCGGTATAATCGTGTCCGGAAATGATTTTCAGCCCTGTAACGCTGACGGGTTGCGCTGCGGTTTCTTCTGCCTTATAGACGCCACGTTTCCAATAGGATATTTTTCCTAAATTCTCCGCATTGGACGGTGCAATAGTTACGCCGTCGCCGCGTCCGGTTATGCCGCCCACAAAGTCTGTGCCGGTGACCGTCAGTGGTGCGTTGATGGTACAACCCAAAATGTACGAGGGGTTGACACCCGCAAGGGACAGCAGAGAGGAAACCTCACCGGGGTTCTGACTAAGCAAACCCTCCACAAGGCTGACAACGCTGCCCAGCAGGTCGCTGTCTTTGCTGTCTGTTTTACCCAGATTCGCCGCCCAGCCTAAGGTTGCAATACCTGCAAAACCGCCTGCATTCATTCCGGTGGCATGAACAGCCAGTGATTCACCGGCTGTTGCCGAGCAGTTTACCGCAGAGGAGTTTGCAAGCCCTCCGGCAAAACCGCCCGCATAGCTTGCGCCGTTGACTTTTATGCTTGTGTTGTCCAGTTTACAGTTCAGCAACAGGCTTTCCGGTTTCATATTAGGCAGGTTGTTTACAACAACGCCCAGATCCTTTAGAACGCCCTTGATGGTGCTGTCGCGGGATAGCCCTACAAACCGCCCACAAGTTTTTGCCAACAACATTCAAGCTGCTGTTTGTGACGGTGCAGTTCTCAATGATTGCGCCGGCTTGCATGCCAACAAAGCCGCCCGCGAAGTCCTTGCTCTCTGTGCCGATTGTGCCGTTTAAGCCCTCGACGTGGCAGTTCACGATTTTTGCGTTGATATAAGCCGTAGGGATCAACTTGCCCACATCAATGACACCGCCAAGGAGGATCGTAATCAAATCACCCAAGCCCAGACCGGGAATCACATTCAGAATGTTGGCAAGCAGTGTCGCTACACCGCCCAATGCTTTGGACAGTCCATCGTACTGGGTTTTGCCCTCGATATAGCCGACAAAGCCCGCCGTGTAATTGTTGGGGCTTGTAACGCTCACATTACCTGCCAGTTCGCAGTTTGAAACCACGGTGTTGCCAATGATGCGCCCGGCAAACGCGCCGTGGCAAGCGCCGTGGGGTCCTTTTTTCGGGCGTCCAAAAACATCTGTCAGCGTTTCCGCAGACCGGCATCCACACTTCCGAAGGTCAGCAACCACGCAAGAAGGTCAAGTACGCTGCCCAAAACCTGACTTAGACCGGTAACCAGACCATTGACTAAGGTTTGGTCATATTTGGTTGTGGTAGATTGATTGTCTATGCTGATATTCTCAAAGCGCAGGTTGGATACCAACACTTGCCCTTTACTGATACCAACATCATCTTCGCTGGCCTCATCATACAGCGTGGAAAAGAATCCCACGCCCATCTGCTTGCCAACATCCAAGGGACCGCTTTGGACAACCTTAACATTGGAAATCACCGGTTTGTCGGTGGCGATGATTTGACCGTTTTCCCAAAGACGTGCGTCTGTCGCCGCATTACCACCAAGCTTTGCACCAATCATAGTCCCTCGAAAAGTCAGCGGCGTCCAGTTTGCACTGCTCAGGTCAATATCTCGGAAAATGATGTAGTTAGCATTGGCGGAGTATTTTTGTTTGGTCTGGTCTTTAATATCAAGATTTGGATTCGGCTGACCGGTTTTCTGATCGACACCGCATTTACCTCTGGTATAAATACCGCTTTCGACACTCAGGTTTTTATCTGTATCTCGAATTTCACCAAAGGTAAAGTCCGCCCTGCCATTCTGATCTTTCGTCAGGTCGGCATCGCCGCCATACAGCACAATCGGCTTGCCGTCCGTTCCGTTATCGACATACCACTTACCCAAGCGCAGATACGCCTGATAGATTGCACCGTACACTACCGCATCTGTTCCGATTGCCCGCAGCTGCTGCTCATTACCAATCAGGATATAGGTTTTGCCGTTAAGCTCCTTAATAACCTGCCCCGGAAAGTCGCGGCCGTCTGCCTTGCCGTCCGTAACCACAGAATATGGCTGTACGGAGGTATCGGAACAAAACTGTCTGGAAAGAATATAGCGGTGATTCAAGCTGTATGTCAGATACGGCTCACTTTCCCCGTTGGGTAGATCAGCTGACCGCTGCCGAAGGTTTCAGCTTGTGCATCGCCATCCATGACCGGCTCGGTGTCTGGGTTTTCCCCGTGCAGCACCGTCATCTGGTACGGGTTGTAAAGATAGATGGTGTCGCTTTGCGCATCATACAGCGTAAGGTCATCGCTGCTTTCGGCAAGCGGTGTGATGCTGCCAGCAAAGCCTTCCGGCAACTGCCATTGCAGCATATCGTCCGTCAGCTCAATGTCCTCAGCAATGGCGTATTGCGCATCCAAAGCGTAGGTGATTTCCGCGCCGTTTTCATCGGTCACGCAAGCCCGCTTGCATCGGTAAGTGTTTGCCCACTGCCGATTTCGGCTAACTGGTCGCAAGTGTAAATCAGGATTTTTCCGTCCTGATAAAGAGATTTGGCTGATTCATCCGTGTTCTCAGATGAAGATTCAGCAAGCCCGGAATCGATTGTCTCGTCCGAGGTGGAAATCTGATCGGTGTCAGATTCCGGCTGACTCTCTACTGAGCATTTGACGAGGCATCTTCAGGCAAATCGGAAGAGGCCGAAGAATCCCCAGTCAAAGGCTCAGAAGAAGCCGCATCATTGCTTGAAGAATCGACCGATGTATTTTCCGGAGATTGCTCCGGGATGTAACCTGCATCACTGTCTACAGGTACACTTTCGGATTCAGCACTGGAAGCAACTATACTGCTTTCAGCTAAGATAGTATCATCCGCTGCAAAAGCGACCGGTGCTGTGCATTGGAAGAACATCAGCGCCGCCATCGTAGCAGATGTCCATCTCATAAAAGAGTGATGGCGCATGGAAATTTCCTTTACCCCCTAAAGGCTAATTGCGTAAATTCGTATCGTGCTTATCCTACGGATTACTAGGCTTTATTGCGAAAAGTATCTGCCATTATTTGAATAGCAGATACCCTCGCAATAAAGCCCCCTGCAATGAGCATTGAGAAGCAAAAGCAGACGAATAATTGACCACAAATTTCTATTCAGTGCCAAAAGCTTGCTCGATTGCAAACCGCTTCCGTTCCATGTTGGTATGAACATAGCGCTGTAATGTGATGTTGGGATTAGAGTGCCCCATAAGCTCGCTGAGTGTTTTAATGTCGCAACCTGCCTGCAGGCAGGTTGTAGCAAAAGTATGGCGTAACATATGTGGATTCACATCATGTACACCGGCCTTCGCAAGATACCCATGAATGCTCTTTCTGTAGCAACGAGGCTCTACCGGTTTACTGCTGCATGATAAGAACCACACATCACTGCCGAATGTGTTTTTCTGGTACAGCATTTGGAGTAGAACCGAAAGCTTTGGCGGGATTGGTAATACTCGCTTGGAACTTTCTGTTTTGGGTGCTTGTATCACAACCGAAGTTTTCCCCGTTCCAATGGCAATACGCCGAACGCCGCGGCGTATATGGACTTCCTTGTGCACGAGGTCAATATCGCCCCACTGCAAGCCGCATACCTCGCTGATCCGAAGACCAAGCTGGAGCATAAATAATATGCCCGCCTTTCGTGGGGTCGGATTCTTGAAAACAAATCGGTTGACTGCCGCCTGCTCTTCAAGAGAAAGTGCTTCTGGAAATTCGTTCGTTTCTTTCACGGGCTTGATTGACAGCTCAATCATGGGCATTAAATGCAGTTTGTATGTGTATTTACATAGCCTGCGGACAAGGCTGATGCATTCCCGTGAAAGACTTGCTCCAAAAGGTTTATGCTCTCCACCAACCGGAGAAATAATCTGTAAAACGCATAATTCCAATTTTGCGCCGGAAAGTTGTGAAATTCGTAGGTTTCCGATAACCGGCAAAATATAATGCTCAATGGAATAACGATAATGCGCTATGGAGACTCCTCTAAGTCATTCAGCGTAGAAAGCCATAGTTCCGAAAGAACCGAAAATGTAGCTCTTGTGCCCCAAGCGGAACCGTGTAATCAGCTGCTTTTACCTTTTTCCGAATCAATGCTGATTTTGCATCGACATAGCTGTACGCATACACATAGCCCCAAATCGCTTTTCCGGTTTCACTTCGCCCTTTAATGTAGCGTCCTTCCCAGCGGCCATCTTTTCGCTTATGGATATTTTCTCCATGTCTTGCCATTGTTGCAGCCTCCATTCATTGACCATGATTTGACAACCTAAACAATAGCAGTATTTGTTTTGGTTAACAATATGGACGAAATAGTAGCGCATGATATGTAAAAAACCATCAGTTTGCTATTTTTCACTTAATTTGTGCGAAATCAACAAATCGATTCTTGATATTAAAGTAAGGCTGTGATAAACTAAGCAATCAAAGATATTGTTTTCTTGGTATCCGCTATTCAAATAATAGCGGATACTTTTTTGTGTACGCATAAGGTCATTGAACTCATCCGTATATTTTACGATAACACTATTTGCAAAAAGTCAAACCGTTAGGAACAAACAGCACTATTGATTTGTTTATCATAAAAAGCATCGCTCCTATACTAATAGTAATTTGGTATCACTATTAGATATATTTCTGGGAGAATGCTATGACAAATGCTTTATTAGGACAGCGGCTTCGCCAGCAACGAAAAAAAAGAGGGCTGACGATTGAACAGTTGGCTGAAATGATTGGTCTTTCTAAAAATTATGTCAGCTTGATAGAGCGCGGCCGGAAACTTCCCAGTATGGCAACACTCATTAAAATTGTAAACAGTCTGCATATTTCCGCAGATGTTTTGCTGTGTGACGAAGTAGAATCTGTAAGCTGTGTTGTGGACGAAGAACTGGATCAGCGTATAAGGGCGCTCGAACCACATCAGCGCAAGGCGGTCTTTGCCATACTTGATTCTGTTATTGATGCAATACCAGATTTAACTGCATCCTCGTCAGAGGATTCTGCTGAATAAGCATTATATATACATTAGTTCGACGCTTTGCGCCAAACCGATAAAACCGCAATATGCCAGATGGTCAAATCGACCATCTGGCATATTTTTTTGTCTCCATATCAGAAAATGTATCGTAAAAGCGATATATTACTATGCTCGCGCACCTCCACCTGTTTTTGCATGAAATGAAGTCAAAAACAACGGAGGTCAAACCAAATGTCGAAAAAGTATATTCAGAATGGCGCTTTGATTCCCGCCGAAGATAAACAGATCATCGCGGAATTAACAGCATATCTGTCTGTTTCGCTCCGGAATGAGCGCAGTAAATACCTGAAAAAATATGGAAAAATTCGTGATTTTGAGTCCTCTATCGAGGATTTGAAACCGGATTTTGAGCCAGAAGATAGTTCTTTTGAGGAGAGGATTGAGCAAATGCTCGCATGGGATATGGTGAAAAACTATCTTCCACTGTTGACTGCAAAAGAATGTGAGGTCGTTTTATGCTTGTATGTAAACCAGCTCAGCACAGCAGATACCGCCGAAAAGATGAACCTGTCGCCGGAAACTGTTCGCTGGCACAAGAAAAACGCTTGCAGAAAATCCGCAAGGCAATGGAGGAAAATACCTGATGGGTGCTTATATTGATCTTCTGAAAGCCGCGCAAAGCGGCGATACTGCTGCGGCAACCGTACTGTATGAACAGTACCAGCCGTTAATCAAAAAGCTGAGTTGGCATGACGGCATATTTGATATGGACTTATATCAAACCCTTTCTGTTGCATTTTTGGTCGCATTATCGAAGTTTGAGATTCGATAACCCCAAAATATAAAATTTTTTCAAAAATACCCCAACGATTTTGCCTGCAAATTGATGTTTATATTATAGAGGACAAAAAGCCCTCTTCCCCTTGAGTACCTTGACAACTGCATATCCGAATCACCGGCTACATACAACTGACCTTGCCGCAACCCAAGGAGTGTCGGCAAGCACGATTCAGAGGCAACGCATAATCCTGCCTTTGCGGAGGAGCGCCCCTGCCTGCTGAATAAGAACAGAGTGGAACCTGTTCTATGCGATGAAAGGGTCAGCAATCATGATACGCACCGTTGCGATACCCTCAAGGAATCGGCGGTACTGCTACATTTGGTACAGGAAGCGGGAGCTGCGCCAGCAGCCGGGCCGGGGATTCGCCCTATTATCCGGGGAGTAGTGTCGAATAGGATAATATTTAATTCCAGATTATGGCGGTCACTTGCTTTTGGCAGGTGGCCGCTATGCTTGTGGAATTAAATCTGCAAATTCAGTAAAGGAGGATGGCTATGAGGGGAGAAACCTTTGGAAAGCGAGAAATTTTCCGTAAATATCCGGATGTGGTGGATGTGACCCAGCTCTGTAAAATGTTAGGCGGTTCGCGGCCGTAAGTAAAAAGACAGCTTATAGGCTGTTGACTTCCGGGAAAATAAAGGCATTCCGGCTGGGGCGCAGCTACAGAATCCCCAAGGTAAATGTGATTCGCTTTTTGCAAAACGGATTGTCTGACGAATGCAACACTGACGATTTCCTGATTGACAGTGTGGAGGAATGAAAGAAAGTCTGCTATGCTAATAACGGTTACACAAATGTTTGATAGCCGGAAAGGAGACTGCTATGAGGACAAAAGTGACAGGCTATCTTACACAAAAGCGCGGATTTTATTATGTTGTCCTGAATATGCCATCCGACATAAAGGGAAAACGAATCCGCAAAACATTAAGTACAGGTTTATCCACTGCGCGAAACATGACAAAGGCCAAAGAAGTTATGCGCGAAATGATTCGGGAAGCCAACGCCGGAGAAGAAGTGCATGGCGTGATGGAACGGAAGGCCGTGCAGAGCACCGCGCCGGAGAGTAGTTCTCCACGCCCGGATATGCTGTTTTCGGATTATTTGCAGTTCTGGCTCCAGTGGAAAAGAAGTACATGGGAGGAAGTCACCTATTCGGGTTATGCTGCCAATGTAAACACATGGATTGCTCCTTATTTCTCACAACGGGGAACCAAGCTGAACGAAATCAATGTGCTGGACATAGAAATGTTCTATGCCCATGAAAAGAACACACGCAACATCAGCGGAAATACGGTTGCACATTACCATGCCAACATCCACAAAGCACTGGTTGATGCGGTGAGATTGAAGCTGATTCCGCATAACCCAGCCTCGGATGTGGAAAGACCAAAAAAGGATAACTTCGTAGCAAGCTACTACACCGCAGATGAGCTGATGGAGATGTTCCCAATATTTGCCGGAACAAAAATGGAACTGCCGGTTCTTCTGGCTGCCTATTATGGTCTGCGCCGCAGCGAAGTGGTGGGGCTGAAGTGGTCGGCCATTGACTTTGTAAATAAGACTATCACCATTTCGCACACATTCGAGCGTGTCAATGTGGACGGAAAGGCGGTAGATATATCCAAAGAACGGACAAAGAACAATTCCAGCTTCCGCACATTGCCGCTGATACCAGAGGTTGAAACCGCATTGATTGCAGCGAAAGCCCGTCAGGAAAAGCAGCGCAAGCAGTGCGGGAGAAGCTATTGTAAAAAATATCTGGAGTACATCTGTGTAGACGATATGGGGAATCTTGTTAATCCAAATTACATAAGCGGAAACTTCAGCAACATCTTGCGCAAAAACGGTCTGCGTCCAATCCGATTCCATGATCTGCGTCACTCCTGCGCAAGCCTGCTCATCAAAAATAAAATTCCGATGAAAGATGTGCAGGTCTGGATGGGCCATTCCAGCTTTGCCACGACCGCCAACATTTACGCTCATATTGATACGGACAGCAAACAGGAGGCGGCCGATATGATTTCGGCCTGCATCAGTCTAAGCGGAAGCCCGGACAAAAAAATGGGCAAAAAAAATCCCCCCAAGCGGAGCGCTTGAGGGCAAAAAGAAGCAAAATTTCACAATTTCCAAACGGATTTTCAGCCCGATTGTCTGCCATTTTGGGCAAATTCTGGGCCAATTATAGGCAAAAATGGCAGACAACTTGGCAGACAAGGAAAAAAGATGTCTGCCAAACAAAAATACCTAAGCGGTAAAAACCACTTAGGTACGATTGGTGCCGGTGATGGGGGTCGAACCCATACGGTGTCACCACCAACGGATTTGAGTCCGTCTCGTCTGCCAATTCCAACACACCGGCGTATGTAAGTACTTTGCTAGTATACCAGCCCATGCCAAATTGTCAAGGCATCCGCGCCGGGATTTTGCGGACAAATTTTCCGATTTTTTTGTCAAAAGGCATTGACAAACGGTTTTCATGCCGCTATAATAATTAGCGTCGCCTGACGGCGTCAGGGATATTGCCCCATAGCTCAGTTGGTTAGAGCACCTGACTGTTAATCAGGGTGTCGTCCGTTCAAGTCGGACTGGGGCAGCCAACAAAAATCACCGAGTCATCTTGGTGATTTTTATGCGGCCGTAGCTCATCTGGTAGAGCGCACCTTGCCAAGGTGGAGGTAGCGAGTTCGAGCCTCGTCGGCCGCTCCATTTAGCAACAGCCCCGCAGAAGCAATCGCTTCTGCGGGTTGTTTGTT
>ENA-OQCN01001635-OQCN01001635.1-human-gut-metagenome-genome-assembly--contig:-NODE-1635-length-10681-cov-5.217927_pt1 | contig 10681 bp, 13 predicted proteins | sample MGYA00242497_ERZ504576 | MGnify/ENA primary metagenome ERZ504576 (study PRJEB26092, sample SAMD00036296) | human gut metagenome | host: Homo sapiens | study: EMG produced TPA metagenomics assembly of...
CGGCTCTCTTACCTGTTTTGTCTGATGCTTTTTCAGTCAATCGGATATTCGCAATCCGCTTTCGCTACTTGCTCATAACCGAATAACTGCTCCGCAGTTTATCAGGAGGGGCTTATACCCTCCTGATACAAGTAAGTCCCACCCACTGCTTATTGCTCCTCGCAATTGAAGCAGGGGACTTACTTGATTCGTTAAATCAATCCGTTGCCTTAGCCTTCGGATAAATCTGCTTCATCCTGTCATCATCAAAATGTGTATCTACCCATTCCAGGACTGTATTCTCCGTTTCAATTCCTTTAGCCCTCTGATCGTAACGCACAAGAGCCATGGAAGAAACAATAATATTAACAAACATGAAAACTGTCAGCATCCATGTAATGATCTTTCCAGGAAGAACAGGAATCTTCTCGATCCATGCAGATAAAACAGGATACACTTTTTTAAACCAGATCACAGCCGCAATTCCCCAGAAAAAGCAGTACAGAAGATTGATCCTGCCGCCCAGATTAAACGGAATCTCACTGTAGTCCCAAAATACTTTTCCAAAAAAAATCTCTGTAAACACACTGCAAAGATACTCATAACCACCGCCAAGCAGTGTTCCCATCATAAAAAGAAAACTGTCACTGTGGTCTTTATATTTATAAAGAAGCAATGTTACAAGAGCCAGTGCCAGTCCCCACACAATGCTGAACGGCCCCCAGACAAGACTGCTCCGGCTCATCCAGTATCCCATGGTGACACGGCAGAAAATGGTCTCTACAATATCTCCCAGAAAAGCTCCGATGATAAACAGAAGCATGAGTTTATAAAAGCCGCACCCCTCTGCAAAAACACCTTCCTCTGCAGATTTCTCTGCTTTCCGAACCTTCTTTACTTTCGGATAAGCTTTCCGAATTCTTTTCTCGATCCACTGCGTGATCAGGAAGCTCAAATGATCGCTGACTTTATCCAGCTGTTCATTGGCTGCTGCCCACTGTTCCAGATTGGGACCTTTTTTTATCAGAAGCAAAAATGACGCTGTGATATCTATCGCCATTACTGCCATCAACACCAGCAGCAGAATATGCATCAAAAGTGTCGGCAGAAAAGAAAGCAGTTTCCATGTCAGGGCATTCCCCCATGTCACGCTCACAAATCCGAGAATACCCCATAAAAAAGATGCCGGAAAACAGATATATCCATCCAGGTTCCATTTTACATCAGAATAATCCCACCATCTCTCCTTAAAAGCCTTCTCGATCAGATGCCCGCCGATCCATTCGATCACCGTCGCATAAACCATCGAAAACAAAAACAGCCAAAATCCTGTCAACTCCTGTAAGCCCACCGAGATCAGCACTGCTGTAATACCATACATCACACAGAATGGACCGTTTACCAGACCTCTGTTTGAAAACTTTCGCTGCCGCAGTGTGGCTGTTACTGTCTCCAGAATCCATCCCAAGAATGAATATAAAAAAAACAGCCACAGCAATTCATACCCTGAAAAAACTCTCATTTGTACTTTCTCCTATTGTCATTCTCTGTTGTAACATTTTTATCAGAGTATATCATAAAGCAATATACTTTCTCCTTTGCGGACTGCGTTATACAGCACACACAAGATATAATTAACGGCTTTTCTATCGAACATTCGTTCTGTTTTTGTGTTTTCCGTACCGTCTATGAAAAGATAAACTCCAAAATAACTCCATTTCACTCTTTGTTATTTTGTTGTTCTTCTCTTGCGTAAAGAAGATCCAATGCCTGACACACAACACCACTCATGCTCTGATAATGACGTTCCGCATACTCAACAAGTCTCTGCTTTTGCTCCAGAGTCACCCGTACTCGTATGTTCTCTTCTTTCCCATCTTTTGGTGTTTTTCTAGCCAAACATATCACTTCCTTTCCGCAAGTACAGTTTACTACTGATTACTACAAAACGTCAATATCTTTTTTCAAAAATTTCTGTATAGTTTCACACTTCAACGCCTTTGGTAGTGGTACACCCATACAATATTTATAGGAAAAAAGGTCAATCAGTATCATAACTAATTGACCTTTACTCTTATTGCAATCTGCAACATTCAATCTATCTATTATTTTGCAGAAAATAACGCAGCTCTCTTATATGTTGCTGCATATTCACGATTATTCTTTTCTATTCTTTCATCGGCTTTTCGAGCTGCCGCATCATAAGATGTATTTGTTAAACGATCCACTCTTTTGGCGCTTTTAATTGTCGCATATGCACTCTTGCCAAATAGCATTTTGTTCTGTTCAGCCACGATATCTCCTCCTTTTTTCTTACACGCTTTAATATTATATCACAATCCAAAATTAATTTCAATTAAGAATTGTTTCTGAAATATGATAACATCCATCTTCCAACACTATGCTCTGAATATTCTCCAGGCGTTTAAGAGATTCTTCCATATCTTCTTCTTTTTCAAAATATTTCTTTTCTTGGATTACTGAGTCTTTTTTAACATATTCTGCTAAATCCTCTTTTGACACACCCATTTCCTGTAGTCGATTTTATGAATCAGATAAATTAAATAAGCGTCTTTTTCTTGTAGCTTTTCTGTTATATTTGTGAAAAAAGTACGTAATACATCTAATAGCAAGAAAATCAACATTTTTTTGCTTCCTTCAAAAGCTCCGCCTATCCCAAGAATCATATCCAATGCAAAGTCAAAATTCAACTTAATATTTTTCAGTTTTACACTGTACGCTGTCTCAGGATTCTTTATGCTTTTAATAATTACTGAAGATCGTGGCAACTCCGGGTTAATGGATTCAATGCAAGTTCTGAATAAACTTTTTACCGTTACTTCGTCCAATTCTTTCATTTCTTCCTTAGTGTCCAGATATGCTCCTATCACTTCATTTACATACAATTCATTATTATCCAAAGTAGCACCTCCTTATACTTGTTCCAGATTATTAGTATAAATTCTATATGGCTGAATATCACATTCTACTATATAATTGTCATTTTCATCTTCGTCATAGTATCTAATCTGATTTCCATCGTGCATCAGTATCCAAGGTTCTTTCTCATATGTTGAGCACGTAGAATCTATGATCACACGACCTGACGTCAGATTATTCTTATAGTTGTCTATTCCAGCAATATCAATACACCAGACAAATTTAGACATATTTAACCGGAGAATAATCGTCTTTAATTCTTCACACATATCTTCATTATTTCCAGCTTCTCGTTTTAAGGAATTTGCCGATGTCATATAAATTCTGCTGACCTTAACATCTTCCCAATTCATGGTTCCGGATTCAACCAGAGAAACATAACGTTCATAGACCTCATTATATACAAGGTGCATTTTTTCATACAACGGAACAACCGCAAACTTATTTCGTATAAATTGTAATCGACATCACTTTCTGATGTAGGTAATTCCTTAGATACTTTTCTATATCCAAAATAATTATCTTCCATAACATACAGTGAGGAAATTAATTTTGAATGTAATATAATTCCCGTTTCATCATTTTTCAATTTGCTCACATTAACAGGATCATTCAATAAGTCATAATTTATCTTTCCATGACCAACGATTGATACAGCATGCTGTTTCGGAGAAATAAACCCAACAATCGGAATCCCTGATTCAATATAAGCTGTCATTTCATCAAGAAACTGGTTGTTTTCTTCTTTCATACCACCTCTGATTATCGGGCTGAATCCATATTCCTGAAATAAATCTGCAATTTGTACAGGCGTAAGACCATTCGATGGTGTTTTTCTCCCCATATCTCCTTTAACTTTCTGAACAAGGGCTCCCATCGTTGTATCTGCATAATTATGATACTTATTTCCGTAGTACCTTAATATAGTCCAAGCTGCCACATGTGCACATACAGATATATCAACTTCCTGTTTCATCCATGGAAAACACTCTATTTCACACGCATTATTCAAAATATGTGCTTTATATTTTGCCAACATCAGATATGCTTCTTCTTCAAGCAAAGGTTTTGGCGATAAATATGTTGTTCCAAGTCTAGTTCCCTTCACTGTCGGTCTTAAAACTATATATCCATAATATGTTTCATCGCCACCCATAATATGCAAACGATAACATTTCTTAGGAAATTCCCTAAATTTCTGCGAATAATAACAGTAATATGTACTCAGGAAGTCCTTGTCATGATATGGATATTCCACTACGATTCTATTGCAATTTGTTCCCAGAAATTTTTTTAGTGTATCTATAACCTTATCATCAATTGCTTCTTTGCCAACATGTTCATACAATTTATCATAGTCTTCTATTTTTTCAATAAGCAATTCACTGAATTCTATCAATTTTACTCCTCCTTCCCGTACTTTCCCTCATCCATCCTCGATATAAATTTATATCGTTTATTTTCTATCCTTCAGCACTTCCAGTGCTTTCCTACAATATTATCTATAGCATACCATATTTTTGATTGTCCGCAACACTTTGGATATCTCTCACAAAAAATATTTCTATCAAAAAAGCATTTTTTATGATCAGCTTACTTTCACCTATATAGTTCCTTGACAATTTATAAATTTGAAAAAGGGAACTTGTTCAGTTCCCTTAAAGATCAATATCTTCAGCTTTTTAGACAAGTACATTCTGACGAACCCCTCACAATTTCTTCAGTTTTTTTGTGACGGGCATATCTGACAGACGCCCACAGAGAAACTTCTGCATCTATATATAGATTATATGCAAATCTTATTAATGTCAATCTTATTTCTTCTCTTGTTTATGATCCGACGCAATCTCACCTCTCCGTTCCGCCTTTTCACAATAGAAGTTTGCGTTTCCATCTGTGTTGGGATATGAGCATGTTCCTGCAGGAGATCACTGGTAGCTTCCGCATAAGAATTATATCCAGCTGCTTTCATCCTCTTCAACATTTTTGCTAAAGCACTGTTCTTATCCCTGCTTACCTGACGGTAGCTAATCCCAAGTTCCTCTGCTGTCTCCTTAAGTTTCTTTCCCATAATGAAATAATCGCTTACAATTTTCTTTTCCTTTTCTGTAAGGTCACTGAATAATTCCTTGAAAAACAGCTCATTTGCAATATCATCTGCAACATCAAAGCTCAGATCTGTGAGGAAATCTTCCGCACTACTTGTCCCTGTCTGCATTCCGCCAAATAACAAGATATTGTTCCTTTTATGCTGCTGATGGAACATATAGTGTTCTTTACTATAAGAAGCATTCAGCACTTCCAGTTCTTCCGCTGTTACACTCTCATATCTTACTTTCTGGTATCTGTCGTAAAATGTGTATTTTCTTTCTTCCATGATTATTCCTCCGATTTGTCGTTTTTTGTTAATTTGATTTGTGACAAATCGGAAATCATGGATATCTGGCATAATGCCTGCCTCTTCCCTGCATCTTGATATGCTCTTCCTTTCCGGCATCTACCTGTTAAAAAGGAAGCTTTTTCAAATCTGCAACCTGTTTTTGGGTATAAAAAAAGGCCATGCCCTTCCGGGCACAGCCTGACGCCTTAAAATTTGAGAAAAGAAAAACCTCCGCAAACATTACGTCTGCGAAGGTCTATTTCTCTCAGCATATCAATTCTAACATGCACGTATTTTCATTGTAATACCATTCACATGCCAGTTTACTGTCAGTTCACTGCCACTTTACTTCCACTTTTCTTCCAGTTTATTTCCTCCATCTTATTCTGTATCTTTTCCGGACGTGTAAATGCCCAGAGCATTGTTGCATACAAACGGATTGCTTTCTTACGGTTTCGATAATAAGTAGTGCTTGGCATATCATCCAGCATCAGCATCACATCTTCATTGGTATTTCCTGCTTCAAAATATCTATATTTCAAAAGCCGATAATACAGCTGTCCATTTTTTGGATAATCCCTCAAAGCTATCAGGGAATCTCTCATGATTTCCAGCAAACAGAGATTCATATCATTATTCAGAAGCTTTTCCTGGATTCTGCGTTTCTCTGCAGTCGCATCGAAATCTACCAGATCATATAACATTTCCTTCAGATGCTTCCCTTCCTCTGCATACATTTCATAATCTATATCCACAAGGTTCTTCTCAATACGGAACATTACTTTAGTATACTGACTCAGCAATAATTCCGTATTCTTATAAGCATCCTCTGCCACTTCTTCCATATTGATAAACATATCCTGTATTCTCTGCATAATTGTCCTCCTTCCCGACCGCTTCCGCAGCCAGACCAATCATTGTATTGTTTGTTCCATTCACAGTCTGTCACTGTCCTAACATCTCTTCATGCAGATTCCGCAGAAATATCCGCTGTGGGATAGCTTCTATTTCTGGCTGATCGGCAACTGTATGATCTATTGAAAGCAATCGGTTCTCACGGGAAAGGATGTATCCCCGACTGCTGATGTTCTCATCGAATATCTATCTCTCCAAAGGGGGCCCTGATTCAGGGCTCCCTTTTAGGGCACCGTTATTTACGTTCCATAAACCATTTATAATTTTCTTCATAAGTCAGATGACAGATTTTCCCGCCCACCTGACAGGTATAACGATATCCGGTTCCGCCAGCTTTTCGACTGGCACAACGCTCCGGTTTTGAAACCTTATCAATCGCATACTTACGTCCATCTTCCCAGACAAACGCTGTAGGGATCAATTCTCCTTCCCGGCTGAATACTGCCAGGACATCTACATACACTTTAGCTGTCATTACAAAACACCTGCTCTCTCCTATCCATGAAAATATGCCTGTGGATGAACCGTATGTTCCTTAGCATTCAGCTGTGCCAGTATCTTATCCTGATACATAAATGCTCTCTGAATACTCTGATAGCCAAACCTTCCACGGATCTCATCTACCACCTGGTCCATCTTTTTGATTTTTTCTCTCTTCGTTTCATCCATAAATAAATCAAGCTGATACGGCATCTCTTCTGATACCAGATCACATCCTCGAACACCAAGACTACGAATTGGATGTTCCCAATTATAGTTTTTCTGGAATAACTCAAATGCAGTTCTGGCAATTTCTTCTGTAAGATTACTTGCCCTGTCCAACTTGCACTGTCTCGTGAAATGATACAATCCATTATCCCGAATCGAGATTTCTACTGTCCTGCATTGAAAACCATTTTCACGAAGCCTGGCTCCTACACTTTCTGAAAGAGCCATCAAAATAATCTTCACGTCCAATTCACTAACAAGATCTCTTGGCGTTGTTGTACTGTTCCCGATAGACTTGATCGGTACTTTATATCCTTCTACCAAAACTGGAGTTTCATCCCATCCATTTGCAAAGGTATGAAGTACCAATCCCATCTTTCCAAGATATGTTTCTAATATAGAAGGTTCTGCTCCTGCCAGATCTCCGATTGTACAAATGCCAAGTTTCTTCATCGTCCGTTCAGTGCTTCTTCCGACCATGAGTAAATCACCTACTGGAAGTTTCCATGCAATATCCTTGTAATTGTCTTTGGAAAACTCTGTAATGGCATCCGGCTTTTTATAATCAGAACCGAGCTTTGCAAATATCTTATTCCAGGAAACACCAATACTTACGGTAACCCCCAGTTCATATTTAATCCGACTGCTGATCTCTTTTGCAATCTTCATTCCGTCTCCCTTGATAGAAGTACTGGCGGTCACATCCAGCCAGCTTTCATCAATCCCAAATGGTTCTCTCTGATCTGTGTATTCACTGTAAATCTCCTGTGCCATTCTGGAAAACCTCAAATAAAGATCCATGCGAGGCGGTACAAAGATTATTTCTGGGCAAACCTGTCTTGCCTGCCACAATGCCATGCCTGTTTTTACTCCGGCTCGCTTCGCAATATAGTTTGCAGTCAGCACAATTCCATGTCTTGCTTCCGGATCACCACCGACTGCCATCGGCTTCCCGGCAAGTTCTGGATGATGCAGCATCTCAACACTTGCGTAAAAGCAATTCATATCTGAATGAAGAATTGTCCTGCTCATAACATTCACCTACCAGTCTTAAAAATCATAATAAAAGTTCTTTGCTTCATATTGACTTTGTGAAGTTTATAGATTATAATTTCTACTAACTTCACGAACATTTGTTTGTATTTTATACGTGATAATGAACTCTGTCAATAGTTTTTATAAAGTTGATGAAGTTACGATTTCAAAAACTTGGAAAGGATCCCACTATGAATTTTTCAGACAAGATTAAATATCAACGAGAACAAAATCATCTGACACAAAAAGAACTTGCAGAACTGGTCGGCGTATCCCAGCGTGCGATCGCAGCTTATGAAAGTTCCGGCACCATCGCACGAATCTCTACTATGAGAAAGCTCGCTCATGCATTGAATGTCTCTTACGATTATTTGAAACATGATGAGATCACAGATCCTTCTTACGGAATTGAAAAAATGGATTATATTGATGAAGTCAATGGACAGCTTGGTGAAAAAGGAGCCAGGGACATCAATGAGATTCTCGAAGCCAACCGTGCTCTTTTTGCTGGTGGCGAACTCGACGAAGAAGCAAAAGATGCTTTCTATCAGGCTGTAACCAAAGCATATCTTTCCTGTAAGATGGAAGCCAAAAAGACATTTGGACGGAAAAAGAAAAACACTGAAATGGAAAGTGATTCATAGGTGTCCGTATTTTCGTACAGCACTTTTGCTACTCTATACTTGCAGCAAACTATCTTATGAAATATCGAGGTGTTTTTATGAGTTCAAAATGTATAAGAGACACTGTTAATAAAGTAAAAGCAAAATATCAGGAAAGTGATCCGTACCGCCTTGCAGCCGCTATGCATATTATTGTTAAAAAGCTTCCGCTTGGAACTGATCCAAACTGTTGCAAAGGCTTCTGTATGCGGGAATGTCGAAAGACCTGCATCGTCATTAACTGCGACCTACCGGAAATCATACAGCAGATTATCCTGATCCACGAGATCGGTCACGCACTCCTTCATCAGAAACCCCTTCAGATCAAGTGTTTTCATGATTTTGAATTATTCGATGGAGTGTCACAATGTGAATATGAAGCGAATTGCTTTGCCGCTGATTATCTTCTGGAAGATGAAGATGTCCTGGAGATGCTTAACGCTGATATGTCCTTTTTCCAGGCTGCCGCAGAACTGAAAGTTCCACCGGACTTCTTGATTTCAAATTCCGAATGATGAAACGAAGCGGCGTTCAGATTGTAGATTCTCCGATTACTTCCAACAGTGACTTTTTAAAAGATATCCCTACTTCGGGAATAATAGAAAATTACTAAATATGCTATTTTTGAAAAAGGAGATTTTTGAAAATGATCAACTTAAATAAACATAGAATAGACTTTGGAAAAGGGGATGTAGGCATTGGTGTCATCGGTAACACTACAGATTCCGCACAACTGGCATTTTATAATCAGAGTGCACGTCCCATCCATATACTCAAGAATCCAGATCAGAATCCTGGGTTCGAACCATGGAATTTAAAGAAGAACCTTTTATCATGAGCTTCTCCAATCCTGAAAGCATTGATGCAGTTATTTCAATTTTACAACGTGCCAAATATATTAATTTCACTTCCAAAAACGAACCGCAAAAAACAGAATAGATGAATGATGTATCTTATAAAGAATGGCTGTCTTTTCTCCAATGAGCAGGCAGCCATTTCTCATGTAATTCTTTAATACAAGTCTCCCACATATCCATCTGCTTCCAGATGCATATAGCACTCGTCCACCTTCTCTGATTCCAGAATCCGCAAAACGTGTTCCATACCTGTAGCAAGTTCTTTTGTTTTTAACTCTTCCAGCGGAATCCAATAAACTCTTCCTTCCTCAGAACTCTTTAATTCTCCGGTAAACTTATCCGCTTTATACAAGGTAATAACATAGTGCACTCCGCTCTTATGCCAATGATATAATCCTCCAAGCTTCGGTGCTTCAACCGTAAGTCCTGTTTCTTCCCAGACTTCCCGAATCATAGATTTCTGAAAAATCTCATTTGCTTCTACGTGACCGCCTGGAAAAGTTGTACCGGTATAGCTATCATTTACTTTATCCAGAGCCAGTACATTCCCTTTATGATCCTGAATCATACACATATTCATAAAACAGACCTTCTCAATCTGACTCTCTTCTTTTTCATTCAGAGATTTTCTGACACGTTTGTTGATATCCGATCGTTTGGATTTATAATGCTTGAAGACCTCTCCATACGGAATCCAGATTTCTGCATCTTCAATTTTTTCATAAACAGAATCCACCACTTCTTCCAGATGTTTGTCACTCGGAAAAGTACATTTTTTCATATAATAATCTCTGGTTGCCTGAAACATCCATTCCGCAATCTTTTCTTTCTGCTTCATTTTTAACTGGGAATACTTCTTATTCGTTTGCAGTAATCTCCCATCTATCATCTTATGGTTTTTCCGTGACATCGGTTTGACCTCTTTTCTTCTTTTTCATTCAGATTTTACTATACCACAGAATCATGCTTGCGTCATACTTCTGAGCTTCGATGTCCTCTTTTTCTTCTCTCAGTACCTTATTTATAGAGGGTTCTTTTTTAAGACTCTCTTCCGGAGGCTGTGCCACCGGTAAATAGCAATCATTCAAAAACACTGTGATTCTTACCGTCTCTGCCGAAAAGTGATTGAAGATTGCAAATCTGCTAAAAATCCAAAAGCATACCGAACCAAACATCAAGCAGAATACCAACTGCACGATTCACTA